>Ga0268262_10003920_pt1 | contig 15703 bp, 10 predicted proteins | sample TergutNc150P3_FD_190354 | JGI IMG/M metagenome (GOLD analysis project Ga0268262, IMG submission 190354) | Nasutitermes corniger P3 segment gut microbial community from laboratory colony in Florida, USA - Nc150 P3 (SPAdes) (version 2) | ecosystem: Host-associated > Arthropoda: Insects >... | reverse complement strand
GGTTACAGGGTATCAAAATATCAACAACTAAATCCTTTAAGGAGGGGTTATGTTTCAAGGTTTTATTTCAAAATTTACCAAAAATAATTTGGTAAAAACAGCGGCTGCGGCGTGTATCGCAGCAAGTGTGGCGTTCGGTGCGCCGGCGCAAATCGGTGATTCGGAAGTTTCCTGGGAACTTGTGGGCGGAGTGCTGACAATCAGCGGCGCGGGCGCTATGCCGACGAATTTTGACACTTACGGCGGCAATAACCCGTGGTATGCCCAACGAGCGAGTATTACCAGCGTGGTTATTGAAGACGGCGTAACGACTATCGGGCAATACGCTTTTGACGGCTTCACGGGATTGACATCGGTCACCATTCCCAATTCCGTCACATCTATCGGACTGCAAGCTTTTTACTATTGCACGGGATTGACATCGGTCACCATTGGCAATTCCGTCACATCTATCGGAATGTCCGCTTTTAGAAATTGCACGGGATTGACATCGGTCACCATTCCTGCTTCCGTCACATCTATCGAAATGTCCGCTTTTGACGGTTGCACGGGATTGACATCGGTCACCATTCCTGCTTCCGTTGCGACTATCGGAAATCGCGCTTTTAACGGTTGCACGGGATTGACGGGAGCGTTAACCATTCCTGCTTCCGTCACTATTATCGGAAGCGGCGCTTTTCAAAATTGCACGGGATTGACATCGGTCACCATTGGCAATTCCGTCACTATTATCGGAGGTAACGCTTTTCAAAATTGCACGGGATTGACATCGGTCACCATTGGCAATTCCGTCACTACTATCGAAGGTTCCGCTTTTAACGGTTGCACGGGATTGACATCGGTCACCATTCCTGCTTCCGTTGCGACTATCGGAAATTACGCTTTTTCCGGTTGCACGGGATTGACGGCAATAAATGTAGATGCAAGCAATGCAAACTATGCCTCTGACAACGGGGTGGTATTCAATAAAGCAAAAACAACGCTGGTTCTATATCCGACCGCAAAAGCAGGTGCTTATACCATTCCTGCTTCCGTCACATCTATCGGACAGCAAGCTTTTTCCGGTTGCACGGGATTGACGGGAGCGTTAACCATTCCTGCTTCCGTCACATCTATCGGAGATTACGCTTTTAGAGGCTGCACGGGATTGACGGCAATAAATGTAGATGCAAGCAATGCAAGGTACTCCTCTGTTGAGGGGGTGTTATTCAATAAAGCAAAAACAACGCTGATTCAATACCCTGCCGGGAAAACAGGTGCTTATACCATTCCTGCTTCCGTCACATCTATCGGACAGCAAGCTTTTTCCGGTTGCGCGGGATTGACATCGGTCACCATTGGCAATTCCGTCACATCTATCGAAAGTTCCGCTTTTTCCGGTTGCGCGGGATTGACATCGGTCACCATTGGCAATTCCGTCACATCTATCGGAAATTACGCTTTTAACGGTTGCACGGGATTGACATCGGTCACCATTCCTGCTTCCGTCACATCTATCGGACAGCAAGCTTTTTCCGGTTGCACGGGATTGACATCGGTCACCATTCCCAATTCCGTCACATCTATCGGAAGTGAAGCTTTTAGAGGTTGCACGGGATTGACATCGGTCACCATTCCCAATTCCGTCACATCTATCGGAAGTGAAGCTTTTAGAGGCTGCACGGGATTAAAACATATTGTCAACGGAGCGGCAGCTCCGCAGACGATAAACGCCAATGTGTTTCAAAGCGTAACCGCCGCGAGCGTTAATTTGTTTGTTCCGGCGAGCGTAGTTGATGTTTACAAAGCCGCAGGTGTTTGGAAAGATTTCAAAAACATAGCATCACTCAGCATAGCCAAGCCCGAGTTCACGCCTGCCACGCCCTCGCTCGTTTACACAGGCAGCGAGCAGGTGGGCGGAACAATCGCGGAGGGCTTGCAATATGAAATATCGGGCATAAAAGGCACAAACGCTGGCAAATATACTGCGAAAGCCGTTTTGTTAAGTGGCTGCGAATGGTCAGACGGCTCAACAGAAGATTTTGCTACTGAATGGACAATCGCGAAGGCGAATCCGCAATACACCGCGCCGACGGGCTTAACGGCAAGAATCGGGCAAAAGTTGTCGGACGTTCCGCTTTCTAACGGCTGGACTTGGGTGACGCCTGCGACTGTTATCCCCGCTCCTGCGGGCGAGCAGACGCATAGAGCGAAATTTACGCCGACGGATGTAGCAAACTACAACGTTCTTGAAGATATCGACGTTAAAGTTACGGTATCGGTGGGAAAAGCAAATCCGACCGCGCCGACGGGATTAACGGCAAGAATCGGGCAAAAGTTGGAAAACGTTTCGCTTCCTAACGGCTGGTCGTGGATGAATCCTGCGACGGTAATAGCCGCTCCTTTGGGCGAGCAGACGCATAAAGCGAAATTTGCAGGCGACAATAATTACAACGCAGCCGAAAACGTCGAGGTTAAAATTACCGTATCTGCGGCGGCTACGCCAATTCGCGAAATTCAAAAAAGCGACGGACGCACGGGTATAAGATTGTCGAAAAACGTAGTTTCGGATAAGGCGGAGTTTGAGGTAATTTTACCCAGCGATAAAGTTTTGGAAGTAAAAGCCGTAATTTACGACAATACCGGCAATGTTGTATTTGAGAAAATCGAGCGCGGCGCAAAACTTTCTTGGAATTTGACTAACGCGGCAGGCAGAAACGTAGCGAACGGTACTTATTTGATAATTGTCGAAGCGAAGGGAATAAACGGAAATTGCGCTTATTCTGCGAAAGTGGGAGTGAAAAAGTAAAATTTCAGTTTTACGGATATTTTTTGAAAAGGGCGCAAAGAAATTTGCGCTCTTTTTTTTGTGTATATCGATTAGCGATTCCAATATTATTGTCAAGAAATTACGCCGTTTTATTCGCATTTTTAGTTCGCATTTCGCATTTGCAAAAAATTATTTTTACACTAAACTGCAAGAAAGGTCGTAATTTGGACGCTGTCGTTATAGGTTCGGGAATAGGAGGGCTTACCGCCGCCGCGTTTTTGGCTAAAGCGGGAAAAAAAGTCGTCGTCGTCGAACGCCACGACAGAATAGGCGGCTATGCGCACAATTTCAGGAGAAAAAACTACTGCTTCGAGTCGGGAATCCATACCGTTCCGCTCGCCGAGGGTGGCGTAGTTAGCGACGTCTTGGGGCAGTTGGGCATAAACGACAGGATAAAAACCGTAAAATTCCCGGAAATGTACAGAGTTATCTCGCCGTTCTTCGGCACGGAAATTATGCCGGAAGGGAAAAACGACATACTTGCGAAACTTTACAACGATTATCCAAAACAAAAAAAGGGACTTGACACGTTTTTTAACGACCTGGAAATACTTCACGACGCTATTTTTACGCTTTTTGTCGAGGGAAAACGCGGGCTGTTGGACGAAGACCACGAAAAATTGGCAAGATTTCAGCGGCATTCGTATTCGTCGTATTTGGAAAATTTGTTCGACGACGAAAAATTGAAATTTTTTATTTCGGGAATTTGGCCCTACATGGGAATAACGCCGGGTTTTGGTTCGCACTTGTTTGCGCAAATGCTTTTTAACGCGCATTTTTATTACGGTTCGCACGGAGTAAAAGGCGGTTTCGTTTCGGTGGCGAACGCTCTTGCCGAATTTATAGAAAAAAACGGCGGGAAAATAATACTCAAAGACGAAGTCGAGCGAATTGTCGTCGAAGACAAAGCCGCAAAAGCCGTAAAAACAAAAAAAGGATTGACAATCGACTGCGACTTGACGGTTTGCGCGATTTCGCCTTATATTTTGCACAATAAACTTTTGGACGAAACAAGCGCTTCGGCGTTCTGGCAAAAGCGTCTTTCGCGTTTGAGTCCGAGCGTTTCGGCGATAATCGTTTATTTGGGGATGAAAAAGGGATACGAAAAACTTATAGATTCAAACGTGGCTATGTACCTCAAAAACAAAGATATAGACGCTCCCTACAAGCGAATAAAATCGGCAAAAAGTTCTCCGTTTGAATGCGACAATATGGCGATTATGCACGGAGTTGATTTTCTGGCAGACCCGACGATAATTCTGTTCTCGTTTGTCAAGCAGTCCGACAGCGGCGATTGGAAAAATTACAAAAAAGTTATCGCCGAGAAAATTATCGACGAATTTAACGGCGTATATCCGGGAATAAAGGATTACATCGAACTCGTCGAAATCGGCTCTCCCGACACTTTTGAACGCTACACGTTAAATACGAGCGGCGCGGTTTATGGATTTGAAAACACTTTCGACGCATATTGCGCGGCGAAAATGCCGATTAAAAACCATTTGAAAAACGTTTATTTGACGGGACACTGGACGCATCCGGGCGGCGGAATGTTAAACGCCGTTTTAAGCGGATACACCACTTTTCATACGATTTTGGAAGACATAAACAAATAGAACAAAAACTCGTTAATCTTGTCTTTCCAACGAGATTTGAACTTATGTATATAAGTATATTTTTATTATTATGTGAAAAAATTATACTTTTTATGTTAAACAATATATATTTTTATTCAGAATTGGTGGTCGGAGGTCGTCGTGTTATTCAAAACAAAAGTCGGGTCGTTGCGTTTCGACGGAAAATTTTTTAGAAATTCCGTTTCGGAACGTTTTCAAAAAAATTATGTTCTATATGTAAGCCGCGTTCGCTTACGTGGAACGGCATCCAATATACGAAAACAAATTATTTCCTTTTATCCCCCGCCCCCAAAAACGATAAGTCGTTGTTTTTGGGGCGCTTATGTTCCGTTGTTTCGACAAATTGGTTTATGTTCGTAAAATAGTTGTTGTTTTTCAAAAAAACTTTTATTTAGTGGGGGTCTTTATGTTTAGTAAGTTGAGATTGAGCGCGAAAATTGCCGTACTCGCGTTTGTGTTGTTGGGTATCGCGGCTGTTATGGGAGTTGTCGCGTCGATAAGGATGCTGGCGGCAAGTTCAAATTCTAATTACACCGCCAAAGAGGCGTTGCCGTCTATTGAAATTGCGTCCGACATTAACACTTTGTCGCGGGAGTTGCGGCTTCAACTGCGAAGTTTTACGCTTTCTTCGGATTACAGTTACAAAAAAATGGCGGACACGTTGTTTGACGATTTGCAGGAGCATTTCAAAGAGGGGCGGGAATTGCTGAAAACCGCGAAAAATCTGGTTTTTCTGCCGCAGCAGTTGGATGTTTTGGAACCGGCGGAAAAATCTTTGCAGATTTACTCGGATTCCGTATTTGCCGCGGGGAAAAGACAGAACGAAATTAAAGTTAAACTCCTTCCCGACGGTCCGAAAATCGTAGATAAAATAGCCAATATCGCTTTGAAAATGAGCGCCGACAGAGATAGAGGCGGAAACGGGTCGTCTGCGAGAGACAGAGACAATGTGGTTAGATTTATTTCCGAAGCGGCAAGCAGCGTATTCGGCTTTAACAACATTCTTTCTACTATGGATACCGCCGGACTTGCGCAGGTCAGACAAGATGTCGCCGAAGATATGGATTTGGTAAACGACCTTTTGAATTCGAATACCTTGTCGGATAATTTCAAAAACGACATTAAAGATATAGCCGGTGAAATGGGCGCGTTTGTATCGTTGTTCGACGAATTTGTGGCTTTGGAAAATTCACGCGGGCGACTTTTTGCAAAACAAACCGAACAGGTAAACATTTTTTACAACGCTGTGGAAACATTGATAAAAGGCAGCGTAGAACGCAGTTCAAACAAAGCCGACAAAGCCGCGTCAAGTTTGAATACCAGCGTAATCGTTATGATTATTTTTCTTATCGTCGGGCTTACGTTTGGAGTTGTGCTTTGCGTCTTAATTACTCGCTCTATCGTAAAACCGATTAGCGAGGCGATTGAAGGGCTTTCACAAAGTTCCAGCCACGTTACTATCGCATCGGGGGAAATTTCAAATACGTCGCAGGAAATGGCAAGCGGCGCGACCGAACAAGCGTCGAGTTTGGAAGAAATTTCGTCTTCGCTTAACGAAATTACTTCTATGACCAAACAAACCGCCGACAACGCAAAAAGCGCCGATTCTTTGGTGAGAGACAGCGTGGAAAAAGCCAAAGCGGGCAGGGACGCTATGGAACGTTTGCACGACGCGGTTATTGAAATTCAAAGTTCCAGCAACGAGACGGCGAAAATTCTTAAAGACATCGACGAAATCGCTTTCCAGACAAATTTACTCGCGCTTAACGCGGCTGTGGAAGCGGCGCGGGCGGGCGAAGCGGGTAAGGGATTTGCGGTCGTGGCGGAAGAAGTCAGAAATCTTGCGCAAAGAAGCGCCGAAAGCGCAAAGAAAACGGCGCATCTTATCGAAAGTTCGCAGACAAGCAGTTCGCACGGAGTAAGTTTGGCGGACGAAACGTCAAACGCGATTGAAAAAATAGCGGAAGTGTCAAACAAAATCGCGATGATAGTCAATGAAATTACGACCGCCGCCGAAGAGCAGGCGCGTGGCGTTGCGCAGGTCAATTCCGCAATAGGAAATATGGACCAGATAACGCAAGCAAACGCCGCAGGCGCAGAAGAGTTGGCTGCAAGTTCGGAAGAATTAAATTCGCAGTCGCTTACAATGAACGGTTTGATGGGCGATTTGGTAGGAATAGTTGACGGCGAAGCGGCAAAAGCGGAAAAATTGAGCCATCATCAGACGCAGTTGTTGCAGACAAAAAAGATGATGGAGAAAAAAAATGCGAAAGCAGTCCATAGTTTGCCTGCAAAACCGCAAGCGCTTATAGCGTTTGAAGACGATTAGTTTTAGCGCTTGTAAACGTTAATAAAAAAGCCGGACGTTGAAATTTCGTCCGGTTTTTTTGTTGGAATTTTATTAAATCGCTTATTTTTTTATTATTTTCAAAAAAACTATGTTTTTTGTTTTTTTCAACATATATTTTTACTATTATTATGGCAGGAGGTTAATTATGCTTAAAGCAAGGATTAAAACGCTGTTTTTTAATTGGTATTTTTTAGAAATTCCGTAGCGGCGTTGTCAAAAAAACACAATAAAACAACCCAAAATTTTCGTTATTTATTTATTTCCAACGTGAAAACGAACAGCGAAAATTGTCGGTTGTTTTCAAAAATTTTTATTTAGGGGGACTCTATGTCTTTTAACAAATTGAGGTTGAGCGCGAAAATTACCGTGCTTGCACTTGTATTATTGGGTATCGCGGCGATTTTGGGAATTGTCGCGTCGGTAAGTATGTTGTCGGCGAACAAAAATTCGGCTTATCTCGCTCACGAAGCGCTTCCGTCGATTAACGTCGCGTCGGACATCAACACTTCGGCGGGGAATTTGCGGGTCAATCTGCGAAGTTATACGCTTTCTTCGTCGGACGAATATGCCAAAGCGTGCGAAGAATCGTTCATAATGCTGGAAAATGTAAATTTCAAAGAGGGACGGGAATTGCTGAAAACCGCGAAAAATCTGGTTTTTCTGCCCAAAGAATTAGATTCGCTGGAACCGATAGAAAAGAAATTAAAAACTTATACGGACTCCGTTTTTACACGCGGAAAAAGGCAAAACGAATTGAAAATTAAACTTGCCCCGTTAGGTTCGCAAATCATAAAAAATATTTCCGACATCAGAGTAAAAATGAACAGAGATAGAGACATCGGCGGAAACGCATCGTCAACAAAAGACAGAGACAATATGTTTGATTTTGTCGCCGGCGTGGCGGAAACTTTATTGGATTTCAATACGATTATCGACAGCCGCGATACCACCGGATTAGGCGATGTGCGAAAGCACATAGAATTAGACGCCACGTTTGTGGACGGACTTTTGAAATCGCCGACATTGTCCGAAAGTTTCAAAAACGAAATTAGAGCCGTCGCCGGCAAAATGGACGAATTTGTGGTATCGTTTGACGAATTTGTGAATTTGCAAAATCAGCGCGACCAACTTTTTCTGAAACAAAGCGAACAAATAAGCGCGTTTAACGAAAGCGTGGCGAATCTAATAAAAAGAACCATTGAACGCAATTCCAACAAAGCCAATAATTCCGCTACTGAATTGCAAACCAGCGTTATTTTTATGTTTATTTTTCTTGTTATCGGGCTTGCGTTTGGAATTATATTGTGTATCGTAATTACCCGCTCTATCGTAAAACCAATCGGCGAAGCGATTAGCGGACTTTCGGACAGTTCGAGCCAAGTCACTATGGCGGCGGGAGAAATTTCAAACACGTCGCAGGATATGGCAAGCGGCGCAACCGAACAGTCGTCGAATTTGGAAGAAATTTCCGCTTCGCTTAACGAAATTACTTCTATGACCAAGCAAACCGCCGACAACGCAAGAAACGCCGATTCTCTTGTTAAAGACAGCGTCCAAAAAGCCAAAGCGGGTAAAGACGCTATGGAACGTTTGCACGATGCGGTTATTGAAATCCAAAATTCTGGCAACGAAACGGCGAAAATTCTTAAAGACATCGACGAAATCGCTTTCCAGACGAATCTTTTGGCGCTTAACGCGGCTGTGGAAGCGGCGCGGGCGGGCGAAGCGGGTAAAGGGTTTGCGGTAGTGGCGCAAGAGGTTAGAAATCTTGCACAGCGTAGCGCCAACAGCGCGAAAAAAACGGCGAAACTTATTGAAAGTTCACAGTCAAATAGTTCGCACGGCGTAAGTTTGGCGAACGAAACTGCGGAAGCGATAAACAAAATCGCGGAAGTATCGACCAAAATCGCAATGATAGTCGATGAGATTACCACCGCTGCCGAAGAGCAGGCGCGGGGTGTCGCTCAGGTAAATTCCGCAATAGGAAATATGGACCAGATAACGCAGTCGAACGCCGCAGGTTCGGAAGAATTGGCGGCAAGTTCGGAAGAATTGAGTTCGCAGTCGCTTACAATGAACGGTCTGATGGGCGATTTGATAGGAGTAGTTGATGGCGAAGCGGCAAAAGAAAAAAAGTTGCAGCACCACAACACTATGATGCTGCAAAAGAAAAAGATGATGGAGAGAAAAAACTCGGCGGTTCATAGTTTGCCGGTGCAACCGCAATCGTTAATTTCGTTTGACGACGATTAAAATTGCGAAAGGAACAAAGAATTTTATCGTTTTTCGTTTCGGCATATATTATTTTCCCCACGTTTCGCCGATGTAGCTCAGTTGGTAGAGCAACGCATTCGTAATGCGTGGGTCGCTGGTTCGACTCCGGTCATCGGCTCGTTTCGACTCCCGTAATTGTGCGGGAGTTTTTATTTTCCCCGCAGCCGAATAATTTTATCGCGAAATTTCGCGGCGCTTTCAAAGTCAAGTTTTTGAGCGGCGATATTCATTTGCGCGGTCAATTTTTCTATCATGCTTTCTAAATCCTCTTCTTTTTCACCGTAAGTTTCTCTGTTTTGCGCCGCGTTAAGAATCTCTGAATTTTCAGCCGAATTTTCGCTGTAATTATAAAACGTTTCGCCGATTGTGCGCGTAGTCGAATGCGGAATTATATTGTTCTTTTCGTTGTATTCGAGTTGAATTTTGCGGCGGCGGTTTGTCTCGTCAAGCGTCTTTTTGATGGAGTCCGTTATGTTGTCGGCGTAAAAAATAATGCGCCCGTTTATGTTTCTCGCCGCTCGTCCGGCAATCTGTATAAGCGACTTTGCGGAACGCAGAAAGCCCTCGCGGTCGGCGTCCAAAATAGCCACAAGCGATACTTCCGGCAAATCCAAGCCCTCGCGCAGCAGGTTTATTCCTATCAAAATGTCGAATTCGCCTTTGCGCAGGTCGTTAAGTATTACCGGACGCTCAAGAGTGTCGATTTCGGAATGAAGGTAGCGCACGCGAAAATCCAGATTTTCCAAGTGCCGCGACAAGTCCTCCGACTGCCTTTTGGTGAGGGTCGTAACCAGCGCTCTTTCGCCTTTTGCGACTATTTTTCGCAGTTGAAATATCAAATCGTCCACCTGAGTTTTCGCCGGCAAAACCTCGATTTCCGGGTCGATAAGCCCCGTCGGGCGAATTACCTGTTCGACGATAACGCCGCCGGTTTTTTTCAATTCGTAATCGGCTGGGGTCGCGGACAAAAATATAGTGTTGTCTAAAAGTTTTTCAAATTCGTCGAATTTCAACGGGCGGTTGTCAAGCGCGGACGGAATACGAAAACCGTGATTTACAAGCGTAGTTTTTCTTGCTCTGTCGCCGTTGTACATTCCGCTCACCTGCGGAATCGTTATGTGCGATTCGTCGATTATCGTCAAAAACGGCGGCTGAAAAAAGTCAATCAGAGAATAAGGACGTTCGCCGACTTTGCGTCCGTCGAGAATCCGCGAATAATTTTCGATTCCGTTTATGTAGCCGACTTCCAAAAGCATTTCCATATCGTGAGTAGTCCGCTCGTAAAGCCGTTGCGCCTCGACAAGTTTGTTTTCCGCCTGAAATTTCTTAATTTGCTCGTCCATTTCGATTTTTATTTCCTTTACCGCGTCGGGAATCGAGACGTTTGTCGAAGAATAGTATTTTGCGGGGAAAAGCATAATTTCGTCAAGCGTATATTTCGTGTTTCCGGTGAGCGGGTCGATGACGCAAATCCGCTCCAATTCGTCGCCGAAAAACGAAAGCCGAAGCCCTTGTTCTTCGTATGCCGGATAAATATCGACAGTGTCGCCGCGTACTCTGAAATTTCCGCGCTCAAACACAAAATCGTTTCTGACGTATTGCATATTTACGAATTGTTCCAAAAGATTGTGCTGCGAAATCGTCATATTCACGGATAAATTTAAGCAATTTTTACTGTAATTCTGCGGAGAACCGATATTGTATATGCAACTTACGGAGGCAACGACTATGGTATCTTTGCGCGACAAAAGCGATGCGGTCGATTTCAAACGCAGGCGGTCGATTTCGTCGTTTATGTCGGCGGTTTTTTCGATATACGTGTCGGTGGACGGAATATACGCTTCGGGCTGGTAGTAGTCGTAAAAACTGACAAAATATTCTACCGCGTTTTCGGGAAAAAACGCCTTAAACTCTTCAAACAGTTGCGCCGCGAGCGTTTTGTTGTGGGAAATTATCAAAACCGGCATATTTACGTTTTTTATCACGTTGGCGATGGTAAACGTTTTTCCCGACCCCGTTACGCCCAAAAGCGTCTGAAATTTTTCTCCGCTTTTTATTCCTTCGGTTAATTCGGCTATCGCTTTGGGCTGGTCGCCCGCCGGCGAATAATTGCTCACGAGATTAAACGGCATCGCTGTTTTCCTTATCCGTAAAAATTATATGTAAAATACCATAACGCGCAAAAACAAATATTTGTAAAACGTCGATAAATTCTTAGTTTTTTAGATTTTTCAGACGGCAAAGTTTGCGATAAATTATTTTCTTTTGTGAAATTTGAGTTTTTGCTAAAGAAAAGTAAAAATATGAGCAAGAAAAAAGCATCGTCGTTTGAAGAAAGCGCAAAAATTCTTAAAGATGTCGTGTATCAGATTGAAAACGACGACGTTTCGCTTGACGCGGCGATTGATTTGTTTTCCAAAGGTGTCGATGCAGCCGCATATTGCCGAAAACTTCTTGAAGAGGCGAACGGAAAAATAACGGAACTCAAAAAGGGCGAAAACGGCAAATTAGTCGAAGAAATATTGGACTTGTAAATTAAATTAAAAGGATAAAAAGGACGGATTTATGACGCAACTTAAAGAATATTTGGAAAAATGCAGCAAGGCGGTCGAAGAAACGCTTGACGAAATTCTTCCCAAAGAAACGCAGTATCCGCAAACGATTCATAAACTTATGCGATACAGCACTTTTGCGGGCGGAAAACGTATTCGTCCCGCGCTTGTTTTTGCGGCAAACGAGGCGTGCGGCGGAAAGTTTGCTAACAAAAACGCTTGTTTGGCGGGCAGCGCGATAGAAATGCTTCACACCTTTTCGCTCATACACGACGATTTGCCTTGTATGGACGACGACGATTTGCGGCGCGGACGTCCTACCGCTCACAAAGTTTTCGGCGAAGGAATAGCCGTTTTGGGCGGCGACGCGCTGGCGATTTTCGCATACGAGGTTATGGCGAGAATAGGAAACGTAAAAATTATCGAAGAAATTTCAAAAGCGCTCGGAACAAACGGAATGATTGGCGGACAAGTCGTCGATATTGAGTCGGAGGGCAAAAAAGTCGGACTTGAAACGGTCGAATACATTCACAAAAATAAAACCGCCGCGCTTTTGCGCGCGTCAGTAATTATCGGCGCGCTGATTGCGGATGCCGATGAAAAAACGCTTGCGGCGTTGTCGGAATACGGCGATGCGGTCGGTTTGGCGTTTCAGGTAGTCGATGATATTTTAGATATTATTTCGACCACCGAAGAGTTGGGTAAAGATGCCGGAAGCGATGCCGAAAACGAAAAAGCGACTTATCCGTCTATCGTAGGACTTGAAAAATCCAAAGAATACGCGAAAGAACTTACCGCCAAAGCGAAAAAAGCGATTTTACATTTTGGCGAACGGGCGCAAACGCTCGAAAATATCGCGGATTATTTAGAAAGCAGAATAAATTAAATCCGCAAAACAAAAAACATAAAAATAAAAAGAAAGAATTTTCTTTTGCCTAACTATGATTGAACCTAAAATAACAACTTTTCCTTACACACTACAAATAAAAACGCTTTGGAAGCGAATTTTGTAAAAAGCAACCGAGGGCTGGATTCGGTTTTTGGGCGGCTGTGTGGCGCGTCCCAGTTTTTTATATCAAGCCCAACCCTTTATTTCGCCTTTGACTTTCCGAAAAATATTATTTTGCGAAAAAAAGGAAGTTGTTTTGGAAATTTCGTTAAGAGCCGCAAAAGTTTTGCAGGTGGATAAAAACAAAATAAAAGTCGAGGTGTTTTCAAACGAATTGCCGTCCGCCTGCAAAGTAAAGGGGTGCAACGTATGCGCTTCAAATTCTGCGGCAGTTCAAAGGTATTATCCCAAAAGCGCTTTTTGCGGCGAAGTCGCGATAAACGATATCGTGAAAATAGAAAGCGCACAAATAAACGACGGAATTGCCGCCGCGGTCGTATTTTTGACTCCGATTTTATTCTCGGCGGTTTTTTATTGCGTTTTGATGACGGCAGGTGTTTCTTCCCAAAGCGTTTTATCTGTTGCGTTTGCGGCTTTCGGCTGTTTTTTCGGATTTGCGGCGGCGGCGGTTTTTGATAAAATATTTCGCAAACTTCATCCGACAAAAATTTTTAAGGAATAAAAAAAATGTCGCAAGAGCGCTTAAACGAACTTTACACAAAAATTAACGAGTACGATTCGGCGTATTACGGCAGAGGAATTTCGCTCGTTTGCGACCGCGAATACGACTTGCTTTACAAAGAAATGCTTGATTTGGAAGAAAAATTTCCGCTTTTCAAAAACGAAACGTCGCCGAGTACGCGCATCGGAAACGACTTGACGGGCGGCTTTGCGAAAATTACGCATAAGATTCCTATGATGAGCATCGACAATTCTTATGACGAAAACGACGTAAATCAATGGATAAACCGTCTTTACGAATTGTGCAAAACAAAAGAAATTTCCGTTTGCGCGGAGATGAAAGTTGACGGAGTTTCCTGTTCGCTGATTTACGAAGGCGGAAAATTTGTACGGGCGATAACACGCGGAAACGGTTATGAAGGCGACGATATTACGGCAAACGTAAGGACGATAAAAAGCATTCCGCTTGAAGTAAAAGACGGCGGCGATTTTGAAGTCCGCGGCGAATTGTATATGAAATTCGGCGATTTTGAAACATTGAACAAACAAATGGAAGAAAACGGAAAAGAGCCGTTCGCAAATCCGCGAAACACTACCGCCGGAACTATAAAATCGCTTTCTCCCAAAGAGGTCGCCAAGCGCAAGATTTCGTTTTTTGCGTATTATCTGTATGGAAATTCTGTCTTTGAAACGCAGGTCGAGCATTTGCAAAAACTTGACGAACTGGGCTTTTGCGTCGTAGAACACAGCGGCGCGCTTAAAAATTTTGACGAAATTATCGCTTTTATAAATTCTTACCGCGAAAAAAGAAAGAATTTGCCCTACCCGATTGACGGAATAGTGTTAAAGTTGAACCAGTTGCGTCTTTACGAAAAAGCGGGCGCGACCGCGAAGTCGCCGAGGTGGGCTATGGCTTTCAAATACGAGCCGGAACAGGCGCAGACGAAAATTTTGGAGATTGATTTGCAAGTGGGACGGACGGGAATCATCACTCCCGTAGCGCGCTTTGAGCCGGTCGAACTTTCGGGAACAAAAGTCAGCAACGCGACCCTGCACAATTTTGACGAAATATCGCGTCTTGAAATTGACGTCGGCGCGGTCGTAAAAGTCGAAAAAAGCGGCGAAATTATTCCAAAGGTCGTTCAAGTCGTAAGCAAAACCGGAACGATATTCAAAAAACCGAGCGTTTGTCCGGTATGCAAAAGCAAGGTCGTAGAAAACAACGGCGAGGTTGCGATTCGCTGCTCAAACGAAGAATGCCCTGCCGTAAAACTTGCGGCTTTGGAGTGGTTTGTCTCAAAATACGGAATGAACATCGACGGAATGGGACCGTCCGTCATTAAGCAGTTGGTCGATAATAATTTAATTTCGGATTTCGCGTCAATTTTTGCGCTTTCCAAAGACGATTTTCTAAAATTGGACGGAATAAAAGAAAAGTCGGCTTCCAATTTGTTTTCGGCGATACAAAATTCCAAAAACGCCGGACTTTCAAAAGTAATCTCGGCGATAGGAATAGCGCTCGTAGGCGCTCAAACGGCTAAACTTATCGCCCGAAATTTCAAAAACTACGAAAATTTTATAAACGCCAAAATCGACGATTTTCTAAAAATAGATTCCGTCGGCGAAGAAATAGCCAAATCGGTCGCGGATTATTTTTCAGAAGAAAAAAACAAAATCTTATTTGAAAGGTTTGCGCAATACGGCGTTTCGCTTTGTGAAGCGGCGGACGAAAATTCGGGAAAATTGGCGGGAAAGACGATTGTTTTAACCGGAACTTTGAGCATCGGTCGCGAAGAAGCGGCGCAAATTCTTGAAAAACACGGCGCGAAAGTCGCAAGTTCCGTAAGCAAAAAAACGTCTTTGGTTATCGCAGGGGAAAACGCAGGTAGTAAATTAGGCAAAGCCGAAGAATTAGGCGTTAAAATTGTCGGCGAAGAATTTTTGAAAGAATTGTAATATGCCAAAAATAATCATATACCCTTTGGTGAAACATCTCAAATAATTTTTGCGTAATGGGGATATGCAAAATAAATTAGAAAAATCAAAAACGCGAAATTTTCTATTTTTTACTTTATAGCAAATAGTATCTTAACGGGTAAAACGATGAAACATAGGAGTTATCGTGAGCGACCGCGTAAAAGAATGGGCAGACAGCCGAATTATCCAAAGTCAAATCGATAAATATCTAAATAAAGACGGAAGCGATTTTATCGACGAAAGTTTAATTGAAAAATCGCTAAAAAATCAGGCGAAACCCGACAAAGATTTCGTTCGTGAAATAATCGCCAAATCCAAGTCGCTTGAAACGCTTTTGCCCGAAGAAACCGCCGCGCTTTTGAACGTCGAAGACGATGAATCGCTTGCCGAAATGCAAAAAGCGGCGCTTGAAATTAAACTTAAAGTTTATGATAACAGAATCGTGACTTTCGCGCCGCTTTATTTGTCGAGCAAGTGCATAAACGGCTGTGAATATTGCGCGTTTCGCGGCAAAAACGAAAACAGCGTGCGTCG
>Ga0268262_10003919_pt1 | contig 15708 bp, 14 predicted proteins | sample TergutNc150P3_FD_190354 | JGI IMG/M metagenome (GOLD analysis project Ga0268262, IMG submission 190354) | Nasutitermes corniger P3 segment gut microbial community from laboratory colony in Florida, USA - Nc150 P3 (SPAdes) (version 2) | ecosystem: Host-associated > Arthropoda: Insects >... | reverse complement strand
AGGCAACATAAGCGAGAAAGAATTGAAAGCGTTCAAGCTTGACGCAAAAAAACGGCTTTCCTTTACGGACGAGCAAATAAAGATTCGTTTACAAGACGGGTCTTTAATTGAAATTACTGAGGGGGTTTAGAATGAAATACGAAAGCAATATTTTGGAAATGATACATAAAAACGCAATTATCGACTTTAAGTTAGGAATTATTTCAGAAGCGGAAATGCGTGAATATGACGAAGCGTGCCTTGCAAACCCTAAAACAGAAAATAAATCTTCCCCTGTTTGTGCCAAAAAAAATGCAGAAAGGCCGGCGGAAATCATCAGCGAAATGGTGCATGAGCGAATAGCGGCTTCAATGTAGATGGCGCAAGGTATCTAACATCAATTTTCGATAAAAGACTGGAGTTTTGCCAAACACAAACAATTACAAAAAACATAGAGTCTTGCCAAATTAAGAAATTTCAATAAAATACCATAGTTTTTCCTTTGGCAAAACTCCTTAGCTAAAAAAGCCGTAGGCTTTTTTAGCAACTACGCCGGAATACAGCCAAGCTCTCTATATGCGCCGTCTGCGGATAAAAATCAAAAAATGACAGTTTCTTAAGAGTATATCCGCCCTTTGTCAGTATTTTACAATCACGGGCAAGGGAGGCGGCATCGCATGAAACATAGGCTAGGACGGGCGGGCCCTCCCGCGCCAGTACTGCGGCCAACTTTGGCGCAAGCCCCGATCTTGGCGGATCGACAACGGCAAAGCCAAATGTGTCTTTGCGGCGCAATAATGTGCGCGGCCAATTCGTGTCGCGGACGGCGAAAAACTCCGCATCCGTCCCCCTTAGATTTTCCCTTGCAAGACTGACGGCAGTTTTGTTTTCTTCCGCAAGCGTAATCTGCGGAAACATATCTTTTAAAAAATAGGCGAATGTTCCCACGCCGCAGTACAAATCCGCCATAGGCATATTGGTATCCGCTTCTGCGGCAATAATACGCAGTTCCGCAATCAGTTTCTCCAACATAAAACAATTGCTCTGAAAAAAAAGACTGGCGTCAATTAAAATCTCCTTATCCAACAGCGTTATCTTCCCTTTTTGCCTGCCGCCTTCGCTTAACAATACCCCGTCTTTGGAAAAAACTGTAAATCGGTCTTTTTCAACCGGCAGCATAATTTCATTCCCTTCCCTGCCGTTCCCTTTTGTGGACTTTAAAAGTTCCCTAATCCCCGTAACCGCCACAGGGCAATCCTGAATGTCGATTATTTCCCCGCCCCGCCGTCCCATAAGCCCGTATTGACGGGTCTGTGTCCCCTTTGCCTTCTGCCTAAAGCAGTGAAACTGCATTCTATTACGGTATTCCCACGGCAGCGAAGGGACGATAACGATTTCAGGCGGTTGTAATCCGCCAATTTTAAGAAATGAATCTATTAAAATAGCGGCCTTCACCGCAAGCTGGGCGTCATAGTCAATATGTTGAATATTACAACCGCCGCATTGGGCGTAAAAAGCGCAAGCCGCATTTACCCGCACAGGGGAAGGTTCGACAATTTCCAGTAATTCGGCCCTTGCCCATGTTTTGTGTTCCTGTACAACGCGGCAGCAAACAGTTTCCTCGGGCGCGCCGCCTTCTATAAAAATCGGTTTTCCCTTAAAACGACCTAACGCGTCCCCACCCGGCGCGATATGAGTAAGGTGTAATTTGTAAACATCTTTAACAGCCATAATAATGTAGTATACTTAAAATGATGAAATTATTCCAGAAAAGCTGCGTTTTATTACTCTTCGCCGCCGCTCCGCTCTTCGCGCAAAGCGAAATCCGCGAGCAAGGCCTTGTAACAAACGATCCTTTCTGGCGGCAGGCGCTTGGAGGAGCGGTGCTGTCTTTGCCTTCCGTTCAAGCCCAGTCTGCGGTTGTCGCACTTGACGGCGGAAACATCAGGGCGTACTCTACGTCGGGAAAGCCGTTGTGGAACTTTTCCGCAAGGGGCAAATTAAGCCCCTTTGTTACGCGCTCACGGGAAGGCTCTTCGTATTTTTCAAGAACTAACGGTATATTTATTGCGGTTAACCGCGTCGGACGCGAATTATGGCGGCGCGATTTAGGCGATCCTCTTTGCGCGGGCGTTGTAACGGGGTGGGACGGCAGATTGTTTGTCCCGGTTGAAAAAAAGATTTTCTGTTACACTGCGTCCGGGACCCTTTTATGGACAAAAGTTTTAGAAGCCCCGTTTTTAATCGCGCCAAGACTTGACCATAACGGAGGCATAGTATTTGCGTTAAACAATAACGAAATTTACAGTACGGATCATTTTGGAAACACTAAAATATCGCCGCTTACCAAAACGCCGCCTGTCGCGCTTGTTCCCGCCTCTCAAACGCAAATTATCGTTTTGTACAAAGACGGAACAATGGAAGAGTTAAAATTTCCGGAAGACGAAAAACTTCCCCCAAAAGGAAAAACTAAACGTCCGGCGTTTCCAAAACTTTCAGCGCTTCCAAAGTTACCTTCCAATCCGCTTGCCGCAATCGGCAAGGACGGTAATATTGCGGTTATCATGAATGACGGCAGGCTTGCGTTCGTATCGGTTGATAACAGGAAAATAATCTGGTCAGGCGACACCCATATAAGGGAAATGATTAAATTACGCGGCAAACCTGATATGGAAGCGGAGATGCTTTTTGATGAAAGGGGAATTTATGTTCTCACCAAAAACGGAGCGACGGGTTTTACAAAAGACGGCAAAAGGCTCTGGTTTACAAACCTGCATAACGCCGCCTCAATTCCCGCCTTTGGAAACGACGGAGTTTTGTATTCGGGGGGAAATGACTGGATACTTTATTCATATAAAATTGAAGATCGCGTTCTGGCGGAAATAAACGACCTTTACGGACCGATTCCTGAAGGAACTTACGGGATGGGACGCCCTCAGATTTTTGACACGCTTGACATTCCCTTTAGTGAAAACGAAAAAACAGCCAAGCTTGCGGAAATTACGGAAGGGATAAACTCAGGCAATGTGGGAGAAAACGAGCCTGTCTGGACTTCATTTTTACTGACAATTTCCGCCGGAAAGGAGTATATACTGCTGCGGCTTGGCGCTCTTAAACTTTTAGGAAAAATCGGCTCTCAGGAAACAATTCCCTGGCTTGTAAATATTTTTCTAAAAGAAAATGAGCCGGCAATCAGAACGGCGGCGGTTTTAACGATAGGGGAAATCGGCGTAGACCCGGAAGGACTGGCAATTGAAACATTTCTCCACTCACTAACTTATGACGGCAGCTTAAAAGATGAAACTATATTAATCGCGTTAGCCCAGGCGACAGGCGCATTATGCCGTTTCTCGGGACCGCCGCTAAGCGGAACAGGCATAAGAATACTCACCATGTTAAACGCCCCCAATTATCCTCAAATTGTAAGGAAACAGGCAAACAAAGAACTTGCTTCAATTAAGTAACTATCTGTAAATATTCTGAATCTGCTCTTTCCCCGAAAGCCTGTAAATGTCAAAATCCCTGTCTATGCTGATGATTTGGCGGATGCCTGTTTTTTCAGCGGTGATAATAAGGGTGGCGTCGGCAAAATCCATAGGCAGACTGGAGTATTTATCGGTCAACTCTAAAAGACGGAGCATGTCATTTTGATTTATATCGCTGATAATTACGCCCTTGTACATCACCCATTCATAAAAATCCCGCTGGGCTGCGGTGTTAAAATCAAGCATGTGGGAAACTTCCGTAAACACGGCAAGCGTACTTACATACCTGAACGGATTGGCTTTCAGGAAAGAACGCACCTTGCGATGGTGCTTGTCGCTTGAGTCAAAAAGGGCAATAAGGGGACCGGCGTCTATAAGAATCGAATCTGTCAAACATTCATCCTGTCTGAAAGCTTCTTTTTAATCCGCTCCTTGTAGGTTACTGAGCGGTCGCCGTCGCCTGAGCCGTATTTGCCAAAAACTTTCTCTCCCAGAGAAAAAGAATCAATATCGCCTTCCTCGCGCTCGTAGTACATCTCCAGAGATTTTATGATAACCTCGGATTTTGTCATGTTTTTAAGCCTGGCAAGGGCAAGGAGCTTATTCCTTGTTTCTAAGGGAAGCCTGGCGGTGGTAATAACCTCATTAATAACATAATTTGCTCTCATATTACAAATTGTAATATGAAGGATAAAAAATGTCAAGAGATTTACATGGAAATTTTAAAAAAAGTAAAAATTTCCCTACCCGGACAGCCTGCCTACAATCGCGGGGATTGAGACAAAAGTGCCAATGGAACTGCCTAAACTTGACAGGAAAAACACCAACAGCGCCCTTGTGATTCTGTTCTGGTAAAAGCCTTTTAAGCTGGCGGCGTCCTCTGTCAATTTTTGGACATCCGAGACGCGCGGTTTTTTTAACGCGGCTTGAACAATACCGGACAGGATGCCTACGCCGATAAAAGGATTCAACGACGTTATTGGCGCGCCCAGAAAAGAGACAAGTATCGCAAGGGGATGACCAAGGGCGATTATTGCGCCTAATGCGGCAAGAGAACCGTTCCACAATATCCATTGCGTTATCATGGAAAAACCAATTTCTGCTCCGGCGCGGATAAAACCGAAGGCTATAAGGGCGATAATGGCGGCGGGGATAATAAAACGCGCAATTTTGGAAAGTAAACCGGACGGAGGAACTTTTTCCAATTCGCTTACGTCGGCGGACTCCTCTCCTTTGCTTAGTTTTTCAAGATATGTCTTAATACCCTGAATATGTCCCGCTCCCATTATGGCGACAATTTTTTGATATGTATCCCGAGGTTCCGTTATCTTCGGAGCGGAAGACCAGATTTTTGCGGCAAGATAACGGTCTCTTTCATCTATTAAAACTTCCTTAACAGCCGGCAAATAATTTGCAAGTTCGCCCATCATGCCGTCAAGTTCATTTTTATTTTTTAGATCTTCTATCTCTTTCTCGCTTAACTTTTCAGTCGTAAAAGCACTGGCTAAAAGAGAAGCCAACAGCTTGGACTTGCTAAAAAAGCCGCAACGCGCCCACGCACGTCTCAGCGTCGTATGCACCTCACGGTCGCAAAGGCTGTATGGAACCCCCATTTTCTGTGCGGCTTCCACCGCCGTTTTCATTTCTTCGCCGGGTTTTACTCCCAGTTCATTGCCAAGACGGCGCTGAAAACCGGCAAGAACAAGATTTGCAATTAAAAGAAATCCCTTGCCTTCTTTAAAAACTTTTGCCAAATTAAGTTTTTCCCAATCATCTTTCTGCATGATTGAGTTATACCGCCCCTGATCAAGTTCCACGCAGACCATCTCAGGAAATCCTTCGTAAATAATATTCCGCACTTCTTCAATGCTTTCGCGGGATACATGCGCCGTCCCTATCAGGCAAAATTCATTCCCATTCAATAAGACCGTTGTTGTATTTTCGCTCATTTTTCCGCCTTTTTGCCAAGACCGCGTTCCGCCAGCGCTATTTCATTCAACCGCCATTCTACCGAACCTGACGCATTCTGATCTTGAACCATTAAATAATATTTGTCCGCCAAAGATTTATTTCCCCTTACGTCATAATAAGAGGCAAGGTAATAAAGCATCTGCGACTTTATATAAATATTTTTTTCATTTTCTATACTCGCGGCAACATTTGAATCGCCTGAAAGATCATAATAAAGTTTAATCATCAAATACTCAGGCGTATCCTTTGGAACCGTACGCAGTACCTGCGCGAGAAATTGTTTTGGATCGGCCTGCCTGCCCGCGCGCATCCAGTTTACGGCGGCTAAAAGAGCGTAAGTATACTCTTTCGGCGCCTGCTTATAAGCGTCAAGAAAAGCGTCTCTGGCCGCCGCCCATTGTTTATTCCTCATTTTGATAACGCCAAGCGCTTCAAATCCAAAGTAATAATCCGGTTTTAATTTTGTCAGTGAAAGATAATCTTTTTCAGCGCCGGCATAATCGCCGGTTTCATCTTTAATAGCGGCGCTGTATACATACGCCATAAAAACATTCGGTTCAATTTCAATGGCCCGGTTTATATATTTTAAAGCTTCCTGTAACTGTCTTATTTCCATCAAAAGCTGCCCGCAATCCACAAGCGCCCAATAATTATCCGGTTCAAGAGAAAGAGCGGCTTTTAAATCTTCAAGCGCGTCCGTATAAAGACCCGCTCCTTTATAAAGCCTTGCCCTCTCATGGAGCGGTCTTGCCCAATTGGGATATAAAGACGCGGCGCGGTTTAAAAGCCGTTCCGCATTCCGCTGATCTCTGTTATAACGGTATACTGTCGCGCGGCCTACCAAAGCTTCCCCGTTATTAGGCTCCGCGGCAAGCGCCTTATCAAAATAATTTGCCGCCACCCGTAAATTCTGGTTTTTAAGATTGATATTCGCCAAATCATTAAGCGCCCTTACATTGTTTGGCTCAATGGCGATTACTTTGTCAAGAAACGTGCGCCTTTCTCTTTCTTTGCCTTCAACCGCGGCGGCGTCGGCCAATATCATTAAGGCTTCAGTATTTTTACCGTCGGCTGATAAAATATCATTTGCTATTTTTTTCGCGTCGGCTGTCCTGCCTGAAGTATTTAATATTGACGCCTGCATAAGGCGAATTTCAACCCTTGCCTTTTGATCCGCCGGCAACGTGTCAAATAATTCCAGCGCGGAAGCGTATTCCTTGCGTGCAAGACGGGCGGCAACTTCCGTAAGGAGTACCTGCGTATTATTTCCCTGGCACCAAATAACGGGAGAAAGCCCAAAAACAAGAAAAAACAGCAAAATTGCCCGCAGAAAAAAACCGCTTCCATTGAATTCTATTTTCATGCTAATATATAGTATACAATAATTCATAAACCGGCAAGTTACATTCGACAGCCGTGTTTGTACAAGGGGTTAATTTATTTCATGAGAAAACCTTTAACATCGCGTATTATCATCCTTGCCGCCGCGTATTGCGTAGTATTCTGTCTGTTGGTAATTCTGCAATTTTCCAATAAGGGAAATTTCTCCATTTCCGCGGGAGCAATGACCGTAAAAGGCCGATACCTTCAAACTTCACAGTCAGACGAACAGGAAACCCAGGAAATTACAGGCGGCGTAAAAGTTTTCTATGGCGGACTTGAATTTTCGTTAAAAGAAGAACGTGGAAAAGGCTTAGCATTGACAAACGCCAATGGCGTAAATATACCGGTTAATCCGCAAATGATGACCATTACCGAAAACTCGGCGCATTTTATTTTGCCGGGAGGAACAACGCTTACTTTCACTTCGATTGATTCAGCCAAGGGGCAGGAACTGCATATTGACGCGGACTTTGAAGGAGACATTTCTGAAGTAAAAATACCAATCGTTCCGCGCCGTTCTTCACTTGTCAGGGACTCGGAACAGCTTGGCATTATGTACGGCGGAATGCATTATGTTTTTAGCAGTCTTGGACAGGAACTTGAAAACGGATATTTGAGCCTGTCAACGGACAGCGCGTTTATATCATATCGTTCAAGGAACAAACAAAATACGTTTGATCCTGAGGACTTCATAATAGAGCAGGTGTCAAATTACGATAGCATTTTAAGAAACTGGCAAAACACAAGCTATACCCAATGGAATCAAAACGTGGCTTCTTTACAGTCTGAAGACGACATAATCGCTTACAGCGCACAAGCTCTTTTTCGCGGCAATTACGCGGCGGCGATAAGGTCAGTTTCCCGCGATTTTATAAACAGCCCAAGACATACTTTCAAGTCGTCCGGATTTGTCGGAGGAATGCCGGGCGCGTATTCTTCGTTTGTTTCCTATGAAAATGAAAAAAATAATTTGATTACCAGATTGATAAGGGAAAGATCGCTTAACATTTTAAAAGAAGAACATATTCTTGATTATCTGTTTACGCGTAGTAATCTTGTCCTTGCAAATGAAGTTATCGACATTATTAATAACGCAAGTCCTGATCAACTGGTATCGGATCATTGTCCCGGTCTGTTGGAATTATTCTTTGACATGAGGCGGTGGAGGCCTGAGGCAAATAACCCCATTGAACACCTGACAGAACAGATGATTTCGCTTATTTCAGATAACTTAAACCACGACCCGGAGAATGACGCGGTTTACGTGTCAAGCTCCGAGAGCAACAATTCCGAATTCAGCATGAGGCTTGGAAAAGCGCTTGTTTATTGGGCGGATGCGACTAAAAATACCGATTGGTCGGGAATAGGCCGTTCATTGATTTTATCGGCAGTCGCAAACGGGAACGCCGGAAGACTCCACAATATTTTAAATCCGACAGATTATTACCCAAGAGCGTCATGGCTTACAAATGAAGGCCACTGGATATGGACTGTTTCCCCCTCCGCCAGAGCGTCATACATAGACAGTGATCTGAACATCTCCGTTTCCTTTCCGGCAGGTCTGGCGCATTTTTTAATAATCAAAGGAGTGCGTCCTTTTAACAGAATACAGATTCACGGGATGGAATGGAGAAATGACAATCAGTTTGAACGCTATGATTCGTCAGGCTGGTTTTACTATCAGGGAGAACAAATTCTTTTAATGAAAATCAGACATCGCGTCACAGTGGAAAATATCAGAATTATCTACAGGGCGTATGAACCTCCTCCGGTTGTTAATGAACCTTCAGTAACAGAGGGCATTGTTGAATAGACGGATTTTATTCTTAATAGCAATTGTTTTAGCGGTACTAATAATAGCGGCATTATGCATAATTATTTTTAAATGCGAAAAAAAAGAAGTTCAAACTCAGGTTGAGCAAATTGAAGAGCCTGAGGCGGTTGAAGAAGAGACGGCGGAAGAACAGGCGGAAGTTCCCGCCGCGGAACAGCCTGAAGGCAAAACGGAAGCGAAGGTATCGTACCAGGTTTCGCGTCCGTTGTCCTCGTTATCCGGCTTAAGCAAGATTAGGGGGATGGGCGTACTTGTCTCGGAGATAGATCCGCTAAATTATGAAAACCCCGATCTTGACGTTTTAAGGCAGATGGGCGCCGACCCTTCCTTAATTTCCTATCTTGCGGGCGAACAACTTTACCGTAAAGGCGATTTTGATAAAGCTATTTCAGAATATACGGCTGCAATAAACCGTAACAATGAATTCCTCCAAAGTTATATTTCACGCGGAAACGCATGGATGAAAAAACGCGAATATGGCCGCGCTATTGACGATTATACGCGCGCGATAAGGCTGGACGGAACCAAAGCCGAAGTCTACAATTACCGGGGTTTCGCGAGGGCCGAGATGGCGGCGAGAAACAACTATAACGGGATGGCTCTTGCCATCGAAGACTATTCACGCGCAATTTCAATTAACAAAAATTATGTTGACGCGCTTATCAACCGTTCATACGCGTATTATCAAACGGGAGATTTTACGCGCGTAATAGAAGACTGCGACAGAATTATCGCCCTTGAGCCGTCAAACGCGGTTATCAGAAACAGGCGGGGCAGCGCGTGGTATGCCAAAGAAAACGACGACAAAGCGATAATTGATTTTACGGAAGCGATAAGGCTTAAAAGCGATTACGCCATAGCATGGTACAACCGCGCAAACGCATGGTACAACAAACACGAATTAGATAAATCTCTTGCCGACTTAAACAGATGCCTTGCCATAAATCCCTCATTCGCGGACGCGTATTTAAGCAGGGGAAAAGTATATCAGCTAATGGAAAACACTGAAAAAGCCGAAGCGGACTTCGCCTCCGCGCAAAGATTGAAACGCTAATTAATACAAAGAATTTACCACGAACCACACGAACCAACACGAACAGCGACAAGATATGTACTAAAAGTTCGTGGTTTTCGTACGCACTGTCGGTCACCTAAAGGTGCCCTTGCCTTCTTACAAGACAGCGGCATTAATTGGTGCTACGCGATGCGACATTATTCATATACACGGTTACACCGTGCGTTTATTTAGCGGGTTCGTGGTAAAAAATATTATTATATTATTTTCCTGCACTCAAAATAGAAACGCTTTTCTATAGAATGGCCCATTGAAAAACTTTTTCGGGGGAGGGGGCCAAGGCGGGCTACCGTGTCAAAGAGGAGTGATTTTTGAAAGGACGGCAATAAAATTCCCGCCCTTTTGCGATTTGTGCCGGTTTGCCCGCCCTCGCCTGATAAGCGGAACAGTTCTTCTTCGCCGTGGATGTAGTCTATCAGTTGGGGACTAGCATAGGCGTATTTGTCCAATAGCGGCTGAAGGCAGGCGGTGGCGATTCCGGCGGCGGAAGTTTCTATTAGCGCATAACGGTTTTCCGAGATAACGCCAAAGTGGTTTGCACAGGGCGCTTGCGGCGGTTTAGCGCACAATCTTGACAGTTCCTGCGCGCTGTTTACGGAACGGCGGGAAAAATCAGGCAGGGCGGAAAGAATTTTTACAGTTTCATCAAAGCCAATGTCAAAAACAACGCGGTGTATCGGCTCAAACTGAATCGCGGGGTCGTAGATATTTTCTATCTCTACAAGCGCGTAACGGCAGGGATGAGAGGGAAGGCCGCCTCCTGCCTGGCAGTCCTTGGCAGCCTCCGGCTGCCAGGCTGCCTTGTATTCTTCCCAAATGCCTTTTGCCGCCGCAAGAGAATGGTTGCCGTCGCCTACCGCAAAGAGAAATGGTTTCCCGTCTCCGCCATATCGCTCTGCGGAACGTTGATATAATTCGTCAAATTTTTCCGTAATAAATGAAATCGCTTCCGAGTTTTTACCGCTCTCAATGTCCAGGAACCAGCCCGTCACGCCGCCCGAATCCATCATTAGCGGCGTACTGTAACATGGAGCCATGTTTTTAACTTTCTCGCCGATAACGGGAAGAAGACTGTCAGCCTCATCGTCAATAAGAAGTATAAGGTGGGGAAGTTCCAACGGCGCGCCGCGGCGAATATCCATTCGCGGGGGCAGGCGCTCGGGCACGGTATCTTCAGTACAGCGGATCAACGGGCGCGACTGGGGATGCCAGTCGTACTGTTCCAAATCAACCGCCGCGATTAAACCGCGCCGTTTTTTCTGATACGGGGTGTCCCTCTCAATATAAACAAATCCCTGCCGCGCCTTAGAAAAAACATTTTCTTGCAGATAACGCTTCATGGTTGAATGTATATCAGAAATTCTTTTATCAACGCCGGTATCGGAAAGATATATTTCGGGAAAAATTAAATTTATGGTTGAAGGAGATCCCGCGGCTGCGGCCTTTACCCTGTCCCAATAATCGCGGTCCTGCGTAAACTGATCGCACGCAATCACAGGCCACTTTGCAAGCTCCGACGGGGAAGTTTGCGCGGATTTGGGCAGCAGAATAAAAGGAACCTCAAACCCCAATCTGTTAAGCTTCTGTTGATAATCCATAATTGTATTTTAACGATAATTTTAAACAATGTCAGTCATAATTGAAAATTATTGTATAACGTTATATTATTAGTTATGCAGTACCAGCGTGCGTCCTTCGCGCAGGAACAGCGCCTCAAGATGAATCCTCAGCTTCTTCAATCCATCAAACTAATGGAATTGCAGGCTGTGGAACTGCGCGAAAGAATTACGCAGGAACTTGAATGTAATCCGGCTTTAGAAATAATCGAAGATAAAAGCACAGTCCCTCTTGATGACGAAGAAGACACGCAACAGCAGGAAGTAGATGAATATTTTGAAACCAGCTCAGATCCGGGAAAGCAGGGCGCTGAAGCTTCGGAAGAACACAACCGTTTTATAGAAGGCGCTCTTACCCGGCCTGAAACTTTACAGGAACATCTATTACACCAATTACAGCTTGAACCTGTCGATGAAGAGTTACGGGAAATCGCCGAGACGCTTATTCAGAATTTAAATGCCGACGGCTTTCACAAGGAAAAACCGGAAACTTTATTCGCGGCCCCGAAGCAAAGGCTTGATGAAGCTCTGGAATTGGTAAGAAGCCTTGAGCCCATCGGCTGTTGTACAGGCGATTACCGCGAATCGCTCCTTACGCAAATCGCGCTGTTAGGTGACGCTCCATGTGAAATATCCGTAATAGAAAAAGTACTGGATAACCTTGAACTTGTAGACCGTGAGAAATACGGCCTCCTTGAAAAGAAAATGGGTATTGATGATGAAGAAGACACCCGAATTATCTGCGAATACATAAAAAAACTTTCTCCATTCCCTGGCCGCTCATTCGCCTCCGCCGAAGTTCGTTTTGTCGTGCCGGACATTAAAGTAATCAGGAATAACGACGGATTTACAATCAATCTGAATGATGAAGTATATCCCGTTCTTGGCATCAATGAAAATTTTGAAGTGTTCTGCGACAGTACTGACAAGGCGGCAAGGGATTTTGCGCGGGAAAATATCAGGGAAGCGAAGCTCTTTATCAGTCATTTAAGCCAGCGGAACCAGACATTGATAAGGGTGGCAAACGCAATCCTCGAGTTCCAGCGGTCTTTTTTTATAAACGGCCCGAAATATCTGGCTCCGCTTACCCTCGCGGACATCGCAAAGGAGCTTGACGTCCATGAGACGACTGTTTCCCGCACCGCAAACGGCAAATATATGCAGACAGAATGGGGAATTTATGAAATTCGATACTTTTTCACAAATTCGATAAGCGGCACAGGCGCAAACAGATCGCAATTTTCAAAAGAAAGCGTAAAAGAGATAATAAAAGAGATAATTTCCAAAGAAAACCGCCTCCTTTCGGATCAGGAGATTTCGGCTCTTTTAGGTCAAAAAGGAATTGCGTTAGCACGCAGAACTGTGGCAAAATATAGGAAGGAACTTGATATGGGTTCCTCCTACAACCGAAGGTTGTAACAATCGAAGATTATAACAATCATTGATTGAAACAATCGAAGATTGTAAGAATCAAAACTTTGGAGGTTCAGAATGAACTTGGAAATTAAAGCAGTACATTTATCACTGCACGACGACGCAAAAGAGTACCTTAATAAAAAGATTGAAAGGCTTAAGAATGCCGAAAATATGATTGTTGATTTGATAATTACCATAAAAAAAGAAAAGGATTTTTATGTTGAGTCCACTGTAAATTTCCGCTGGGGCGTTTCCATTCATGTCGCCGAAGAAGACTTTGAACTTACCAAAGCCATAGACAAGATGATTGACAAACTTGAAACGAAAGTAACCAAAGAAAAAGAAAAAGTGAAGGAAAAAAGATAGGTTTTTCCCATGGAAAAAAATCCTTCCGTTTTTACAGTGCGGCTGGAAAAAATTTATAACTGGATGGCCGCAGAAGGCATATCCCTCCTGATGCTGGAAGATACCGAATCAAGGCGCGATCAAAATATCCGCTGGCTCACCGGCCTTCCTGCGGACGCCCTTCTTTTTCTATCCGTGGAAAAAAAAGCGATTCTTACAGCATGGGACGTCAACCTTGCCAAACTCTACGCCTCACATTCGCCGGTAATGCTCGCGTCTTACAATGATTTTGATCGCAAACCGGTAAAAGCCATCGCCCTTATCGCGAAAAAATTGGGTATTCCTCAAGGGGCAAAAATTGAGATTCCTCCTGTAACGCCCTACCCCGCCTTCCTTGACTATGTAGGCGAACTTACAGATTATGACATTCTTTGCAGGGAGAACGGCGCCGCCGCTGAAATAAGAAAAATGCGCGCCGTCAAAGATGAGGAAGAAATCGCCATTATACATAAAGCCGCGGGAATTACAAACGAATTAATTGATCAGCTGGAAAAAAACGTAATATCGGGAAAAATAAAAACGGAGGCTGACGCGGCGTTGTTTATAGAGGTGGAGGCGCGAAAACGCGACTGTGAGGGAACAAGTTTTGGAACCCTCGCCGCGGGACCGGATCGGAGTTTTGCGATTCACGCTTTCCCAAACTGGACATGCGCTCCTTTTGGCGGGAAGGGACTTTCCATTCTTGACTTTGGAGTAAAATTCGGCGGATACTGCACAGACGTAACCCTCACTTTTGCCCGCGATTTGGATCCAAAACAGGAGAAGCTTGTCAGTCTTACGGAAAAAGCGGCAAAACTCGCCGTCTCAATGGCGCATAACGGATGTATGGCAAAAAACATCGCCGAAGCGGTAGACGCGTTTTTTTCCAAATCAAGAAAAAAAATGCCGCATGGTCTTGGACACGGCATAGGGCTTCAGGAGCATGAATACCCGTTAATCAGAAACTCAAACGACAATGAATGGGTTCTTGAACCGGGAATGATCTTTACGATAGAGCCGGGACTTTACGACCCGTTGCTTGGAGGCTGCCGGCTTGAAAATGACGTGCTTATGACAGATAACGGACATGAGGTTCTTACAACCGCGCATATTATAAGGTTGTAGTTATCGGTTCTATGAACACACGCCGCCTTTTTACAATACTGTTATTTCTTCTTTTTGCCTTTCCGCTGTTCGGCGAAGAAAATATTTCAGAACTCCTGAAACATTGGTTTGCTGTGGAAAGCGCCATTTACAACTGGCTTGGCTCCCCGGCTAACGCTGCCGATGAAACAGCTTATGATAATTCAACAGCGGAAAATTTGCTTTCTTCTTTAGATCAGTTTTATAAAGTTCTTGAAAATTTTACAGGCTCGCTTCTTTTTATTCAGTATGAGGGGATGGGGCTATTGCCGCAGGGAAGCGGAAAAACCGCCTGCCTTATGACAAAAAATTTGACCGCCTCTGTAAAAATAATCGCCGCTGCGGAAAAATCCGGCGCGCTTCCATTTCCGAATTCTTTGGAGGCAAAAACCTCCTTTGCGCAGGATGCGGACGCGATAAGGTGGGAGCTTTATTCATGGTCAAGCATAGATTCCCAAATTTCGTCTAATGTGTTCTCGCGGATAATTTATATATCCGGCGTTTTTCTTATTTTCATTATCGGTATGGTTTTTTTGATTTTATTTATTGCCAGGGCTTTACGTCATTCTCAAATACAGGAACAGGACAGTTCCGATTTTTCACGAATTACCATGCTGGCGCAGGAAAAGGAAAGGACTTTAATCTCGGCTGAATTGCATGACACGGTTTTACAGGATATGGGACGGCTTTTACAGATAACTAAAGACTCCCCGTCAAAAGATCATTCACTTTCTGAATTGGCTCAAAAAATAATGACCAGAACAAGGAAAATATGCAGAATGTTAATGCCGCCTGATTTTTCCCACCTCGCCCTGACAGACTCTCTTGTTCAGTTATGCGCGGATTTTGAAAAACGCTCATCGACGGAATACCGCGCTATAATCGACAATGATTTTTCCGTCGGCAAGCTTTCTCCGCAAATGCAATTACAAATTTACCGCATTGTTCAGGAAGCGTTTCCCAATATCGAAAAACATTCCAAGGCAAAAGAAGTAACGCTGACTGCGCGTAATCTCAACCGAACGGCGAATGCCGCGAAGGCGGAAAAATCTTTGCTAATTTGCGTTACCGACGACGGAAAAGGTTTTAACCTGAACATGACAAACGCTCAAAGCGCGGACGGTCTTGGAATACGCGGCATGCACCAAAGGGCGGCGATACTGGGAGCGTCTCTTTCTTTTGTGGAAGGCGCAGGATCGGGGCTTACCGTGCGGCTTGAAGTTCCTTTGCCGCCTTCACGCGGTTGACAATTTTCTTTACCAAAAGCGCAATTCCGTAACCGCCAAAAACGGCGATAGGCTTGTCGGCGATATTGACGGGAATACGGGCAAGAATTTCCGATGCCGTAAGGCTGAAACCCTGCATGATAAATCCAAGACGAAACCAACCGCTTTTGTCCACTACTCCAGTAACAGAGGTAAT
>Ga0268262_10003918_pt1 | contig 15713 bp, 11 predicted proteins | sample TergutNc150P3_FD_190354 | JGI IMG/M metagenome (GOLD analysis project Ga0268262, IMG submission 190354) | Nasutitermes corniger P3 segment gut microbial community from laboratory colony in Florida, USA - Nc150 P3 (SPAdes) (version 2) | ecosystem: Host-associated > Arthropoda: Insects >... | reverse complement strand
GCGCCTTTGGCTTCTTCGCTCCAAGACTGGGAAAAACTTCTCCCCTGGAATATTTTTAAATCTTAAATATATTATTTCGTCTTTCTTCACTTTTGGGTGTGTTTTCACTGCTTTATTTGACGGTTACATTTTTCGTAGTGTACCCACTTGATTTGGTACGCTACCTGTAGCGTAGGTAACACCTTCTTAAAAAAATTTAAAAATTTTTTCCTCCGAAAGTAATGCAAAAACGCATATCCGCACATATATAGGGTATGCGAAATAAAAGAAACCTTGTCGCGGGGGCGTTCTACCATGTAACCAGCCGGACAAATGACAAAATACGGGTTTTTGAAAACAACCTTGGACGGAAAATTATGCTTATTACCCTTCAGGACGCAAAGGATAAATTTAATTTCCGCCTGACTAATTTTTGCGTAATGCCGACTCATATACATCTTCTTATCAAACCGGAAGAAGGAACCGGCTTAATTGAAATTATGCAATGGTTAAAAACAAGGTCGGCTAAACGCTGGAATTTTATTCACGGCTCAACAGACCATATGTGGGGAAACAGGTATTTCGCCAGAGCAATTAAAGACAACGAAGAATACGAGGCAATAAATGATTACATCGATCAGAATCCGGTAAAGGCAGGGCTGACCGCGTCCCCGGAAGAATGGAAAGCGTCGGCGGCTTTCTACAAGAAACACGAAATTCCCGGTTTAGTGGATTTATCCGTAAATGACAGCCGTAAAGAAATAATATTACTGCCGTCAATTCCTTTCTCAATATCAAGATTAATTCCTCCGGCTCAGCTTGACCGCATTATGCATTACATGGGCGCTTATGCCGACATGTTAGACAGGTTGTATAATCTTCTCCAAAAAATCCCAAATATCAGCGAAACAGAAATAAAAGCGGAACAAAAAACATATCTTCATTACTACACCAATACTCACAATTATTTTATCAGCGGATTTGACAAAGATGATACCATGTATGGCAAAGTCTGCTCTAATGTTTACCCTGTCGAAACTAAATTTCAAAAATTCAGTTTGTCCGAACTAATGAAAAATCCTTTTCTAAAACTGGAGGTGCCTGTTCCCCTTTTTTAAGAAAAAAGTCAGATAGAAAAATATTCCTTTGCTCTTTTGTAACTACGCACGGTTTCTACGCACGAAATTTTCTTAATAATCACTCTGTTTTTTTCTTTTCTGAAGCGTGAAAATTCTCATATGGTTTTCGTATGAGAGTCAAAAAAAAGAGAAGGAGCATTTACAATGAAAAACGTATTCAAAATTTTGGGAGTTATCGCTTTAGTTGCGGTAATCGGGTTTGGGTTTGTTTCTTGCGGAGGCGATGACAACGGCGGTGGTGGCGGCGGAAGCGGCCCTAATACTCAACTTCCAAATAATCTAAAAAATACCAAGTGGAAAAACGGAGATGGTTATGGCATAGAGTTTATGGAAACAACTTTTAGAAAATACGGACAGTGGGGCCAAGGAGTCATGACCTGTTTTTCCGCAAAGGAAAACGGAAAAATTACGGGAAAATTGGGCAGTTCAAATGTATGGCAATATATGGATGAAGAAACAATTTGCACAAGTTACACCATAACAGGAAACACAATTGTTTTTGTCGGGGCTGATACTAAGAGTTGGGATAAACTTCTTGAAGGAACGTGGACGAAGGATGGCTCAGAGACTGATCCAGGTACTGATTCCGGAACCGACCCCGGCACTGACCCGGGTACTGATCCCGGTACAAATCCAAGTATCACCTATACCGCGTCTCCCGACAGTAACACAAACACAACCGCTGTTAACTTTACCTTTAGCGCGGCGGTTTCCGGTTTAACTGATAGTGATATTTCCGTTACCAACGGAACCGGCTCTGTTAGCAAAGGGACGCTGTCAGGCAGCGGGACAAGTTGGTCTTTGGGAATTACCGTAAACACCGCCGGAAATGTAACGGTAAACATAAACAAAAGCGGCATTGAAAGCGGAAACAAAACAGTGGCTGTTGCTAAACCAGCAGGCCCGTCGCAATGGACAGCCATAACGCAAAGCGTCTTCACAAGTTCTAACGACATTAATGCAATTGCCTTTGGCGACGGCAAGTTTATCGCAGTCGGCTCTAAAGGCGCAATGGCGGTTTCTACGGACGGCGCTACATGGACAGCCGTAACGAACAGCGGCTTCACCTCTTCACAAAACATCACCACAATCGCATACGGCAACGGCAAATTTGTCGCAAGCGGCGGCAATGACGGCAAAATGGCGGTTTCTACGGACGGCGGCGCAACATGGACAGAAGTAACGCAAGAAATCTTCTCAAAGACCATCAACTCAATCGCCTATGTCAATAACAAGTTTTACGCGGGTGACAGTTTTAATATAGCGTCTTCATCTGACGGTACTTCAACATGGACAAAAGTATCGAACGGCTTCAATGGCTACCCCATCTACTCATTCGCCTATGGCAACGGCAAGTATGTCGCAGTCGGCGGAAACAACAACTGCAAAATGACGGTTTCTTCGGACGGTACAACATGGTCAGAGGTAACGCAAAGCTTCTTTACAGGTGAAATCAAGGCAATCGCCTATGGCAACGGCACGTTTGTCGCGGGCGGCAAATACGGCTTGGCGACTTCATCGGACGGCACTACATGGACAGCCGTAACGCAAACGCAAAATGGCGGTTTTGGAACTAATAAAGACGTCACCGCAATCGTTTATGCCAATAACATGTTTGTCGCGGTCGGCTATATGGGCACTATGGCGACTTCAACGGACGGCGCAACATGGACAGCCGTATCGAACACCACATTCCCAACTACTTACAATGACTCCATCCAGGCTATCGCCTTTGGCAATAACACGTTTGTCGCAGGCGGCAAAAACGGCAAAATGGCGTATTTAAAGAACAATTAACGAATACCCTACTTCCCGCGTCTCGGTATTGGGGCGCAGGGAAAGGGGTTTTATTTTTAAGGCGGAATGAAAATGAAAAAACGCCGGATTTGCGCGTATGTGCAAACACCGGCTTTTTATATCAAAAAGAAAGGAGTATTTAACATGAAAAACGCAATCAAGTTTTTAGCAATTATCGCTCTCGTAGCGGTAATCGGGTTAGTAATGGCGGCGTGCGGCGGTAAAAAAAGCAACGGTAAAGCCGGTGACGGCGTACAGGGGAATTCGGACTCCTCCGGCGGCGGCAAGTCAAGCGGCAAGACAGGCGGCAAGAGCAAACCCGAAGATTTCGGCTATTGGCGGAACAAGGAAAATACCGGCGTCATAGTTGTCTACTATACGGGAAACGGTACGGATATTATTATTCCTGATAGTTTCGAAAAGCTGCCGGTGGTTCAAATATATGAAGATTTATTTAAGGGGGACGCGGAAATAACGTCCGTCTTAATACCCGGCACGGTAAAAGAAATTTCAGAAGGCGCGTTCCGAGGATGCACAAGACTTGCAAGCGTTAAACTTTCCAATGGGTTAACGAGTATAGGCGCCGGCGCATTTACAGGATGTACTTCTCTGGCATCGATTAAAATACCGGAAGGAATAACCGTCATTGACGATAATACTTTTTCGGGCTGTACCGCCCTTACAGACGTGCAGTTGCCGGAGAGTTTGACAACCATAAACAGGGGGGCTTTTTCCGGCTGCAAAAATCTGGTAAAGCTGAATGTCCCCGCCGCGCTGACCACTTTTCCTAAATATAAATCCAGGTATGATGACATTGAGTATTCGGATGTCTTTGGCGATTCCGGAAAAATACCGCTTGCGACCAGGGACAAATTAATAGCGCAAGGCTATCCGGCGGGATGGGGTTGGTAACAGGCATCACTCAAACGCCATAGCCGCGTATCCCACAAAGGAATCCGGCACTCCGCTTTCGTCCATATCCGCGCTGGTAGCGTACTCCAAAAGCTTCGCGCCGCCAATGCCCGCTTCTTTCGCGAAACCCATCGCGCCTAAAACCGCGCCGGCGGAACAGGCGGAATAATCCCCGGCGGCGCGCAGAAGAACATCGCCCGCGTTTCCAGACTCGACCGCCTTGATAAAGTTGGCGTCGTTTACCTCGCGCACCCAGCGCAAGGCGGCGCTGCCGGAGCCGCGAGGCGAAAAGCCGTAATTGACGCCGTAATGGGTTAAATCGGTAGAAGCCAGAACATTTATCTTGCGTTTTAATTTTGCCGCCGTCTTCGCGATGATGATTCCGGCATCATAGGAGGCGGTTTCCGCGGGGAGGCGCAGCCAGACAAGTTGAGCCTGAGGGAAAAAGAAACGAACCATGGGCAAAAGCACCTCGACGGTGTTGTCGCGGTAACAGTCCTCCTCACAGGCAAGCTCTTTTTGTAAGACGGAGCGCATTTCGGAATCAATAGGCATGGGGCCGAATGGGGTTAAGGCAGCGTCTTCCATCGCGCAAAGTACGGGAGAGCCGGGCGGCAAGTGGCCGCCAAGCACGACAAGGGTTTGCGCTTCCCTGTCCAGTGACGAGACGGCAAGGGACGCGAGGCGGCCGGAGTAGTACCAGCCGGCGTGGGGGGAGACGGCGGCGGCGCAGTAGCGGGTTTGACCGCCGGATTTAGCCAAAAAACGCGATATTTGGGCGGAAACTTCAGCCGGATCACGCGGAAACCAGCCCGCGGGCAGTGAATATTCTCTTATTTTCATATATTTTCCTATTCTGACGCCGATAATTATATCAGGGAAATAAAAAACCGTATATAATATGAAAATGCAGCAAAATAACAAAACCGGAGAGACTTCTGTCGTCAGTACTGTTGTTGCCGCAATATGTATTGTCATTTATCTTGTCTCTTTGGTCCAGGCGGTGGTTCGGTTATACCTGAGCGTCGACAAGCAAAAAATCCAGGCCGATTATGATTTTCAATCTTTGGGAAATATCGTCACTTCCTCGGGCGCGAAAGGTTTTATGAATGAACCTTTTATCACTTCTATAAATAACTTTCTGACGTCCAGCAATACAATTGAGGCGGTGATAGTTTTCGGCCCCAGCGTTGAATATGCTTTTGAAAAACAGAGGGGCGCGACAATTACATGGGTAAACAACACGCCCAGAATAATTAATAAATTTAATATTTACACGCAGGGACTGTACAAAACTTTTCCTCTTGACAACATTATGAATGTCAGCATTCAGGCCGCGGCAAGGGTTTTTAATTATTCCGTAATATCAAAAATATTAAAAGAAACATTAATTTTCATATTGATTGGATTTGCCATTGCATTCTTTACCATGTTACTGAAATTATTGCTTGGAAACACGGAAGAAGCCGAAGCCGTGGAAACCAATGAATCTTCCCCGCTTAAGCATGAATTTTCGCCTGTTGACATACGGCTGAGCGAACCTGTCAGCGTGCGCGTTAATGAACCTGTTAACGTGCATATTCACGAGACCGCAAAAGCGCCTCAAAGCGCCGAACCTATCAGCGTGCGCGTTAATGAGCCTGTTAATGTACATATAGAAACTGTCCAAGCGCCGCCGCCTCCGATTCAAACACCGCCGCCGGTTCAAGCGCCGTCCGTTCAAGCGCCGCCTCCGCCTGTTCAGACACCTCCGCCCCCTCCCCCGCCGGTACAAACGCCACAGCCCGCGCCAAGCCATAACCACGCCGAACCTGCCGCGTTATCTGAAGAAAATTTAATTGATGACGGCGCGGGACCTAAGGGGCTTTATTCTCCGCGCAGTCATATAGGCTGGGAAGAATACTTAAACGACAGGTTAGATTCTGAACTGCACCGCTGCGCTTCAACAGAAAAAGATTTAACGCTTTTAATGCTGGAATTTAAAGATAAAATAACTAATTTCCAATTTAAGGACGCGGCGCATGAAGCGTCTTCATTGTTTACAACAAGGGATCTGTTATTTGAAAAAGGCGAACAGGGCATATCCGTAATAATGCCCGGCGTTGATCTTGATACAGGACTCAGCAAGGCGCGGAAATTCCAGGAACGCATCAAAGAAAAACTCTTCTCTAAAAGCGCTATAGACGACTGCGCTTACATAGGGCTTTCTTCGCGCGCGGGCCGTCTTTTGAACGCGGACAGGCTGAAGCTGGAAGCTAACGAAGCGCTCAAGAAGGCAAAGACGGACACTGACACGTCAATTATCGCGTTCAAGAGCGATCTTGAAAAATACAGAAAGTTTATTGCTTCTCAAAATCCCTTGCGCTCCTGAAAAGCCTCTGCGCCGCCCACGGAGCGATTGAATAACCGTAATCGGAACCATCCACAAGCGCGATACGGCTGCCTGATTCATCGGGATTTGATACACGAATAGTTTTAACGCCGCCGTTTCCCAATTCCAATACAAAACTGCTTTCGTAATAGGAAGGATCATCTGTTATGAGAGAAACGAAATCATCGCCTTCAAGATTTAATACATCCCTTACATAACCGTCTATGCTCGCCTGATCCGGATCTGCGATATCAAAACCTGATACTGTCCACATCCTGTTCTTTCTTGAAAAAACCTGCGTTGCCTGCGGACCGTAAACGGAAAGACGCTGAACGCTGTCAACCGCGACTTTTCCGTCTTCGCTTTCGGGAATGAGCCTAAGGTTATACCAGCCGGTAACGGGACCTGTAAGATACGAGGCAAACAAATTTTCACCCGAACGAACTTCATTCTGTCCGTACTTGCGAATATAAATCTCCCGCCCCGTAATATCCTCGCTGCCAAGCAGCAAATCCGCAAGCGTGGAATTTTCCCCGTAAAGAGTTATTCGCGTCGCGGCGTTCGTACCGATACCAAGTTTCTCGTGGGAAGACGCGCTTGTAGAACGTATAGGCCAAGGCTTACGCGCCGTAAGTATGCCGATAAAATCCTCAACGCGCAGCTGGCGGGCCGGATATTCCGTACCGTTATGCAAAACAAACCATTTATTGCTCTTCTTGACAATTTCTACGGTGTCCCCTCCGTTAGCGATAACAATTCTCGCCGTTCTTCCGGCAAGTTTAGAATCAAGCCATGTATATGACGCGTTCCTTGTCCCCATAATTTCCGGATCAAAGACAAAGCTCGCCAGATATATGACAGCTAACGCTCCGATTATTGATAAAATGTAAGTTAGTCTTTTTTTGTATTCCATAAAATTCTCCTATACCGTCTCCGCTTCCTGCGATCGCTTTTTACGGCGCGTAGCAAGGAAAAAACCGCCCGCGATAACCAAGAGCGGGATTATGCCTATATTAACAATCTGGACAAAACGTATCGCCGCCGCTTTCCTGCCCGAATCGAAAATTTTATCCAAGCGTCCCACATGCGGCTGTTTGCTCCGTATCTTGATAATGTCCTCGTCGCTTACAAGCCAGTCCGCCGCGCGCATAAGAAAATCAAGGTTCTGCCTCGCGTTAGTCGCGTTAATCATATTTGTCGCAAAATCGGTATCGCCTACTACGATAATCCTCGATTGATTCGCGTACATAGGCATATCGGGCAGCGTTTCGTCGGAACCTTCTCTGTAAGGTTTCACAGAACCTTTGAAAAAACTCGGGAACTCGCCCGATAATGCAGCGCCGAGATCTTTCTTCCCCCTTGTCTCAGCCGCGCTCTTTTCAAAAAGGTAGGGCATTTCCGGATTTGTGTAAAACTCCCCTCTCATTACCCACGCTTCAGTAGTACTTGTAAATAGCGGCTCCGCCTTCACACTATCCGTAGGATGCAATTCCAGCGGGCTTGGCCAGTAAAGATCAAGGCCGGAAAAATTCGCGCTAACAGGATGCTGAGGGTTTCCGTTATTTTGCATAACGCTAATCCACAGCGGATAGCGGACAATTCTGAATTGAATCGCGCCCGACGGCAATCTGGTCTGGTACTGCAAAGTCAGCGCGTTGCGGTCCAGCGCAAGTTCAGGACGAATGATCGCCCCGTAAGAGGCGATCATATCAAGAAGCCCCTTGTCTTCCAGAGGGCGGGCGTCTATTGAACCTCTCAAGGTGTCGATATAAACTCCCTTTACCGCGAAAAGCGCCTTCCCGCCAAGCTGAATGTACCTGTCGATTCTGTATAGCGCCCAATCGTCCAAATCTTCCACGCCGCCTAAAACAAAAATCGCGGGAAGGTTGTCGGGTATCTCGTCGCCGGGCGAAATCAGGCGCACTTTGTAGCCGGACTCGGCAAGCGTACTGTTCAAATAGCCGAAGTCTTCCCTCCACTGCCTGAAACTGTCGCCTATGATTACACCTAACACGCGCTCGGTATCGTTTATCATTGAACGAATACGGGAGGTAAGATCGTATTCAAGAGTCTCGGTGGAAATTACCCACGGCAGAACTTCAATCTTGTCGAGGTATTCGATAACAATGCCCGAATACACTGTAACTAAGCTTGCCTGATCTTTGTCAACCGTCTGAACCTGCTTCGGCTGTAAGCCAAGTTCCTCAACCTGCGTCGCAAGATTCGCCTTTAAGGGATCGCGGACCGTAACCCTGATCTTCCCTTTTGAAAACGCCGCGTATTCCCTTAAGGTATCCTCAATTTCACCGGGAGTGGGAACTATCGACTTCAATTTATTTGAAAGATAATAGGTAATATTTACATAATCGGGTATTTCCGTATGCAAGTTACGCGAAACTTTTGAAATCGTGTAAGCCCTGCTCTTTGTAAGATCAAGGCGGAACCAAATGCGGTTACATACCATAAAGGCAAGAAAGAACGCGACAATGGACAGGGCGGTTATTATTGTTGTTTGTCTTTTATTCATAACAGCCCCCTAATTCCATTTCCTGAAAAGGATAACCCGCGTGTTGATGAACAAAAACAACGCTGTACTCAGCGCGAAAAACGCCAAGTCTCTTGAATCAATCAGCCCTTTGGAAAAACTTTCAAAATGGAAGGCGAGCGAAAAAAAGTTAATTGTCTGCGCCAGCCACTGGGGAAGGTTTAGCGAGAACGTTATCTGATTTATAAGCATCACCGCCATCAGCACGACCGCGCTGCCCAGAAAACTGCCCGCCTGATTTTTAGAGAGCGATGACAAAAGCAGGCCGAGAGCCGCCGCGCTCGCGCCGAGCAGGAACGCCCCCAAATATTCGCAGAAGATCATTCCCGCGTCGAAAGTTCCAAGCTGTATAAGCGTTAGGGGCAGGGGGATAGTCAGCACAAGCATCATGGCGAGGACGGCGAGAACGGAGAAGAATTTTCCAAGCACGAGGTCCCATTCGGTAAAGGGCATAGTCAACAGAAGCTCGGCGGTTCCTGTTTTTCTTTCTTCCGCCCAGCTTTTCATCGTGATAACGGGAATTATTATGATGAAGACTATAGGAAAAATACCGAAGTAGGAGCGAAGGGACGCCTGATCCGCCGCGAAATAACGCTGGACAAAAAACAACCAGATTGAGCAGAAGAGGAGGAAGAAGACCGCCGCTCCGTAAAAAGCGGGAGCGTTCAGGTATTGGTAGATTTCTTTGCGCGCCAGCACAAGGGCGCGATGCGGGATAAATTTATTCATTATTGCGCTCCTTCCGATTTTGTTTTATCCGGTTTTGATTCATCGCTTGTAAGTTTTACAAAGATATCTTCTATACTGAGTTTTTTCCTGTTCATTCCGAGTATCTTATACCGATTGTTTACCGCCCAGTCAAAGATTCGCTCTCCCGCGTCGGCTCCGCTGTTTTCGTCTGTCTGAACAAAGAAACTTGCCGACACAATGCCGCTCTCCTTAGTTTCAACTAACGCGTTGGAAACCTGTCCGAGTTCGGCGAGTTTACCCTTTACGCCGTCCGCAAACGCGGACGAGTCCGAATCGGCTCCTTTCAAAAGAAGTTCCCAAGTGTCGCCGCCTTTCATGGAACCGGCGATTTCTTCGGGCTTGCCCTGCGCCGCGATGCGCCCGTCGTTGATTATCAGCACTTGGGAGCAAATCGCTTCCACTTCCTGCAAAATGTGGGTGGAAAGGATAACGGTCTTGCTCTTGCCGAGTTCCTTGATCAAGGAACGTATTTCGATTATTTGATTCGGGTCAAGGCCTGTTGTCGGCTCGTCAAGGATTAAAATCGGCGGATCGTGGAGTATTGCCTGAGCAAGGCCGGCGCGCTGGCGGTAACCTTTGGAAAGGGTTTCTATCTTACGGCCGCGAAAGCCTGTCAGGGAGCAGGCTTCAAGGCACTTGTCTATCGCGGCTTTTCGCTCATGCCTGGGAATGAAGCGCGCTTCGGCGGCGAAAGCGAAATATTCGTCCACGGTGAGGTCGCCGTAGAGAGGCACATTTTCCGGCAGGTAGCCGATGCGTTTTTTCACTTCCAGCGGCTGTTCGTCCACGGGTATGCCGTCCACGAACGCTTTCCCGCTTGACGGAAAATGAAAACCGGTGAGTATTTTCATGACGGTGGTTTTGCCCGCGCCGTTCGGCCCGAGAAAACCCAGCACCTGCTGGGAGCCGACAGAGAAGGATACGTCGGTTACCGCTTGTACAAAACCGTATTGTTTTGAGAGGTTTTGGACTTCGATTTTTGCTGATTGTTCCATATAAGAGTGGATATATCATATTTGAGGGAAAATTTCAATCAATATATTCTATAGGGAAAACCATACGGTCACGGGTTAAAACCGTATTTGGGAAAATTTCCTGCGCTTCTTTTAACAGTTGTTTAAGATTGAATTCGGTGTAGCGGGGGCTGTAGTGGATAAGCGCGAGTTTTTTCAGGTCGGCGGAGGACGCGGCGATTTGGGCTGCTTCGGCGGCCGTCATGTGTTTTTTTTCGTGAGCGTCTTCGGCCAACTCTTTTTCAAACATTCCCTCGCAGACAAAAAGGTCGGAGCCGGTAACATGGGCGGAAATTTCCGGGAAAGCGAGCGAGTCGGTAACAAAGGAGAATTTTCTGCCCATGCGCGGCTGTCCCATCACATCGGAGGGCTTTACTTCCCTGCCGTCCGGCGCAACGATTGTTTCCCCCTTTTGCAGTTTTCCCCATAGTTTTCCCATAGGGATATTGAGCGCCTCGGCTTTTTCGGGGTGAAACTCGCCCGGGCGCATTTCTTCTTCCAGTGTGTAGCCGTAACAGGGTTTCGTGTGCTTCAGCGGGAAACAGCGCACATGAAAACCGTCCCCTTTGTACACTATGCCGGGAGCGGTAATTTCCTGCACGATAATTTCATAGTTGATGTACATATCCAGCACACGGCGGTTGGTTTCGATATATTCGGCAATCCTCGGCGGTCCGATTATGTAAAGGGGATCGTCCCTGTCCACCTGCGACGAAAGCATCAGGAGGCCGGGAATACCCGTAACATGGTCGGCGTGGGTGTGGCTGATAAAAATAACGGAAATCTTTTTCCACCGCAGATTCAGCCGCCTGAGGGACACCTGCGTCCCCTCCCCGCAGTCAAAGAGGAACAATTCCCCCTCCCGCCGTAAAAGCACGGAAGTTAAATGCCTGTTCGGGAGCGGCATCATGCCGCCGCTGCCCAGGATGAAAGCTTCGAGGTTCATTGTTTTCAATATATAGGGTTTTGGGGGGGAATTCTACTGGGGGATAGAATACATTTAATTTGTTTAGAATCTTTTGCATTGGAAGATATTTTTTTTGATAAAAGAATAAAGTTCTTTTTTTATATTTTTTAAGATATTTTTATGTATCCAAAGGAAAATAAATAAGAAATATTCTATTGACAAAATTATAGTATTTTAATATTTTATTGATAATAATCTGAATTTCCAGAATAAATGCAGATATGAAAGGATTAATAAATAATATATAAGGAGATCAATATGAGTAACACAACCTTAAAAAGCATTGCTGAGAAAAACGCAGAAAAAGCTGAAAATTTAGATGCTTTCAGTGGATTAAAATTATCACATGTAAAAAACGAGATTATAAATATACTAAAACTTATAGGACGAGATGGTATTTTTGATGAATACACAAGACATGATATTTCACATATTGACAAAATGTTAGACTCTCTTGATTGGATAATTCCTGAAGAAACACAACAGATACTAACTCCGGCAAATTGGTTAATGATAACTTTATCTATCTACTTTCATGACTTAGGGATGCTTGTTACAAAGGATGAATTTAAAGATAGAAGTAATTCCTTGTTTCCTCAGTTTAAACAACAAATTTTTAATGGAGAATTTGGATTAGATTATAAAGAAAAAATAATGAATATCATTGGAGGAGAAGAGCAAATAGATAGATTTATTTATCAAGAATTTGTTCGAAAGAATCATGCAGAAAGAATAAAATATTGGATTATAAATGAAAGAAATCCTAATTTTTCTAATAACCAAACAATTGTAGATGAAATAAAAAAATTGCTGGAAAATGTAGACACAATGTTTAAACGTGATTTAGCATTAATATGTGAAAGTCATCATTTGTTTGATTTAGATGATTTTGAAAAATACAAACCAAGGCAACAATATGGTTCTTCAAAAGACTATGAAGTTAATCTTCTATATTCTGCATTAATTCTTAGAACAGCAGATTTGTTACATATTACTTCAGATAGAACTCCATCTATTGAATATAGATTAATAAATCCAACAGATCCCATTAGTCAAGATGAATGGGCTAAACAAAGCTCTGTTAAAGTAATTAGACGTCAAGATAAAAAAGACAAAGAAGGAAACATAGATAAATCTATTCCTTCTGATACATTTGAAGTGCTTGCATTTTTCGATAAAGAAGATGGTTTTTTTGGATTAATTTCTTATCTTAATTATGCAAACAAGGAATTAAAAGAAAATTACAAATACAACGAAACTGCAAATAAACGTTTTGGAATAAACTATATCTATCCATGGAAAAATATTGACGATTCACAGATAGAAACTAAAGATTTTGAAAAAAATCAATTAGAATTTGTTCTTGATCAAAATAAGATATTAGATCTTTTAGTTGGGCATACTTTATATAATGATTCTTCAGTAGTTCTTAGAGAACTTACACAAAACGCAATTGACGCTACAAAACTAAAGCAGTATGAATTAATAAAAGAAGGTAAAAAAAATTATATTCCTGAAATACAGATAAAATGGGATGAAACAAAAAGAGAGCTTTCATTCATAGATAATGGAACAGGAATGACTTTAGATATTATTCAAAACCACCTTTTAAAAGTCGGTTCATCAAGATATCAAGATGAAACATTTATAAAAGAACATCCTGAGTTTTCACCAATAAGTAGATTTGGTATAGGTTTATTAACATGCTTCTTAATTGCAGATGATATTGATATTCTAACAAAATCAAGTGAAATCGAGAAGGCAATCCTTTTAAAAATAAAGAAAGTACATGGAAAATATTTACTAAAACATCTTTCTATTGATAAAATTCCAGATAAAATAAAAGAACACGGTACTCAAATAACTTTATTTGTAAGGGCAGATACTAATTTATCAAAAATAGAACAAGACCTAAAAAAATGGATACTTTTTCCAAAATGTGAAATAGTATTAGAAATAAATAAAATAAAAAATATTTCTATTGGTTTTAAATCCCCTAAGGATTTTTTGACCAATTATCTAAAAAATAATGGTTTTAATATAGATGATAGAACAATTAGAATAGAACAATCTGAGAAAGAAGGCGTAATAATGGCCTTTGCATTACGATATGTTGAGTATTTAAAAGAATGGATATTTCTTGAATATAATATTTCAGATAAAAAAGAACAATCTCCTGTAGGGATATGTATTGAGGGTATAAGAGTTAATTTTAACACTCCTGGATTTCAAGGGAAAAATTTTTATACGATTGTTGATTCTTCTGGAAAAAATGCTCCTAAGACAAATGTTGCTCGTTCCAATATTGAAGATACACCAGAAAGAGAAAAGCTATTATTTTCAATATATAAACTTTATCTTGAACATATTATGAATGAACAGATAAATTTAACTAAATTTGGATTTTCTATTTCATGGGCTGTAAACGAAGTAAATTGGTTACTTCGTTCTTTCCTTGATGATAGAGGTTATAATAGAGGAAGTATTGATGTTGAAAATTCCAAGTTGTTAGAGAAAGCATTAATGGAAACAAATTTTATGTTAACTGAAAAAAATGGACAAAGAGAAATATGTACTATAAATGATCTTAAAAACCTTGGACATCATTGGACTATTGATTGTGCATCATATTCCTCGGCAAATGCTTTAATTAAAGAAGTAAAATCTTCTAACAGTTCAGCTTTAAAAATCTTAGAATCTTTATTAGGTGAGGAAGTATGTATATCTCACATTGATAATTTATTATGTAATCAAGGTACATATACAAAGATAATTGATCAAATTATTCGAAGAGATTTTCAGATAGATACAATTAAAATCATACCAGATCAAAGAAGATTGGATCTTAGATGGACCTCATTAAAGAAAGATATTTGGAAAGAAATTATTTTTAATCGTAATGATTATGATTATGATTATAATAATTATTTTTCAAATTCTAATTTATCCCATTGTTATATTCAGATAAAAGATATAGAAATTTCTGGATTAAAAGAACAGATAGCTATTCAATCTGATGATTCTTTGTATATATTAAAAAAATCTGATTTAAATACATACTTAATAAAACTAATTGAAGAATTATCAGATGATTCAATAGAATTTAACTATATTTTTTCTGTGATTGTTTCACTAATTAACAGTCTATTTCATTATTCTGATATTAATAAAAACAATATTGATGAATTTATTGATAGTAGGACTCAAGAGTTAATAAAAAGATTTCCTAGAAACATAGAACAAATTTTGTGGAGCAAAATCAAAAAAGAAGAATTTATATCAATAATACTTAAAACGAATTTTGTAAAATATGATACAACGATCTGGTATAGGCATGGATATATTGACTATTAATAAAATAAAAAGAATGATATATAAAACTAAAAATCTTCGGTTCTATAGCCAAAAATAACTTACAATACAATGTTCTTCTCATAACCATAAACCTACAGATTCGAGTTATACTCTTACAAAAAATAATCCTACACCTTTATTTTTTTATTATATTAGTATATAATAATCAGTCGAGATACTTATTCAACCTATTAGAAGGAAATAAAAGTGCCAAAACTAAAAAAAGAAGACAAAAAACAACCCGTTGAACAGGCGCTTTGGGCATCTGCCGACAAGTTACGTAAAAACATGGACGCCGCCGAATATAAACACATCGTCCTTGGGCTTATCTTCCTAAAATACATCTCAGACAACTTTAACGAACTATACATAAAATTAAAGGCTGGAAAAGGCGACTATGCCGGAGCCGATCCTGACGCCCCCAATGAATACCGCGCGGAAAATGTCTTTTATGTGCCGCCTCAAGCCAGATGGGACTATCTACAAGGCAGGGCAAAACTCTCCACTACAGGAAAAGACGTAGACGACGCTATGGACGCTATCGAAAAGGACAACCCATCGCTTAAAGGTGTTTTGCCAAAAGAGTACGCTAAAGAAAAACTGGATAAACAATCTCTCGGCGGATTAATTGACATTATCAGTAACATTGCTCTCGGCGACAGCGTTTCGCGCTCCAACGATGTGTTGGGCAGGGTTTACGAATACTTCCTTGGTCAGTTTGCCCTTGCGGAAGGCAAGAAGGGTGGTCAGTTCTATACGCCGCGCTGTGTTGTTCAACTGCTTGTTGAAATGCTCGAACCTTTTGAAGGGCGTGTACTCGACCCGTGCTGTGGCTCTGGTGGCATGTTCGTTCAAAGCGAGAAGTTTATCGAAGCTCACGCCGATC
>Ga0268262_10003917_pt1 | contig 15713 bp, 15 predicted proteins | sample TergutNc150P3_FD_190354 | JGI IMG/M metagenome (GOLD analysis project Ga0268262, IMG submission 190354) | Nasutitermes corniger P3 segment gut microbial community from laboratory colony in Florida, USA - Nc150 P3 (SPAdes) (version 2) | ecosystem: Host-associated > Arthropoda: Insects >... | reverse complement strand
TAACGGTAAAAATTATAAATGCAATATTTGGGCAAACCTATGGTTCCGCAACAATCTACGGCAAAACATATAAAACCATTGTTATAGGCAACAAAACCTGGATGGCAGAGAATTTGAATCACGAAACGCGATTTTCAAAATGTTATGATAACCAATTCCAAAACTGCTACAAATATGGCAGATTATATAATTGGTACACAGCCCAAAAAATATGTCCTGAGGGTTGGCATTTGCCCGCAAATAACGAATGGGAGGGGTTCTTTGCTCCTTTGCTTGGCGGCATCGGTGCTCCCTATCCTACTGGCGACAGCACTATAGGTGCAAAATACTACAACATTGACCATAGCGGCTATTGGTGGACTTCCACAAATTACGATACGGAAAATGCCATTGCACGTAATATATACACAAATGAGGAAAGCATTAAATGGGACAAATTCGATAAATTAGGCTTGTTCAGCGTGCGGTGTATTAAGAATTAAAATTAGCCATTGAAGCATTGCGCAATGCCAGACACTCACGCAAAGCAACTATGGATGAACTGATGGAAGCCGCAAAAGTTGATCGGGTTCTGAAAATTATGAGTCCATATATGGAAGCTATTGTATGAGTTAAGACAAAAAGGTAAGCAGATTGCCAACATTTTTGGTTATATAACTATTAAATATAATTCATAACTAAAATCTCGTTTATTTTTCTACGATTTGTTCCATTGCAATTTACAACACAGCTTGCACTTACTCTGAATATATTATAGCCTTTATAAGCTTTCTCGAAAAATTTATCTTTCGGATTTATGCTCACTGGATCGGAGTTTGAAAGCATTAACTTTACTCCCTTCTACGTCTAATCAAAAAAATCCATATTCTCTTTTTCTATATTTTGTACAATGTCAAGGAGATATTTGTGAAAAATGAAAATACAAAGAAAATAAAACAGCATTACGTTTGGAAATATTATTTAAGACCATGGGCTATTAACAACCAGATTATTTGTCAGCGAGAAGGAAAAGTATTTAAAACAGCTTTAGAAAATGTTGCACAAAAAAGAAACTTTTATAGAATGCATGAACTATCAAAAGAAGAAATAGAATATTTAAGGCTTTTTTTTGAAAATATTCCACCAACTTTAAAGCAATTGGCAAATGGTTGGATTGACATATTTAAATATGTATTTGATATAAAAAATATGCTTCTCCTAAAAAATACAGAGGCATTTGATACCTTAATAAACAATTTTGAAGAAGAATTTATGTGTGAATATGAAAATATGGGTCGGAAATACCTTGAAACATTACAATTGGGCAATACTTCATTTTTTAGTAATGAAAAATCATGTATGGAATTTATTTTATTTTTAACTGTACAATATTTCCGAACAGAAAAAATACAGAAAGATATATTGAAAATTAAAAGTAAATTTATAAATATCCGTATTGAAAAAATGTGGTATATTATGCGAAATATATTTGCAACAAATGTTGCAGGAAATATATATGTTGAAAGAAACAATTGGGAAATAATAAAATTAGAAAATAATAATAATATACCTTTTATAACTGGAGATCAACCTATTGTGAATATATTAAGTGAAAAATGTGAGCAAACAGAAAAACTTGCTTTTTATTATCCAGTTACTCCAACTATCGGAATTTTATTAAAAGAAAAAAAAGAAGATTATCGTCGTATCGAGAATTTAAATGACGTATTATTCTATAATAATAAAATGGCTTATTTTTCTGATAGTTTATTATTTTTTAATACAGAGGATACGAAAAAGTGCCTCGGAGAAATATAGAATCCCCCTTGTCCCTGTAGCTACCAAACCTATTATGTAAACCTTTTAGTACTAAGAGATAGCTACCCTATACTCTTCTCTCTATTCCTCGCTTCCATATATATTTAAACGCTATTAACTCCTCCCATTCATTTACTATATTCTCCCCATACTAACCCTTTCCAGGAGCCGCCATAGTGTCGTCTGTAATTGACAACAAAGCGAGTTTGATTTGGAGTATTGCCGACAAGCTGCAAGGCGATTACAAACCGCACGAATACGGCGATGTCATTTTACCATTTACAGTGTTAAAACGATTTGATAGTGTCCTTGCCGACACAAAACAAGCCGTTCTAAAAACTGCAAGTCAACACTCAACTATAACACCTCCTATTGACAAGTTGCTAAAAAGCAATGCAAAACAGGAAATCTATAATATAAGCAAATTTGATTTTAAGAGCTTGCTTGCCGACCCTGATAATATAGAGGCAAATTTCCGCAATTATGTTGGCGGTTTTTGTGATGATGTTAAAGACATTTTGAGTAAAGAACGCGGCTTTGAGTTTGATAGACAAATTGACAGACTTGCAAACGCAGGTTTGTTGTATTTGATAATACAAGAATTTTGCACCGAAAAAGCCGACCTGCACCCCGACAAAATTACCAATATTGAAATGGGCTATATCTTTGAGGAAATCATACGAAAGTTTAGCGAAACCTATAACGCAGATGCAGGAGAGTTTTATACCCCACGAGAAATCATACATCTAATGGTTGATTTGCTTTTAGAAAACGAAGATTTAAGCGAAGATAATAAGGTTAAGCAAATATATGACGGAGCGTGTGGCACAGGCGGAATGTTGTCTATTGCTTATGAGGAAATCAAAAAGATAAACAGCACAAACGAAATTTTTACCTCTGGGCAAGAAATTAACCCTCATACTTATGCAATATGCAAAAGCGATATGCTTCTTAAAGGCGGCAAAAATTCTTCAATAAAATTCGGTAGCACATTATCAAAAGACCAATTCAGCGGCGAAACTTTTGACTATATCATTATGAATCCACCTTTCGGGCGTGAATGGAAAAAAGATAAAGATGCAGTTGAGGCAGAGTACAAAAAAGGCGAAAACGGGCGTTTCAAAAATGGTTTGCCTGCAATAAGCGATAGCCAACTATTATTTTTGCAAAACGCCGTTTCTAAAATGAATCCAAACGGCAGCAAGGTTGCTATTGTTCATAACGCTTCTGCCCTGTTCCAAGGAGATGCAGAAAGCGGTTCAAGCGAAATACGCCGCTATATTATAGAAAACGATTTGCTTGACGCGATTATTCAACTGCCTAACAGCATTTTTTACAATACTGGCATTGCCACGTATATTTGGTTGCTTTCAAACAAGAAGCCAAAGGAACGCAGAGGCAAGGCTCAACTTATCAATGCAAGCGATTTGTTTACCAAACGCCGAAAAGCACTTGGAGAAAAAAGAAACGATATTTCAGATGAGCAACGAGCCGAAATCGTAAAGATATACAACTCTTTCAAATTAACAAAAAGAAGCAAGATTTTTGATACAATTGAGTTTGGCTATAAAAAGGTTGTTGTGCGACAGAAAGATAGCAAAGAAACCGATACCGAGATTATACCGCTATTAGAGGATATACAAGAATATATGAAGCGCGAGGTTATTCCTTTTGCCCCGAATAGTTTTGTGGATGAGAGCAAAACGAAAATTGGTTATGAAATTCCTTTTACAAAATATTTTTATGAATATCACCCACCACGCAAAAGTGCGGATATTTTGGCAGAAATTTTAGAGATAGACCGCCAACTTGATAGTGCGTTAAAGGAGTTAGCGAAATGAAACAAAGTAATATAGAGTGGCTCGGTGATATTCCTAAAGACTGGAAATGTCAACGAGCTAAAACTATATTTAAGCAAAGAAATTCGAAAGGAAATGAAAATGCTACTTTGTTGGCTGCCACACAAAAATATGGTATGTATCCGCAAGATAAAGTTGAAGGCGTTGTGCAAGTCAAAGCTAATACTGATTTACAACAATTTAGAACAGTTCGTATTGGCGATTTTGTAATAAGTTTGAGGAGCTTTCAAGGCGGCTTTGAAATATCTAATTATGAAGGTGTTTGTTCACCTGCATATCAAGTATTTTATTCTGTGAAAAAAACAAATAACAATTTTTATAAATATCTTTTCAAGTCCGATGGCTTCATCTCAAAAATAAATTCTTTAACAACTGGAATTAGAGAAGGCAAAAATATTCTATATGAAGATTTTAGCTCTATGCTTATTCCTGTACCTCCATTTACAATCCAAGCCAGCATTGTAGCCTACCTTGACAAACAAATCGCCATTATTGACCGCCAAATAGAAGCCAACAAAAAAGCCATTGACCTCTTGGGCGAATATAGGGCAAGTGAGATTTCACAGATGATAACAAAATGCAATGGTATAAAAATTCCTATAAAGAGAATTGCCAAACTATTTAATGGCAAAGAAATAGATATTGAAGTAAACGAAAGCGAAACATCGTATCCTGTTTATGGTTCTGGTGGAATTTTCAAACATACTGACAATTATATGTATGATGGCGAGGCAGTTTTATTTGGACGCAAAGGTTCTATTGGCAAGCCTATGATTGTAAAAGGTAAATTTTGGGCTGTGGACACAATGTATTATTCCGTATGTTCTAAACAAATATTAAGCAAATTCTTTTATTATACTCTAACTGTATTTCCGTGGGATTTGCTAGCAACACAAACTGCCTTACCAAGTATTGTAGGAACACAAGTGTTCGCCGAAAAAATAGTTTTGCCAGAATTAACCGAACAAAAAGAAATCGTTGCCTATCTTGACAAGCGATGCAAACAAATTGACCAAATAATTGCCTATCGCAAAACCATAATAGAAAAATTAGAAGAATACAAAAAAAGTTTAATATACGAAGCAGTAACAGGAAAAAAGGAAATATAAAATGGAAACAAAAGAAAAAAATTACGAAGCGTTTATTGAAAACTACCTTACAACAAAAGGCGGTTACATCAAAGGCAGCGAAACAGGCTTTGACAAACAAAAAGGCTTACTCATTGCCGATTTGTTTTCATTCATCAAAACATCTCAACCGAAAGAATGGAAAAAGGTTGTGACCTCTCACGGCGACAATGCCGAAAACTATTTTATTGAACGCCTCATCAAAAACATAAATGAAAAAGGCTTATTATTTATCTTGCGGAACGGCATAAAACAAGACGGTGTAAATATCCGCCTTGCGTTCTTCAAACCCGAAAGCAAAATCAACGCCGAAACTGTGGAACTCTACAACAAAAATATATGCAAACTTGTACGGCAGTTGCACTATTCATATTCAAACAACAACAGCCTTGACACAGTGCTTTTTGTCAATGGCTTGCCACTTGTCACCATTGAACTCAAAAACGAATTTACTGGACAAACCTACGAAAATGCAATAAAGCAATATAAATATGACAGAAACCCAGACGAAACAATATTTCAATTCAACCGCCGCTCTCTTGTGCATTTTGCCGTTGACTTGCAAGAAGTTTATATGACAACAAAACTCACTGGGGCAAGCACACGCTTTTTGCCTTTTAATCAAGGTTCGGGTGGTACAGGCAACAACGGTGGCAAAGGCAACCCAAACAACGCAAACGGCTTTTTAACGGCTTATCTTTGGGAACAAGTGCTTGGCAAAGACAGCTTATTTGACATAATCCACAAGTTTATTCAATTTGACGAAAAGAAACAAACCCTTATATTTCCACGCTACCACCAACTTGACGTTGTACGGAAACTGATAGCCGACACAAAGCAAAACGGCTGTGGCAAAAACTATCTTGTTCAACACAGTGCGGGTAGCGGAAAATCAAACTCCATTGCTTGGCTTGCTTATCGTTTGGCTATTGCACAAAACAACGATAAACCAATTTTTGACAGCGTTATTGTCATAACCGATAGAAAAGTGCTTGACCAACAACTCCAAGAAAATATTTATCAATTTGAACACAAAACAGGCTTTGTTGAAAAAATAGACAAAAAGAAAACCAGCAAAGATTTATTAAATGCGGTTAATGACGGCAAAAAAATCATAATCACAACTCTACAAAAATTCCCAATTATATACAAAGATATAAAAGCAGCTAACAAAAAATTTGCAGTTATTGTGGACGAGGCACACTCATCTCAAACTGGCGAGGCTGCAAAAAAACTTAAAAAAGGACTGGGCGACCTTGAAGAAGCAATTAGAATTGAAAGTACAATTGAAGAAAAATCCTTTGACGGCGAAGATATTTTAAACGAACTTGCAAGCCACGGTACGCAAAAGAATTTATCATTTTTCGCTTTCACCGCCACGCCAAAAAGCAAAACACTTCAAATCTTTGGAATAAAAACAGCAACAGGTTCGTATATGCCGTTTCATATCTATTCAATGCAACAAGCCATTGAAGAGGGTTTTATATTAGATGTTTTGCAAAACTATATGACTTACAGCACCTTTTATAAACTTGTTAAAAAAACTAATGTTAAGGATGATCCCGAATTAGAAACAACAAAAGGCGTAAAAGAACTTATAAGATTTGAAACTCTGCACCCGACAAACATAACCCAGAAAACCGCGATTATTATTGAGCAATTTTTGAACACAACAAGCAAAAAAATTGGCGGCAGAGCAAAAGCAATGGTAGTTACTCCTTCAAGGCTTCACGCTGTTAAATATGTAAACGCCTTTAAGCAATATATAAAAACCAAATCTCTGCAAAATAAATGCAAAGTACTTGTTGCATTTTCGGGCGAAGTACACGACCCTGACCTTAAAGAAAATTTCACCGAAGAGAGCATAAACATTGACGCAAAAGGAAACCGCATAAAAAGCGACCATCTGCCAGAAGCATTTGATGAAGATTACAATGTTTTAATTGTTGCCGAAAAATATCAAACAGGCTTTGACCAACCACTACTCCACACAATGTTCGTTGATAAAAAACTTTCGGGCATTAAAGCCGTTCAAACTCTTTCAAGGCTAAACCGAACTTGCGAGGGCAAAACCGATACTTTTATTTTGGATTTTGTAAATAAGGCAGATGATATTGGGGCTTCTTTTCAAGACTACTATCAAGGCACAGTGCTCACAGAGGGCTTTGATGTCAATAATGTTTATGATATTTACGGACGTTTAGAGGCGTGGAAAATTGTTGATAAAACTGACATTGACGGTTTTACAAATGCTTATTACAGCAATAGCGAAGATATGAGCAAATTAAGTACTTTTCTTTATAAAGCAAAACAAAAATATATATCATTAGAAAAAGCCGACAAATTAGAGTTTAAGAACATTATGCAGGCATTTTTGCGGAATTATAATTTCGTTGTGCAAGTTGCAAGAATGAATGATAAAGAACTGCAAAACGCATTTATTTACTATAAATACTTAAATCAATTCTTGCCAAAAGAACACACCAAAGCTGTTGATGCTGGCGACCTTGTGGAATTAGAATTTTTCAAAATTGAAAAGAAATTTGAGGGCAGCATTATTTTAACGAAAGACGGCGGCGAAATAAATCCGCCCACTGGCGATGCTGGTAAACGCAAAGAAGACGAGAAAAACAAGTTAAGTGTTATCATATCAAAGGTTAATTCAAAATATCAAACAAACTTTACCCATATTGACAAAGTCTTTGAGCAAATACAAAACGATTATTTAGATGACGCTCGTATGGCTTCGTTCGCAAAAAACAACGAAGAAAAAGCCTTTAAAAAAGTGTATGACAAAGAATTTGAAAACAAGGCGATTAAACGATACGAACAGGATAAAGATTTTTTTGACATTATGTTCAAAGATGAAGAGGTTATGGAGAATATTAAAAGTGCGCTTTTTAAAACTGTTTATGAGAAGTTGAAGAGGAAGTGAGGCTTAAATTCTAAAAATCACAAATTAATGGAGAGGTATTTCTCTGATTAAAGTGCTTCCTACGCCTTTGCTGTAATGTTCATTAAATTCTTTGCAAGGAACATAAGATAAAGCGATTTCTGGATATTTCATAAAGCATTGATATACAGAGATTGCTCCCGTCTTAGGACCTAATGATGCCACTATAAGATTCGATTTTTTTAGTATTTTTTTAATTTCATATTCAATAGCTTCATGACCCCAATCATCATTATACTGATCTATTTCACGTATGTCAAGATTTGTTAAACCATATCGCCATTTGCTTGATTGGGATTTTTCACGAGAATTACATTCCTTAATTATCACATTTTGCGGTTCGTAATAATTGATAAGTTGTATAACTCTATCCTCATCATAGCCAGCTAATACGAAAAGAGTTGTCGGTTTTTCGAATTCAACAATTCCAGAATGTTTAAACAATAAATGTGGAATACCAGGATCTTTACTCAACCATTCTTCACTATAAATTTTTGGTTTATGATAAATAGTCGTTATCTTTTTATGTTTTTGTTTTAAAAAAAACATTAGCGTCCAAATAATACTGCGGGGCATAGTTGTTATGTCTATATAAATATTAGCATCAAGATTTACGTTTTTTATAAAACTATCAAGTACCCACCACTTTTCAACTTCAGATTTTGGAATAGAAATATCTTTATAATCTATCTTTCTACTTTTACATAATTTATTCATAATATGAATATTATTTTCTATCTCTTGTTTGTGGACAGGTTGTTCAAATTTTAATAGAAACACTTTATTTATATCAAAATTTTCTTCAATAAATTTTGTAAAACCAAGATTTGAACGTTCTTCCCAACTAGGAAATATTATCAGTATTTTATTCATCTCTCTCTCCAAATAATGATGGTTCATTTTTATCATTATTATACGGGAATTTAATATTTTTGAAAGCTGCGTTCCATAAGTCTATCGCTTTTAGAGATACTCTTGCATGTTGTCCCTCTGGATCAAGACCAAATGCAGGAAATAGTAATCTATCTGGAACAAAATATTCTTCTAATTTTCCATCATCTTTTGCACGAGAAATTCTGGTATATAATATTTGAGCTTTACGAGCGAAATCTAATAATCCCTTCACTTTATTATATTCTTGTGAGTGTTTTTGAGATATTGTAAAAGTGATTGCTCTCGGTTCGGATTTATGATTTTTCAATCTTTCTCTAAATAGTATCATTAAATTATTAAATAATTGGTGTATTTGTTTCGCTTGTTCTATGCTACAATTTTCAATAGAACTAGCAAGACTATTTTCTATAAAAGCCCATTTTTCTTTACTTTTTTCAACAATAATTTGGTTTTGTTTTTTATAGCTTATCTCTTTTACATTTTCAGTTTTATCAGAAAGAGCAAGGTCAAACATAAAAAAACATGGTTCTAATAAATTTCTAATTATTCCAGTCGAAATTGCAACAATCATTTTAAAGCCAGAATAAAGTGGTATATTCGCTCGCCCCTTTTTTTCTTCTAACCTATCTCTATAATATTTCGCACGAGCATATTTATATATATGATCATTAATCTTTTTTTTATCTTCGTTTGGATATTTTTTTTCAGCTTCTTTTCTGATATATTCTTCGCATTCTTTCATTTTCTCTGTAAACTCTGGATTTTCTGGAAAAAATGCTTCAGCAGTAATATTATGTAAATTTATGGTTTCTAGTCGTTTTTCTACGATCTTTTTCGCTAATTTATAAAAATCTGAATCTGGGTTTTGAAATGATTTTTCCATATCTATAGATGTAAAATCATGTCCTTCTAAAATAGTTCCACCAGTTGAAGTTATAAATTTAGGCCTATCAACTTTTGTAGTTGCAACTTTAAAACTAAAATGAGAATGATCTCTATTTGCAATCCAAGAGTTTAATATTTTAATTTGATATTCGTTCATAGTCTGAGCGTCATCAAACATAAGTAAAAAATGAGAATTTTTGAAAATAGAAATATTTTTTATAATTTCAATAAATGGTATTACTGTAGAAGAAAAAGACATTATATTGTCATAAAAACCCGTACTCTCATATTCATTAATTTTTTTCTGTGTCAATATAGACTCATGTGATGTATAATTTTTAACAGAAGTAAAAAATTCATCTTTTTTTCTGAGCTTAATTCCTAGTACATATTCAAAAGTCTGAAATAGTTGTTTAGATTCTTTTTTTACTACCGCCGAAATTTCAGGAATTTTACCAAGAGAAGCTGCTATCTCATTCATAATTGATAATACCATAAAATGTTCACATATTATACTTCTACGAAATTCATCTTTTAGTAACAAATATTCTGGTCTATGAAATATAAACGATTTACTGACCTGTATTCCTATTATTGAATAATCAATATTTTCCTTTTCTTTTTTATGATATACTTCAAAAGAATTATATCGTAAAGCCATAGATTTTCCACATCCCCGTTCGCCAACAAGAAAAATATTTCTCGACGAACGTATAAATCTAGCATAATTTCTATCTTCAATATAAAAATTTAAAACTTCTTCGTCAGTAAGTGCTGCCGCTCTTTCGCTTTTAAATGGATTAATATAATCTCTCATATTTTTACCCCATTAATTTTTCTCAATTTTCTCATTATGTTCTCAATTTTTAATTCTTTAAATTCATTCATTAAATTAGTGGGATTTGGTCGTTTTTTCCCTGGAATTACACAAGTATCAGATAAAATATCGCTAATTGACATTTTGGGCGGATCATCTTCGTTAATTATAAAATTAAATGTGAATTCTGTTTTTTTGAAAGGAATTAATAGCTTTGAATAAAATTTTGTATATCGCCGTTCTTCGTCTAGTTTTATTAATCTTTTGTAGGCGAATAATAATAAGGTACTCAATGATTTTTCTGTTTCGCTTCCGAGAGGAATATCATACGTTAAAATAATTCTTTCATTGCCTCTATCAATAGAAATGTGTGTAATTTTTGCATATTGGTGGTATATTTTTGATTCTCTTTTTATTTTAAGGAAATTCGAAGTTCGTTGAGGTCCTTCTGCCAATTCATCTGCAAGTCTTAAAATCCCAGCAATTTCTTGCAATTTTATAGGCATTCCAGATAAAAATTCTTTTTCTTTAACATCTTTAAGCGTATCTAGTGAGCCTGATGAGTTTATTCCACAATGAGCACTTGTTACTTTTGAAATTAATTGTTTTTCTGAATCAAATTCTCGATTATTAGGTCTAATTGCATTATATATCTTTAGTACTTTTTTATTATGATCCTTTCTTCCTTCTATATTTCCAACGTCATGGAACAGTATTGATAAACACAATATATATAAATCATAACAAGTTAATTTATTTATATCTTTATATCTATCTATTTCTTTATTTATATCTTCATCATAAGTTAACAATCGCCAAGCATTATTCAGAACATTTTCTATATGTCTCTCTCCATGATCTGTTAGTTCAGGTTCTTTTGCTTTAATATTTGGCAGTACATCTTGTATTAATATCTTTCTCACATATTGATAATCAGCATAATAATCCATTCCTTTCATTTTACCTAATTTTTTCTTAAGACTTTTTTCAAGGTATTTTTCTATATCTGTTTGTTCCATAATATTACCTATACCCACATATTTGATTAAATATAGCTTTAGCCAACAACGGCGGCACCGCATTTCCCACTTGCTGTTGCTGAAAACCAACACCGCCACAGAAAACAAACCCGTCAGGAAAAGATTGCAATCTAGCAGCTTCTCTAACTGAAAGTCCTCTATCTTCCGTTGGATGTACAAGCATATTTTTTCTATAATTTCCTATTACAGAAGACGGCTCGTTTTCATCAAGCCTAAAATAAATACCATTATGGCATCTAGAACGATCTTTATAATTTAACATTAACCGCTTAGGAATATGCTCCCAATTCCCACCTTGAGGAATATGTTTATAGCGTTTCACTACTAAATCAGAATTTTTTGTAACATAGTTACAAAGTGAATATTTATGTTTTTTCCGAAGATTTTTCGCGTAGTCAGAGATAGCCTCCGTTTTGTACTCTAATTCATAAAAATTTGCTCCATTGCTAAGTGCAGGCAAATCGTCAATAGCTTCTTTGACAGAAACTATTTTAGGTTTCTTTTTTTGAGGAAATTTAAAAGTAATACCGTGCTTTGAGCCTACCAAGAAAAATCTTTCTCTCTTTTGTGGAATTCCAAAATCAGCCGCATTTAATAATGCATAGCTCAAAGTATAGCCTATTTTATGAAACTCGTCCAATATCTGTTCAAGAAAAAAACCTTTCTCTGTGTGTAAAATCCCACTTACATTTTCCAAAACAAACCAATCTGGTTGCCATAAATCCGCTATTCTAACAAATTCCTTAAACAACCAATTTTTCTCATTACGCTTGTTTCTTGTTCGTTGATTAGAACATGAAAAGCCTTGACATGGAGGTCCACCAAAAAGTATGGTATTATCCTTTTTCTTTTTTAACAATGGTGGAATTTCACGCAAATTTTGTATATCATAATTAAGCATTTCAGTTTTTTTATGATTGTGTCTATAAGTTTCTGCTGCATATTCGTCTTTTTCCAAGGCAATTTTCACATCAATGCCAGCCATAGAAGCTCCTAAAGACATTCCGCCTACACCAGAAAATATGTCGAATCCAATCATATACTCCTTAAAAATTTTAGCGGATATAAATTTAGTAAATTATTCCTCCAAAATCTCAAAAAAAATGGTAAATAAGGCAAAAATTCTTTCGTTTGTTCCTTACAAAGCTGTTTTGCAACGATTTGTATGCAAAATAATGAATGTTTCCTGTTCTATATCGCCCTTTTACATTGCATACCAGATTCCAGATTTGGTAAACCTATTAACACGGCAATTTTCCAAATATTTTACTACAGATACCTTTGCTATTTCTGCATCAATTTTATCCTTGATTCTTCTTACCATATTAACGCAACTGAAATTGTCCAAGTCCAAATTATCCCAATTCATAAAGCTCCACATCTTTTGGTGAACAATTCTATATTACCCCCATGAACACAACCAATGGAACAGCCAAAAATGGCTAAGACCGAGACAAACCGTATTGAATACAAGGAAACACTAGCTGACAATTTTGAAAAAGCAGCGGTTGCGTTCCTCAATTCCGATGGCGGTGATATCTTTATTGGAATTCGCAACGATGGTTCCATTGTAGGTTTGCCAAACCCCGATACGCTTCAACTTAAAATTGTCGATAAATTAAAAGATAACATCCGTCCCAGCGTTATGGGTTTATTTGACGTAATAACTGAAACACGAGCTGGTAAAACCAAGTTCGTCCCAACCCATGCCGCAAGCAATGATTGATAAATTGTTGGCAAAGCGACAGCATCTTTCAATAGCAAATATACCCTCTAGACATCAAGACCTAGAGTTAGGGTCTCGCCTTGACACTCCTATATTCCAAATATACTCAGATAGGTTTGAGGTTACATCATTTGGAGGGCTAGTAGAAGGCTTAACTTTGGAAAAATTCTATGAAGGAACATCTATGCCTCGTAATCGTGAGATTATGCGAATATTCAAAGACCTTGAATTCGTGGAGCAACTTGGGAGCGGTATTCCAAAAATCGTTGATAAATACGGTCGCAATGTAATTTCCGTGAGCGAGAATGTAGTTCAGGCAACATTGGCATTTGATTGCGATATGGGAGAAAAACACCCCCAGAAAACTACCCAGAAAATTATAGATGCTTTGGCGGCTAATTCGTCAGCGACTCGCAAGGAGCTGGCAGAAATTACTGGAATAAGTGAAGACGGAATAAAATGGAATCTAGACAAACTCCGCAAAGAAGGCAGAATTAAACGCATTGGACCGGACAAAGGCGGACATTGGGAGATTATAAAAAACCTCACATATCCTCAAAACAAGGCTCTCCTTCTATAAACTCCGCCGGAAGGCCCAATTTTGAAAAATATTTGCACATCGCTATGCAGGCAAACTTCTCTGACGAATAATGAGTGCCGCCAATTATGTTTATTTGATTTTTTTGTTCAAGAGTATGCACTTCCGCAGAATTTTCAGTTTTTACGGTTATGCCAGTTATTAAAGCCTTTATATTATTTTCAATCAATTCCTCAACGATAAAAACCTGATTTCCGCCGCCCGCACATACAGCAACCGTGTTATCCTGTATTTCGCTGTTGCCATACTGATAAAGTTTCGTTTCGTGGCAAACGGCTGCTGAATATTTGCTATGAAGCTCATTTATAGTTTTGCACTTGGTTTTTCCAATCACGCCGCAAACTGCCCCGCTATAATTGGCAAAGGGTTTTATGATTTCTATATCAAGAGCATCGGCAAGCGTTTTGCTCGTTGAATATTCGGAATAGTTATCCAATGGGTGATGCAAGCAATATAGAGAAATATTCTTTTTCTTTAGCATTTCGAGCAAGGAAGCATCCATTAGGTAAAAGCCTACGGGCGATTTTTTCAAATCCCAAGCCGAGGCATGGTGCGAAAATATCATTGCATTTTCTACATTCTCCAAAATTTTGCGTAAAACCTTTTCAGAGGGAAATACCGCTGTATAAACGCTGTTAATTGTTTCCGTAAAATCGCAAACCAAACCCATATCGCGATTTTTGAAATTATCGCATATAAAAGGTTCAAGTTCAGTCATATACCTATACCAATCATCGCTGATTCCAGGTTTAATGAAATCGTTGTCAAGGTGAGTGTAAATTTCTTTTGCTAACATATTGCTCTCCCCTGCTTCCCCCATAAACCGCATAATTGTAATACTTCCACACCACATCAACATCGCTAAATCTAATATCCCTTAGCCAATTTATATGATTCATCAAACTGGTCGGGCGGTCTTCTGACTTGTAATTCACTAGCCATTTATTTTCAATCTCTTCCAAGGAAACATTCTTATTCATAAACGCTTTCCATTTAGCCATATACAACTCTTGCAAATGCTCATTTGAACTCAGCACCACATCGGCATTGTAAAAAACGCCATTCTTATTCAATGCGTTGTATATCTTTTGATAGAACATTTTTTTATCCTCATCGCTTTCCAAATGATGCAAAGCCAACGAAGAAACTATCACATCATATTTTTTATCAAAAGTAAATTCATAGAAATTGCTAACATAACAATCTATTTTTTCGCCCAATTTTTTTTGAGCCATTTTAATCATATTCTCCGCAATATCCAAGCAAGAAATTTTAGAATTTGGAAAAGCATTTTTTATTTTTTGAGCAACCGTCCCTGTCCCGCAACCCAAATCAATAACACTTATCTGCTCATCTTTCTTGAACGGAATTGACAAAACCAATGCGTCTATCATTTCGGTATAATGAGGTATCAATTTCAATATAGTTTTATCAAACTCCTCGGCTTCTGCCTCAAAATGGGTTTTGATAGTTTCAATTCTGTTCATAAGTATTCTCATCCAATCTAAATTATTTTTTCATTATTAGCCAACAAAACTTTATTCAACATTTCTCTATGTCACTGGCTATATCTGCATATTCTAGGTTGGACACAGGAATTTTATTTTCCGATAGATATATTTCAAAATTTACCTTGCTCATTCCAGCGAGTTCAGCGGCTTTGCCTATTGAGAGCAAAGAACGCTGATAGCATTTCACTGCCAAGAAAAGCAACATATCTGTTTGCAATTCTTTTGCTGAATTGCAAATATACGGGAAAACCGCAGACGGTATGTTAATCGTTAGGCAGGAATCGTTCATAAGATGTAAAATAGAAAAATAGAATAAGCTCCAACCACAAAATCACACCCCAAACGTGCAAATTCCCCAAATCACTCAACAATTTCCACTTGATTACCCTCTGGGTCAAAAATGCAACTCTCATAATAGCCATCTCCTGTCGTTCTAGGCTTGCTTATTATCTTATACCCGTCATTCTCCAACAACTCCGTCAATTCATCAACTCTACTCTTGCTAC
>Ga0268262_10003916_pt1 | contig 15714 bp, 12 predicted proteins | sample TergutNc150P3_FD_190354 | JGI IMG/M metagenome (GOLD analysis project Ga0268262, IMG submission 190354) | Nasutitermes corniger P3 segment gut microbial community from laboratory colony in Florida, USA - Nc150 P3 (SPAdes) (version 2) | ecosystem: Host-associated > Arthropoda: Insects >... | reverse complement strand
TGCTTTGGGAGCAACCGCCATAAAACTTTTCCCGGTATCTTCCCTAGGCGGTTCGCAATACATAAAGGAATTGCGCGGACCATTCAAGAATATCCCTTTGCTCGCCTGCGGCGGAGTTAAAGCCGAAAATGTCCGTGATTTTTTCAATGCTGGCTGCGACTTTGTCTCTTTTGGAGCAAGCGTATTTTCCATTTCCGATATGGAAAGCGGAAATTGGCAGAGCATTGAAAAGAGAATTATTCAGCTATTGCATTGAACTGTTCTTCCGTTTCCACCGGATAAACGCGAACTTCGCGGTTGATGCTGCGCATCAAACCCATCAGCACCTTGCCAGAGCCAACTTCAATGCCTCTTTGAACGCCGAGCGAGATGGCTTTTTCCATCCCTTGTTGCCAACGCACTGGGGAAAGGAGCTGTTTAGCCAAAAGTTCTTTAAGCTCCGTGCCTTTGCTCACAGGCTCTGAAGTAACATTAGCTATCACGGGAACTTTTAAATCGCTGAAAGCGGTTTTTTCAATTGCCTCTTTTAATTTTGGCAAAGCGTATTCCATCAACGGGCTGTGAAACGCGCCGGAAACCGGCAGCGGAACAACCTTTTTTGCACCCTTTGCGCTTGCTATCTCGCCAGCCTTGGCAACACCTTCTTTTGAGCCGCTGATAACTATTTGCCCAGGTGAATTGAAGTTTGCCGCAACAACAACGCCCGTGCTCTGCGCCTCGCCCAGCACGGCGTTCAAATCCGCCTCCGAGAGACCCAGCACTGCGGACATTGCGCCTGGCTTTAACTCGCCTGCCTTTGCCATAAGCTCGCCGCGAACACGCACCAAGCGAAGCCCGTCTTCAAAAGAAAAACCGCCTGCAGCATAGAGCGCGGAATATTCGCCCAGCGAATGTCCAGCCACATAGTCAAAGGAAAGGTTTTTGCTCTTCAAAAGCTCCATCGCCATACAGGAGCAAACATAAAGAGCGGGTTGCGTATTATCTGTGCTTTTAAGCGTATCCTCAGGACCTTCCTGCATAATCTTGGAAAGCTCAAAGCCCAGAACCTCGTCAGCTTTTTTAAGGAGCTGCTTTGCAGGTTCAAAAGTTTCGGACAAAACCTTGCCCATCCCAACATATTGGGCGCCCTGCCCTGGAAATAAAAGAATTGTTTTAGACATAGGGAGTAAGGTAGAAAATTGATAATGGATATTTCTATCACCTAGGAGCATCCAAATCTTCTACCAAACTCTTGAAAATGGTTTCAATCTTTTGAGCGAAATCAAAAATTTCCTTTGCTTGCTCTACCGAAGGAATTTGACCATCTGGCAAAATGCCTATATTGCTCGGATATCTAGATTCGGAATAAATTTTATTTATTTTCAATAGCATATCTTCGTCAATCTCTAAATCTTTAACACCCTTTATAAATTCGTATAATTTTATCAAATCGTGTATTTTAGGAAATGAAACTTCATTTTCAACCAAATATGCCTTAAAATACTTTTCAATTGCTTGCTGTGAATGGAAAGCTACTTGACCTGTTAATCTTGCATCGCCCAAAGAATAATCTGCGAGTTTCATGTCATTTTCTGCAAAAAATACCCAGCCTTTTGTGTTACCTTTCATAAAGAATAGACCCTGTATTGGTTATTTCTTTTACAAAAAAGTCGTTTTGTTCAATAAGATATTCATATTCTGCTTTTGAATATGTTATTAAATCCATCGCTATTTTCCTGTTGATACTTATAAGCATTTTTGAAATAGGCATATCCCGCTTTATCTTTTCGTCAAGGTTTTTAGAAATTTCTTCTGAATCCAACACTACAAGTACATCCAAATCACTGTCTTCTGTTGGGTTTCCATTGGCGTAAGAACCGAACAAAATAACTTTGTAAGGCTTCAATTCTTTGAGCCTCTCGGTCATTTCCTCTACTAAATACCAATTTTTTTCCAAGATAGACATAATGAAAAGATAGAAAATTTCGGGAATTATAGGCATAAATTAACACACCCATTCCTTAATATAATAAAGGTTTAGAACTTGCGACTATGTTTCATAAAAATTCCAAATATAACGCCATAACAACTGTCATAAATAGACACATACAATCTCAAGTAATATCATTTATTTACTCTAACAATGATTTCACTTAGTTTTGGACACAGCGAACATAATTAGTCTCTGACCTATCTTCTTCTTCATAATTCATAGAATAACCTACTCCAAGTAGAATTAAGTAAACAGCACTGTTACTAAATTTCGTAGATGTCCAAAAATTAGCATAAGAATATGAGGTCCTACACGCAAGGTATTTATATCTACAATAATTAAGTACTTCATAACATAAAGCATTATCACAGATTATATTATCACAATCAGTCCAATAATGATCAATTGTTTTTTGGCAATACCCATCATGCAGAGCAGAGAATCCGTATTCATCGACTCCACCTTCGTTCTTTACTATCAATTTTTTTCCTGCAACATCATAGCCACCTGTAAAGTCAATAAGCTCCTGCCATTCTACATTGCTAGGCAGGTGCCAACCATTTGGACAAGCTTCCATAGCCGCTGACCAATCATATAACCTTCCGTATAATTCACAATCTAACTTTTCCCAATAGTACATCCCTCCTGGGCATTTACTATTTTCCGTATCAAATTTCAGATTTTCAGCCATCCAAGTTTGATTACCTATTTTTACCCATTTGTACTTCTGCTCATCGCGCGAATCTATAAAAAAACCAAATTTATCTTCTATAACTCCATTGTTACAAATTTCATAAGCAGGATAGTAATCATTTCCTCTGCATTTTCCTACTAATTCACCGCCTTCACAATGGTAAATACCAGAGTCGTACTTCTCTCCGGCACATAAAGCTGGTTCATCATTGTCCGAAGAGCAAGAAAACATAAACACCAAGACAAGCAAAAGGCTTGCCGCCAATACAATTTTATTCATAGCGAACTCCTATAAACGGGGAATATATACTACCGTAAACGCTGATTAAATCAACGTTTACTGCGATTTTCTATTGTAAGTGCTGGTACTCGTTACACAACTGGCTCCAATGTTTGCTATTTTTTAGGCAAATTACCTCTGCGTTTTCCTGATTTTTTACCTGTTGTGCTTGGCCCGTTAGGCGGTCTGGGTGTCTTTGTCATAAAAACTCCTTTTTAATATAAACTTTTATATAAATATATATTTTTTTGACAAAAAGGGTTAGTTTTTTTGAAAAAATGTTGGGAATAGCTAAATTTGGCTAAAAAGTAGCGATTTTGGGGATTTCCCCCAAAAAAATATATTTGTGTTTTTTGGAATCTTAAATTTACCAGAAGTTCATATGTTATACACATTCTCAAGAAGAGTGTAGTGATTTCTATAATTCCCAAAATTTCTACCTTCCAAAAATGAGCCTTTCACGGCATATAAATCCAAACTTGCTCTCGCTTTGCAATTTGTCTTCGTCTTGGATTTATGAAAATTTGACCAAAATACTTAGAGTTGGCGAAGAGGGCGGAAACACCTGCTTTGGGCTTACAATGCGTTTGCACAGGGAACTTGTAAAACTTGGCTACGTGCCCAAACTCCTGCTTGGGCATAAAAGGCACGTGAAAAATGCGCACTGCGCGCTCAGCATAATCGATAACGGAACGGAACTTTTTCTAGACCCCGGCTACCTGATTTTTGACCCGCTGCCAATCCCAGCAAATATTCCACAGCTGAACAAAATCACATTCCCACTGCAACCAAACTGGGTACGGCTAGAACGTGAAGGCGAAAACCTATGCCTATGGACAGGCGTTGCAAACGAGGCGGCAAAGTTCCGCTTTTACTTCCCGCTCAAAGGCTGCACCACACAGGAATTCAACCTCGCTTGGGAACAGAGCTACACCGGGGAATCCATGAAATACGCGGTTTTCAACAAGCTGGACAAAAAGAACGGCATTCAGTATTATTACCAAAACGGGAAACTTTTAACAAGAACCGTTAGCGGAGCAACGCAGCAAAAAATTGAAAGCAAAGACAGAGTGGAAGTTCTGTCTAGCATTTTTGGCTTAGATAGGGAATTGCTCTCTACCCCATTCCTTTTTTAAATCTCTTGCTCCACCATATTAAGAACGGCGCGCTTATGCAGATAGAGGAATAAGTACCTACAACAATACCAGTGGACATCACAATACCAAAATCGCGAATACTGGAACCGCCCATAATCGAGAGAACTATGCACACGAACAATGTTGACAAACTTGTTATCACAGAACGGGAAAGGCTTTGGTTAATAGAAACGTTTATGCGCTCTTCCAAAGTCTCTTTTGCAAGGAATTTATTTTCACGAATACGGTCATAGATAACTATAGTATCGTTGATTGAATAACCTATCATCGCAAGGAACGCGGCTATCATCGCACCGTCTATGGGAAGCCTTAAAAAACTTATAAGGCCTATGCAGATAATTGTATCGTGAATTAGCGAAACCACTGAACCCACGCCAAAACCCAGACCCATTTTGCCAAACCTAGCCCATATATAAATACCTATGCCTATCCAAGACAGAATAACGGCGAGTATGGCATTAAAGCGAAGTTCTTTGCCTATTGTTGGGCCAACCACATCCGTGGCCATCTCTTTTGGAGAGCCAGCGTTTGCAAGAGCAGCGTCTAGCTTTACGGTTGTGGCCTTAACGGCTTCTTCACCGGAATCTTGAGTTTGAATGCTCAGCATGTATTGATTCTTAGATGTGCCACCTAGCTTGCGAATTGTTGCATCTCCTAAACCGCCTTTGCTAAGAGCGCTCTTCAATTCATCAATATGGTTGTTCTCATCGTCATATTCAACAGAACGAACCAAACCACCGGTAAAATCTATGCTGTAATCAAAACCTTTTACAACTGCAAGCCCAATGCAAACGGCGCATATTGTTATTGAAAGCTTTGCCCAAATTCCACGCTTAGAAACAATTTGGAAAGCAGCTTCTTGCAACCACTTTATTCCCCTGCCCACATTTATTGTTTTTGCATCGTGCTTGGAAAGTTTAAAGTCAAAAATAGCTCTGGTCACGGTCAATGCGGAGAACAGAGAAGCGGCTATACCTATCATCAATGTTAAACCAAAGCCTTTTACAGGGCCTGTTCCTATTTTATAAAGTACAAACGCTACCAAGAATGTTGTCACGTTAGAATCCAAAATTGCGCTGAAAGCCTTTTCGTAGCCCTTTGCAACGGCCATTCTAGCCATTTGCCCTGCTCGCAATTCTTCCCTTATGCGCTCGTAAATTATTATGTTGGCATCCAAAGCCATAGCCGCCGTCAAAACCATACCAGCAATGCCCGGAAGCGTGAGGGTTGCTTTGAATAGCACCAAAGCAGCACCTATCATCAACACGTTCACAAAAATACCCACATTGGCCACAATGCCGGCAAAGTTGTAATAGAATAACATGAACACAAGGCAAATCGCAAAGCCTATCAAAGCAGAGCCAAAACCAGCTTTGATGTTCTCTTCGCCCAGGCTTGCGCCTATGTTTCTGAGTTCAATTATCTCCATAGGAGCGGGGAGCGCGCCAGCTCTCAAAACTATTGCGAGCCGTGTTGCTTCTGCATAGTCCGCCAAACCTGTGATTTGAGCTTCGCCGTTTGGAATGCGGTCTTGAATGGTGGGGGCGCTTATCACCTGCCCATCTAAAACAATCGCCATCTGCTTGCCGATGTTATTTCCGGTAACGGAGCCGAATTTCTTTGGACCCATGCCTTTAAAGCGAAGGGATACAGCCACCTGCCCTGCAGTAAGCCCCCCGGAAATTCTGTTGGCTTTTGCTGTGGCAATTTCCTTGCCGTCCATCTCTGCGCGACGTTTTAATATGTAGAGCCTCTTTAACTTGTTCCCGTTTTGCAAAACCTCATAGTCACGCCCCCAAGCAAAAGCCAAGTCCCTTGAAAACAGAGCCTGCACTCCGGGCATATCCAAAATAGTTTGAACCCTTGAAATATACTCTTGGGGAACGGCTAGACTTGAATTGTAATTTGTTAAAAATCCTGTGAAGGGTTTGTCGGGATTTATATAGTTGGCTGCGGCTACTTCACCGCTTTTTGGTTGCTCGGTCTCGGTACTTTTTTTGTTGAATGATTCTTCGTCTTCATCGCTCCAAGATGCGGTATCTACTGGGGCTGGGGTCACGGCTGCGGTTGTATCTGCGCTATTTGCTGCAACCGTATCTGTACTTAGGATATCGCGGCCCTTTAAATAATTGTCGATTGAGGTTAAAACCTGCGCTGCTTTTTCTTGCTCCGCAACAATCTTGAATTCAAGTATTGCCGTACCGCCAACCAATTCGCGAGCGTCTTCAATGCCTATGCCTGCAAGGTCTGCCACAATGCGGTTGTTGCCGCTGGGGTATATCTGCGGTTCGGAAAGACCGTACTGGTCAACTCTGTTGCGGATAATTTCCAAAGAACGTTCTTGTACATCCGAGGCTTCGTCCGGTTTAAGACCGCTTTTGTCAATTTCCAGAATTATGCTGGTACCACCGGCTAAATCCAAGCCGAATTTTACGGAATTACTCACAATTTTGGAGTTTTCTTCGGCAAACTTTATTTTTTCCGCGCCCTGCTTGGTGTGATATTGAATAGACGGCCATAGGCTATAGGCAGAGCCTATCACAATAGCCAAAATTATCAATTCGCGAAGTCCAAATTTTTTTTTTGTCATCTCATAACCTTTATTTTAGAACCTTCAAGGTGGTTCTAAAATATAGCAAAAAAAAATTGCGCCGTCAAGTAGTTTGACTTATACCCTTGAAAAAAAACAAAAAAATTTCTATATTTAATAGAACTTGGGGTATCGTCAAGCGGTAAGACAGCGGGTTTTGATTCCGCCATTCGTTGGTTCGAATCCAGCTACCCCAATGGAAATTTTGTAGGTTTTAACGAGTAAAATGGGAGAAATTATGCAGCTCACAACCCTTAAGGCACAATTGCGCACAGCAGGCTCTTCGCGAGATAGCGGCCGTGTTCGCAAAACAGGCAATATACCTGCCGTTTATTACGGCAACGGTTCCGAATCGGTTTCCATAAGCGTTTCGGAAAAAGATTTAGAGGCAGTCCTTGCGCCCGGCAAAAGATATACCTTGCTGGACTTGGTTATAGATGGCAAGAACGGAAACCCCGCCATTGTTTATCAATATCAAAAACACAGCATTTCGCAAAAAATCATCCACGTGGATTTTTTGAAGATAGATGAAAATACACCGATTTCCGTACGCGTTCCAATCCGCTTGTCTGGCATACCCATAGGCGTTAAAAATCAGGGCGGTAACCTTTCACAAGAGAGCCGCTATCTAAAACTCTCCGCAAAACCCGTGGATATTCCCGCAAGCATAGAATTAGACGTTTCTGAAATGCCTAACAACACCACATATTATGCGGAAAAACTGGATTTGGGCAAAGCATCTTTGCTCTCCCCCAAGCGTACGGTTATCTTTACCATAACCAAGGGACGCGAAGCCGAAGCCGCTGCTGCCACTGCCGCTCCGGCGGCGGCAGCCGCAACAGCCGAAGCCGCTGCTCCGGCGGCGGCAGCTAAAGGTGCTCCAGCAGCCAAAGGCGCCCCTGCGGCAGCCAAAAAGGAAGAGCCTAAAAAGGATGCCAAAAAGAAATAGCCTAGCGATGTGCGCCAATGCCTAATGTAACCATTCGTGAAGACGATGTTATGATAAAGCTCCGCAGTTTGCGAAAGAGTTTTGGAAAGCAGGATGTTCTTTTGAATGTGAATTTGGATATTCGGCGTGGAGAAACTATGGTTATCATAGGGCAATCCGGCGGTGGAAAATCTGTTATATTAAAACACATGATTGGGCTTTTGCAGCCGGACGGCGGAGAAGTTAGCGTTGACAATGTAACTATTTCCACCCCAAAATTTTTTGATACTCACACAATACGCAGAAAAATGGGAATGCTCTTCCAAATGGGAGCGTTGTTCGATTCCATGGACACAGGCGAAAACATAGCCTTTGCTTTGCGCGAACACCATCCGGAACTTACCGAAAAGCAAATTCAAGACTCTGTAACAGAGAAACTCAACCTGATAAACCTGGTACCGGAATTTCGCACAAAAATGCCCAACGAACTTTCTGGCGGCATGAAAAAGCGCGTGGCTCTCGCTAGAGCCATAGCCCTAAGCCCTGAAATACTTTTATACGATGAACCCACCACAGGGTTAGACCCGATAACTTCCGATGTCATCAACGATTTGATTTTGGATATGCAATTAAAGCTAGGCGTAACTTCAGTTGTGGTGACTCACGATATGGCAAGCGCATTCAAAGTGGCGGACCGCATAGCCATGCTTTACAGGGGCCGCATAATTGAAGTTGGAACGGTAAATGAAATAAAAAACACCACAAATCCGTTTGTAAAACAGTTTATCACCGGGCAAAGAAATTTGCCTACGGATACCGCCGAACATTGATTTTCTAATTTACCCATGATGTCTCCTTTCATAATTCTGGACTGCATTTTTATACTCTTGCCATTTTTGGTTTTAGGCATCGGGTTGCTTTCAACAAGATATTCCATTGTTCTAGCCAATGCAGGTTCTGCAATTTTATTTTTGCTTTATGCCGGTTTTTCGCTCTGCGGGCTTGAAAGCGGGAAGATGAGCGCAAGTTTATTGACTTGGAGTGTAAGCGGTTTTGGGATTTTGGTAAGAGAACTTTTGCTTTTGTCCTTCTTTTTAGCCTCTGTTTTGAGCAGCAGTTACAACCTGAGGAATAAATCGGAGTTTTTAGGCGCGATGCTATTTGTGGCTGTTGGCGGGATGCTAGTGGTTTCATCTAATGAACTTTTATCTCTGTTTATAGGCTTGGAACTTGCAACCATGCCCATGTATTTTTTGGTCGCTTGGAACAAACTCTCATCCCAAGGCTCGGAAGCCGCCCTTAAATATGTTCTTATGGGGTCGGTAGCCACAGCAACTTTGTTATTTGGCATGGGTTATTTATACGGCTTTGCCGGCTCGCTTGCTTACACGGATATTTTTAATGCGGTGCATAATCTAGCCGACGTAAATATGCTATTGTTGATAGCGTTGGCTTTTATAGTGATGGGTGTAGGCTTTAAACTCACTTTATTCCCTTTTCACACTTGGGCGCCAGATGTCTATGAAGGTGCGCCAACCCCGATAACAGCCTATCTATCCGTCAGTTCAAAAGCCGTTGCGCTTGTGTTCTTGGGAGTTTTGGTGTACGGTCCCTTAGCAGAAGCGAGCCTCGTGTTCAGGCTCGTATTTTCCGTACTTGCTATGGCAACCATATTCATAGGCAATCTTGGGGCGTTGAAGCAAAGCAGGCTGCGTAGATTTATGGCATACAGTTCCATTGCGCAAGCAGGCTATATTTTAATAGGCTTGTGCGGAGAGGCGCGGCTTGGCGTTTCGTCTTTTGTCTATTATCTCTTTCTTTACGCCTTTTCAAACTACTTGATGTTCTTTTTAATCGGCATAATCGGCAAAAATCGCACGGAGAGTTTTAACTCTTTGTCTGGTCTTTCAAAGCAAAATCCGTTGCTTGCAGTTCTGTTTGCAATCGGTGCGTTTAGCTTGGCTGGCATCCCGCCTCTTGCCGGTTTTATAGGTAAATGGATGGTGTTTGCCAGCGCAGCTTCTGTGGGCAATTATGCGCTTGTTGGTTTTGCAGCTATAAACAGCGTTATCGCTTTATATTACTATTTGCAAATAATAAAAGCCGCTTGGGTCAACGATATTGATGAAAATTTGCCGACTGTGCATGTTTATGGTTGGCAAAAAATAAGCCTAGCTTTTTTGGGCATCGCCGTTTTGTTCTTTGGCATAGCTCCGTGGCTACATTCATACATCTTCAAGATGGCTCTGTGACTAACTTTACAATCTTTGCGAATACGCTATTTGTAAGAGCGTATGTTTCCAAGCCTTCAAAGTTGAGCGTGCTGAAAATAATCTTGCCTTTACCGTATTGAATGAACTGCAAATCAACACCCGTTTGCAAATTACCGTCTTTTAAGGAAACGGAGTGCACAAGGCTTTTTGCCTCTTTAAGTTCCAGCATAGAAAGGCAGGGCGCAATGGCGGAACATATCTTATCCAAAACATCTTTTCCAAAAAGTTCGTCTTTAAGAGGAGAATCCTTCAGAATATAATGCAGAGAAGTTCCTCCGGCTCCAGAGGAATAAAAATATTCCAAACAGAAATTGAAAGAAGAACTACCGTTAAATACCTTGATATCTTCTGGGTCAATGTCTGAAATAAATAAAATTTTCCCGTCTTTAACCGCATCCGCTATGGATTTAAGAATGGAATTATCCGCCCACGAACTAAGAGCTGTGGTGAACATTATAGGTTTTTTCCCATTTATCATTTTAATTATTTCCGCCGAATTTTCCGCATTGTCCAAAAATTCGGATTTCGCAAGCGCACTCTTGATATCGGGAGCATCTATTACTTCTATGGGTTCTTCCATAGAATAAATTTCATCTGCCAAATCGGAGAGCGTTAACTTCAAGCTATAAGAGCCTGTTTTCTGCGGTGCCTTTATGCTCAGCTCTCCAATAGAAGCAAGCGCAAGTTTAGGCGTGGGAAATTTTTTGCTCTGCGAAACTACGCTGTGCCCAGTTTTGTCTAAAATCTGTACGGATATATTCACTTCGTCTAGTCTTTTTTCGTTTAAAACATTCAACTGAAATGAGATGCTTTCGTTTTTTGCCACAACTCTTTCTAAACCGCTCATCAGCAATTTGGTAGAAGCGGTTATTTGCTTTATGCTTTGCTCCAAACCTTTGCTCGCTCCGGTTTCGTCCACAATTCCGCATAAATCATTTTTAAAATCTGCCCATTCTTCAATGAAGTAACCGCTTACAATAGGGCTGCTCTGCAAGCATTGAATATTTTGCTCAAGCCCAGACACCGCAAGTTCGTTTATACTTTTTGCTTCATTGCCTGTGATTTTTTTAATTTTTTGTACTGTGCTTTGCAACGCAGCATTGTTTTTCAAAGAACCGAATAAGTTGTGATTTTTTATTGAAAGCAAAACCTTTCCGTTTTTATTTATATCATCTGTGAATTGCTTGTAGTTATCTTGTAACCAAGCGTCTCCAAAGAAGGGGTCTGGTATAATAAAGTCTTCGTCTTCGGAAATTCCATACCGAGATAGAAATAAAGTGAATGGAACCCCGCCGAAAATTTTAAGGGCAAGGCGATGCGAAGAATACGCTACCACATTTCCATCTGTTACACCCATAACTTTTCCAGTTGCGCCAAATGTTTTTTCACGCCCGTGCTTAAAGTTTTGGTCGTTATCTATATAAACATTATTCACATTGCTTATCGCTGGGTGGCAACTTTCTAAGGTGTCTATGCGGTTCAGGAGTTTTGCTCCATTTTCCAAAATTAACCTGCCGTTGTCCGAGCCTAGTACCCATGCTGCCAGAGACGGGTGGTTTACGCTTTCGCATACTATTTCCCGTGCAATGTCTTTTACGGCTTCTAAACCCATCTTGCCGGATTGCTCATCGCAAATAGGAAATTCCTGAAATACCAAAAGCCCAAGTTTATCGCATATATCCAAGGTTTCTCCATTAAAAGGAGAGCCTCCGGTGCGGACTGCGTTAAAACCCAATTCCTTAATATTTTCCAAATCTTTTTTAATGGGAAAACCTTTGCGCTGGCTGTACACTATGCCTTGTATTTTGATTATGGAATCATTAAAAAAGAAATCGCCTTGTTTGCAATCAAATTTTTTAAAACCGAAATTTGAGATTATGCTGTTTGAACCTTCTATGCTGACTTCCAACGCATATATGCTCGGCTCTTCTATTGTCCATAACTTTATATCCTTGAACCCAAGTTGTAAAGTTATATTTGTGTTTTCCTTTTCAAGTTTAATCTCTTTTTGCAAAAACGAAACCTCATGCTTTGGGTTGCGAATACCTATTTTCAGCTTTGTCACGCAGTTGCGCGCATTATTGAAAGATACCTTTGCATTTATTTGCTTTCTATCGCAGTCCGTGGCTATTTCCAAAGCGGTGAGCAAGGTTCTCTCTCCGCTTATTATCAATACTTTGCCGGAAAGCCCCGCGAACGGAAAACGTTTCCAAGACAAGCCAAGAGGCATGGTTTCTGCGGGTACAGGGTCTCCGCCAGTCATAAGCTCAAAATCGTTGTTTTTTGAAACCGTGGAAATTTTAACGCACAGCAAATTCTCAGTGCCGCTTTTCACAAATGACGAAATATCAAATTCAAAAGCCGTGCTCGCGCCAAAATGGTCGCCAGCTAACTTTCCGTTCACCCAAACAACAGCATAAACTGCTGCCTGCTCAAAACGCAGGATACATCTTTTATCTTTGTTTAAAATGGGAAACTTTTTGTAATAAAAGGCTGTTGTAGCTTCGTTTTCGTTCCAAATGTGCGGAACATTTACATCTTTAGCATTGTCCGGGATGTCTGTAAACCTACGGTTAGTAACACCCTTGTTCTCTACATCCCAAGCTAATTTCCATTCACCGTTTAAATCTATTTCTCGCATGGTAGGTGAATTTAGAAAAATAAATTTTACTATATTAATGTATATATGTTTTATACTCTTTTTTTAAAAAAAATCAGAATTCTGGCTTTGTCTGTTGCAATGTTTGCGGGTTTTGCAATGGCAGGCGAGGGGAATGCTAACTACTACGGCCAGCTCGGCGTGCATAAAACGCAGAGCGCGCAAACTCTTGGGCATGGTCGTTTTGGACTGGGCTCATTCTTTGAAGTTGCTACGGGTCTTAGTACAATTATTAAGGATGAAAATTTTTATCTAGATGGTGACCCAAATTCACCTTACGGAATCACCAATTACACAGGTTTTAACGCCTATCCATTTCTGTCCATTGGGCTTTCCGATATCTTTGATATTTCAGTACGCTTTCCGGTACACGGTGAATATTTGAAAGTTGGAGAAGATGGCAATTTAAGTTTAAGCGCATTTGGGCAGGGAGATTTATTTGTTTCTATGAAAGTACGAGCTCCTTTTGACAATAGCTTTCCCATTGATTTTGCGATTATCCCCGGTTTTGGAGTAGGTACTGGCAAAACGAATTTAGGGAACATAAATGATTACGGACCTTGGGTTCGCGACCCTATGTTCATCAACATAAAAGAAGAACATCCCATAGGCGATGGCGAACCATCTTCCTACACGAATACCAATTCCCTTTTTAAATTCGGCATTGCGGGTACGCTAAATTTTAACAGATTGAAAATTAAAATTCCGCTTTTGTTGCACCTGAATTACGCGTATAGAATGTCTCTTGGAGTAGAAGGGGAAAATTACCCAAAAGTTCAAAGCTTTTCCACAGCTTTGGAATGGACTCCTGTGCAATTTGCATCGTTTTTTGGAGAATTCTATAACGATATGCCAACAGATAAACCCAAAAACGGCAGCTCCGTTGATTTGTCCACTATTTCGCTAGGCTCCTCTTTCCATTTATCAAAAAGTGTTGATTTCCAGCTCGGTACTCAAATATTCACGGGAGATAAAGGTAAATATATAGACAGTTTAGCCATAAATTTTGGCAAGAAGGAAAAAGCCATTTACAGCGCTAGGCTTATTCCGGAATATGTGGTATTTGCAGGCTTGACTATTAAATTGTTCACAGCGGAACCTGAAGTAGTAGTCGTGGAAGAAGAGGAAGAAGAGGAATACCGCAATCCCGATACGGATGAAGACGGGGTATGCGACGCATGGGTGTCGGAAACAGGTAGGCAACGTGAATTCAAACGTAAATGCTCAGGCATAGACTTATGCCCTTATGAAGCCGGTCCTATGGAAAACAAAGGTTGCCCTGTAAAAAAAGTAGATTCACCTGCCCCTACAATTTGGTTCACCGCTAGTCCGGATGTTATTAAAAAAGGGCAATCCGTTACCTTGACCTGGCAGGTTAACAATGCTTCCATAATTGAAATAGAAGGCATAGGAATGATTGAAGCAAGCGGCTCCAAAAAAGTCAAGCCCACAGAGAATACCACCTATACCTTGACTGCTATAGGAGATGGCGGTACGCGAATATCCTCTGTGGATATTGAGCTGGTTTCTGGTCCTGTTCCCGTAATTTTATTCAGCGCAAATCCAGATGCGGTGCAGAAGGGGCAACCGGTTACCGTTACTTGGCAAGTGACCAATGCCAACGAAGTTCGCATAGAAGGCATAGGCAAGGTACAAGCCAGTGGCTCTAGAAAAGTTAAACTAACAGAGAGCACTGTTTTTACATTGACTGCGGTCGGAGAAGGCGGAGAGCAAATATCAACAGTGGAAGTTGAAGTGATAGAGCCTCCTCCCATTGAAGCAAGGGTTAACTTGCAAGGTGTTACATTTGGTAGCGGAAACGCAACTTTAACGCCTAATGCCAAAAAGGTTTTGGACGGTGTTGCGGAACAGCTTTTGGCAAATCCAAAAGTTAAAATTGAAATTCAAGGTCATACGGATAATCAAGGCAAGCCCGCGGTAAATAAGGATTTATCCGAGCGCAGGGCAAAATCCGTTGTAGGTTATTTGGCTACCAAGGGTGTAAGCATGAGCCGCATGAGAGCTGTTGGCTATGGGCAGGATATACCTATAGCGGATAACCGTACTGCCGATGGTCGTGAACTGAATCGCCGTATAGAGATGGTGAGAATAGATGATTAGGAGAAAAATGTTATGATAAATTTGAAAGGGAAAAATGCTATAGTCACGGGAGCTACCCGTGGCATTGGCTTGGAAATTTCAAAAGTTTTGGCCGAGAATGGCGCAAATGTTGCCATACTGGACATCCAGCTCGGCGATGGTTCTTCAATAAAGGAAGTTGAAGCACTCGGAGTCACCTGCAAAGGCTACGCTTGCGATGTGTCAAATCCCGAAGCAGTTGAAGAGGTGTTCAAGCAGATTTTAGCAGACTTTGGCAAGGTTGATATTTTGGTCAACAATGCCGGCATAACCCGTGACAACCTATTAATCCGCATGAAGCAGGAAGATTTTGATTCCGTTCTGAATGTGAATCTGCGTTCTGCCTTTATATGCACAAAGGCTATAAGTTCGCATTTGATGCGCAACCGCTCAGGACGCATAATAAATATGGCTTCCATAAACGGCATTCGCTGCCAAGCTGGGCAAGCTAACTATGCAGCCTCTAAAGCTGGCATAATAGGCCTCACAAAATCCAATGCGATGGAATTTGCGGCGCGTGGCGTAACGGTTAATGCTATAGCCCCAGGCTTTATAAAAACTGCCATGACCGAAAAGCTATCCCCAGAGGTTATAGCCAAATACAAAGAGGCAATACCCCTAAAGGATTTAGGCAACCCTAGGGATGTGGCTAATGCCGTTGCCTTTTTGGCTTCGGACGAGGCTGCTTACATAACAGGGCAGGTGCTTGGCGTGGATGGCGGGCTTGGTGCTTAAAAAATTTCTACATTCATAAACGAGCACATACCTATTTAAGGAGAAAGACAATGGCTAATGAAGAAATTGCCAATAAAGTGAAAAAAGTTATCCTTGACAAATTGGACGTCAAGGAAGAGCAAATTGTGGAAGGAGCTTCCTTTACAACAGACTTGGGAGCTGATTCCCTAGACCGTACCGAGCTTATAATGGGTTTGGAAGACGAGTTCAAGGTTGAGATTCCAGACACGGTTTCGGAAAAATTCCAAACCGTTGGTGACGTTATAAAGTTCTTAGCTGAGAAGCAAT
>Ga0268262_10003915_pt1 | contig 15727 bp, 18 predicted proteins | sample TergutNc150P3_FD_190354 | JGI IMG/M metagenome (GOLD analysis project Ga0268262, IMG submission 190354) | Nasutitermes corniger P3 segment gut microbial community from laboratory colony in Florida, USA - Nc150 P3 (SPAdes) (version 2) | ecosystem: Host-associated > Arthropoda: Insects >... | reverse complement strand
GGCTATTACCGCGACGAGGAGATGACCCGCCGCATCTGGCACGACGACCTCTACCACACGGGCGACACCGCCTACAAGGACGAGCTCGGCTTCCTCTGGTACATCGGCCGCACCGACGACGTCATCAAATCCTCCGGCTACCGCATCGGCCCCTTCGAGGTGGAGAGCGTCCTGCTCGAGCACCCCGCCGTCACCGAGTGCGCCGTCACCGGCGTGCCCGACCCCGAGCGCGGCTTCGCCGTGAAGGCGACGGTTGTGCTCAGCGCGGGCTATGCCCCGTCCCCCGAGCTCACCAAGGAGCTCCAGGCCCACGTGAAGCGCACCACCGCCCCCTACAAATACCCCCGCGTGGTGGAATACGTCTCCGCCCTGCCGAAAACCGTCAACGGCAAAATCCGCCGCGCGGAGATCCGCGAGCGGGACGTGGGGAAATAGGCTGCGCCGCCCCCCCAAAAACTTTTTCCCCAAAACCCCTTTCCAACCCGCGCAAAATATGTTATAATTAAAAATATTGCATATGTTGGGGAGGATGTCTTGCGGATGGACCTTGCGATATTGGGCTATGGCGTGGTGGGCTCGGGCGTGGCGCGGCTGCTGGAAAGGAACCGCGCGGGCATCGCCATGCGCGCCGCGCAGCCCTCCCTGCGGCTGAAATACATCCTGGACGTCCGGGACTTCCCCGGCGACCCCTTCGGGCCCCTCGTCGTCCATGATATCGCTCCCATCCTGCGCGACCCCGACATCGCCGTCGTCGCCGAGACCATCGGCGGGCTGCACCCGGCCTTCGACTATGTCCTGGCCTGCCTGCGCGCGGGCAAAAGCGTGGTCACCTCCAACAAGGAGCTCGTGGCCGTCAAGGGCTACGAGCTGCTCCAGGCCGCCAAGGAGCGGGGCGTCAACCTCCTCTTCGAGGCCAGCGTGGGCGGGGGCATCCCCATCATCCGCCCGCTTTCGCAGTGCCTGGCCGCCAACGAGCTCAGCGAGGTCTCGGGCGTGCTCAACGGCACCACGAACTTCATCCTCACCCGCATGCTCGAGGACGCCATGCCCTTCGATCGCGCCCTGCGCCTGGCCCAGGAGAAGGGCTACGCCGAGCGCGACCCCAGCGCCGACATCGAGGGCGCCGACGCCTGCCGGAAAATCTGCATCCTGGCCACCCTCGCCTTCGGGCGGCACGTGTACCCCGGGCAGGTGCGCACCGAGGGCATCGCGGGCCTGACCCTGGAGGACGCCGCCTACGCCGACAAGCTCGGCTGCTGCATCAAGCTCCTCGGCCGCGCGAAGCGCCTGCCCGACGGCCGCGTCACCGCGCTGGTGGCCCCCATGCTGATCCCCCGCGGCGCCTCCCTGCTCGCCTGCGTCAGCGATGTCTACAACGCCATCCTCATCCGGGGCGACGCCGTGGACGACGTGGTCTTCTATGGCCGGGGCGCGGGGCAGTTCCCCACGGCCAGCGCCGTCGTGGCCGACATCATCGACTGCGCCAGGCACATCGGCCGCCGCCGCTTCTTCGAGTGGGAGGACGGCGCGCCCGGTTACGTGGCCCCCGCGGAGGAGGACGTGGCCAAGTTTTATGTCCGCGTTCATTGCGATAACCCCGCCGCCGCGAGGCAGGCCCTCCTCTCCGCCTTCCCCGGCGCGTCCTTCATCGAAATCGGCGCCCCCTCCCCCGGCGAGCTCGCCTTCCTCACCCTCCCCGTGCAGGACGGCGCGGCCCGGGCCACCCTCGCCGCATTGCCGGAGGTGAAGGCGGAGATGCTGTTGCGGGTGGCGGAATTTTAGACTTTATTAACATAAGGAGCCCCCCCATGTACTGCCAAAGATGCGGCGCGCAGCTCGACGACAACGCGCCCTCCTGCCAAGCCTGCGGCCAGGCCACGGCCCCGCCGCCCTACCCCTACCCATATCCTTATCCTTACCCATACCCGCCGCAGCCCCCTGTGAAGCAGACCAACACCCTGGCTCTCATCGGGCTTATTCTGTCCGTTGTCATGCCGCTGGCCGGGATGATCGTGAGCATCATCGCCCGCAAGCAGTGCATCGAGCGCGGCGAGGAGGGCGAAAAAATGGCCAAGGCGGGCATCATCGTCGGGGCGGTTTACAGCGGCCTGGTCGTTTTGACGATCGTGGCCTCGCTGGCGATTCCGTTCATCATGCTGTCGCCGTTGTTCAACGAAGTAGTCGAGGCAATCCCGGATTCCCTGGCGCTGCTTATTTAGCGTGAACCAACCCGTTCCCGCCTAATCCCCCTTGCCCCCCTCCGTGAGGGGGGATGGCCCGCAGGCCAGGGGGGAGCCAACCAACGCATCGCGGAGCGACGTTCTAACATCCCACACCCCAAAGGAGGCCTAAATGTCTAACCACCCCCCCTTAACCGCCGGGTCCCGCCCCCGCCCCGGCCCTTAAATTAAAATGTAATGTAATGGAGGTAATCCCATGTCCCTGATCGTGCAAAAATTCGGCGGCACGTCCGTGGCGGACGCGGCGTGCCTGCGCAACGTGGCGCAAATCATCGCGAATACCTACAAGGCGGGCAACGACGTCGTGGTCGTCGTCTCCGCCCAGGGCGACACCACCGACGACCTCATCGCCAAGGCGAAGGAGATCACGTCGAATCCGCAGAAGCGCGAGCTCGACGTCCTTCTCTCCGCCGGCGAGACCATGTCCAGCTCCCTGCTGGCCATGGCCGTGCAGGCGCTCGGCTGCCCCGCGGTGTCCCTGCAGGGCTGGCAGGCGGGCTTCCAGACCAGCTCGGCCTACGGCGCCGCCCGTATCAAGAGCATCCGCGCCGAGCGCGTGCAGGTGGAGCTCGGCCGCAAAAACATCGTGATCGTCGCGGGCTTCCAGGGCATCTGCAAGTACGACGACGTCACCACCTTCGGCCGTGGCGGCAGCGATACCACAGCCGTGGCCCTCGCCGCCGCCCTGCATGCCGACCGCTGCCAGTTCTACAAGGACGTCGAGGGCGTCTACACCTGCGACCCGCGCAAGGTCAAGGGGGCCCGCAAGCTCGACGAAATCACCTACGACGAGATGCTGGAGCTCGCCACCCTCGGCGCGCAGGTCCTCAACAACCGAGCGGTGGAGATGGCCAAGAAATACAACGTGGAGCTGGAGGTCCTCTCAAGCTATACCCAAAATCCCGGAACGATCGTCAAGGAGGTAACTACCATGGAAAAAATGCTCGTGCGCGGCGTGACCAAGGACACCGATACCGCGCGCATCTCCGTCGTGGGCGTGCGCGACATCCCCGGCGTGGCCTTCAAAATCTTCAGCAGGCTGGCCGCGAAGGACATCAACGTGGACATCATCCTGCAGTCCGTGGGCCGCGACAACACGAAGGACATCTCGTTCACCGTGTCCCGCGCCAACGCGGACGAGGCCCTGGCGATCCTGAAGGCCATGGACCTCACCGCCGGCCTGCCCGTGGTGTGCGACACCAATGTGGCGAAGATCAGCGTCGTGGGCGCTGGCATGGAGACCCACCCCGGCACAGCCTCGAAGATGTTCGAGGCCCTCTACGGCGCGGACATCAACATCCAGATGATCTCCACCAGCGAGATCAAGATCTCCGTGCTCATCGAGCAGGCCCAGGCCGACCGCGCCGTGGCCGCGGTGCATAACGCCTTTTTCCCCGAAGGGTAAAAAGGCGTTGCCTTCTTCCCGGAGGAGTGAAAACGGCAACCGCCCCGTTCCGCCGGTTCGGGCGGTTCGGGGCGATCGTTTTTTGGCTTTGCGTTTGCTTGCGTTTTGCCCTTACAGCGTGGCGCCGCGGCCGAAGAACGTCTCAAAGAAGCTGAGGACAGGGCCGATGACGCGTACGCCGAGCAGGTCGTTCCAGAGGCCTGCCGCGGGATCCTGGAGCCAGCCGAAGAGCGTGTGCCAGAAGTTCGCGATGGCGATAAAGATGGACTGCATGAGACTTACCCTCCTTCAACAGTATTTACGGCGATATACCGCAGGGCTTGATTATAGCACACATCGGCGCGGAATTCTGTTGTATTTACAACAAAAATGAAAAAAATTTTTCAATTTTGAAATGTTTCCGTCACAATTCCCTGATCTTGTAAGGAGGTATCCCCATGCTCCGTGGTATCGTCGCGCGCGTGCTGTCCATCCTGGTGGCCCCGCTGTGCCTGCTGACCGCCTACATCACCGAGAAAACCGCCACCCCGCCCGAAAACCAGGCCTTCGCCGTCTCCTGCGAAAATTTTGGCCTCTTTGAGGCCGTGCCGCGCTACCAGGGCGTCACCACCGACGGCGAAAGCTGGTACACCGGCTGGAACTACGGCCTGCAGAAGACCGACCTGTGCCACCGCATCACCGCCAGCAATTTCATCGCCATCCCGCTCAAGCTCCTCCTGAAGGGCAGCAACCACATCGGCGGCATCAGCGTCCACGACGGCAGGCTCTACTGCCCCCTGGAGGACGGCCCGAAATATCTCAAGCCCTACATCCTCGTCTACGACGCCAAAACCCTGCGCTGGACCGGCGAGTCCTACCCCCTGCCCCAGGAGCTCCACACCGAGGGCGTGCCCTGGGTGGCCGTGGACGGCGCGCGTGGCGTGGCCTACACCGCCGAGTGGCACGACGCGACGGTGCTCAACGTGTTTTCGCTGGAGGACTTCACCCCGCTGGACCCCATCCCCCTGAGCCAGCCCCTCGACCGCATCCAGGGCGCGGAGGTCTACGACGGCGTGCTCTACTGCGCGGCCGATACCAAGGACAGCCACACCATCTGGGCCGTGGACCTGGGCACCGGCCTGGTCACCAGGGTCCTCGACCGCAACCTGGACAACGCCGTGGAGGCCGAGGACATGACCGTGTGGCCCATGCCCGACGGCTCCTTCTTCCACTGCCTTGAAACGGGCAAATCCCGTGTAAACGTGCTTTTCCGGCACTACGAGATGCCGTAAAAAGGAAAAAGCCGCCTCTTCAGGGCGGCCTTTTCCTGCCTGGTGCGACACGCGCACACAAATCCGAACTATTAGCCAACCCCATTATATCACGAAGCGATATGGTTTTGCAACCCTCTTTGTAGTTAAACGTCAAAATAATTTTGTCATCATAGAGATAGACCGAGTTCACGAAGCCGTCAATCAGCCGCTGGCGTTGCTCCGGGATGGTTACGTCCAACTGCCTGTAGCGGCAAATCCAGAACACCACCTGCTCGCGCGTCAACAACGGTCGCTGCATTTCCTCCTGCAAGATTTTCACTTCTAGCTCGCCCTTCGCGGCCTCCAGGGCATCCAAGCGCTGCTTGGTGGACGAGTTGAAAATGCCCTGCTGAATCGCGTTGAGCATATTGTCGATGCTCGTTTCTGTTTCGGCTAGTTGCGCTTTGTAGCGCGGCAAGTCGGTATTTTCGCGCTCCTGCAACTCCATCACGAGGTCGGCGATGTACTCCACAACAGCGTCATCCGTCAGCATTTTCATCGTCTCAGTTACTACCAAATCCTCAATTCTGCTCTTCTGCACGGTCTTTTTCGGGCAGGATTTCTTGTGCTTCGCGGTCGAGCACTTGTAGTATTGATGAATTTTTCCCGTATGGCTTGTGCCGCTTTCGCCGATCATCAACGCGCCGCACAACCCGCAGTACAGCTTCAGAGAGAGCAGATACAACTCTTCTTTTGCCTTGAAACGTGCCGGGGCCTTCTTGTTTTTCTCCAGCCGTGCCTGCACCCGGTCAAACAAATCCTGCGGCACAATCGCCGGAATCCCGCTCGGCTGAATCACATCGCGGTAAGGGGATGACCCAGCTTGTGCGCACCATCAACAAGGTTCGCAAGCAGATCAACCCGGCGCTCAAAATCGACGGCATCCTGCTCACACTGGTGGACGCACGGACAAACTTCGCCCGTGAAACCGCCGCCGTCATCCGGCGGAACTACGGCGGGGTGCTGCGCATGTTCAAGACGCATATCCCCCTGGCTGTGAAAGCCGCCGAAACCAGCGCAACCGGCACCAGCATTTTCACCCACGACAAGAACGGCAAGGTTGCCCAGGCTTACGAAAATCTGGCATGGGAGGTGATAAGCATTGGCGAGCCCAGTAAGAATGAGCCTGCCCTTGGCAGATGACCTGTTTTCGACCCAGGCCACACGCGACGATGCGCAACGCGAGCGCGTGCAGGATATTCCCCTTGCCCGGATTGACCCGTTCCCGGAGCACCCTTTCCACGTCCGCGAGGACGAGGCCATGACCATTATGGCGGAGAGCGTGAAAGCCGTTGGCGTCCTTACCCCTGCCGTAGCCCGGCGGAAGGAGGATGGGCGCTACGAACTGGTCAGCGGCCACCGCCGCAAGCGTGCCTGCGAGCTTGCCGGGCTTGAAACGCTGCCTGTCATCGTTCGTGAAATGACACACGATGAAGCCGTGGTGTTCATGGTGGAGTCGAACTTCCAACGAGAAACCATCCTGCCCAGCGAAAAAGCGTTTGCCTACAAAATGCGGCTGGACGCAATGAACAGGCAGGGACAGCGCACAGACTTAACTTCTTCCCAAGTAGGGAAAAAGTTGCATACAAATGTCGAGGTGTCGCAAGCAACGGGGGATAGCCGGAATCAAATTTACCGCTACATCCGATTGACCGAGCTTCATCCCGAATTGCTTCAGCTTGTAGATAGTGGCAGAATCAAATTCAACCCAGCCGTTTATCTCTCCTACTTGTGGGAAGAAGAACAGGCCGCATTGCTTGAAGCCATTCAAAGTGAAGATGCAACGCCGTCCGTTGCCCAGGCCATCAAAATGAAGCGATTTTCAGAGGAGGGTAAGCTGACGCCGGAAGTCATACAGTCAATCCTACAGGAGGAAAAACCCAATCAGCGTGAAAAAGTTTCGTTCAGCCTGAAAAAGTTCGAGGACTATTTCAAGCCGGGGACGTCCGTTGAAACGATGGAGCGAACAATCCTCCAAGCTCTGGACTTGTGGCAAAAACGGGAAAAGCAGCGTCAACGTGATGCAAGAGGGTAAAGCGGTTCGCACAATTGACGGGCAGCCGAACACGGTGTACAATGGAGGAGAACCTAAAAAGAAAGGACTGACAGACATGGAACTGACCTACACGCAAGTGAACGGCTACAACATCCCAGACTTGGCGTTGCCGCCGCAGCCGGAGGGCGAGCTGAACCGCTGGGGTCGAGCGCGGTTGGACTACCTACGTAAGCACAAGAAGGCACTGCATACGCACATGATGACGCAGTGCCTGTTGTGGCCGCACCTACTGGAAACACAGGAAGCGGCGGTGGCACGGCTCGACCTGCTGACCGCGCAGATGGCCGAAGCCCAGGGCGTGACCGAGGAACTCAAAGCTCGTGACCAGATGGAGTGGCTTGGACGTGTGAATAACATCCGAGCCAGCGCGGAGGAAACGGTGATGCGGGAACTGGTGTACGCTTGAAGCTGACGGCTCAGGCAACTGAATAAACGGAAGGAGCGGGGACTGTAGTGGTCGCCGCTTCTTCTTTTTATGGAAATGTTCCCCCAGCGCATCTAACTAACAGCAAGCAACGCGGTTGTGTGCCCAACCACAGGCTTACTACTAACGTAGCAAGCGTCGTGTTTGTGGCCCCACAGGGCCAAAACACAATTTTTTAGGGCGCAGCCCTAAAACCCAGAGGAGGACGACAACGTGAGAAATCACCCGATTACGTTTCACATTCGGTTTACCGAAAAAGAGTATGAACGCCTGTGCAAATTCGCCGAGAAGTCTGGCTTGCCAAAGACCACCTATATCCGCCATATGATCAACGGCAACCAACCGAGAGAAAAGCCGCCCGCCGAATACTGGAATTTCATGCAGCAAATCTACGACGTGGGACGCAGCTTCGACCGGCTGAGGGATATGGCCCATATGCAAGGCTGGATACAGAGAATCAGCTTGGAGGAAACAGAGAAAGCATTCAACAGGCTGATCCTGCAAATTACGGACGCGATAATCATGCCTGAAAAGGTGGATGTCAAGGAAACGCTGGAACGAGGCAGGCAGGTAGCAGAACTGGATATTTGGGAAGGTAGGTAAGGCAAGACGGAGGCCCCGGCGGCGAAACACATCGCCGTCGGGGCCTCTTTGCTTTAGAACCGAACGACAAATCCGAACGCATCCCCAATCAATATGATTGCCGGATGGTTCGGATTTCGTGCGTGTGGTGCCGGTGACCGGGGTCGAACCGGTACGGTGTCGCCACCACCGGATTTTGAGTCCGGCACGTCTGCCAATTCCATCACACCGGCGGGCACATGTATAGATTATAACGGTTCCCGCGAAAAAATGCAAGCATTTTTTTCACCGCCCGCACCCGCACAGCTCGTTGGCCGGATAATACCTCCCGCACCCCAGGCACCGCTTCAGCAGCGCGCGCGTCTGGATCATCTCGATCACCAGGGCCTTCAGCAGCTGCGAAAGCGAGGCGTACTCCGCGGCCAGGCGCAGCTCGAAGGGGTGGCCCTTGCGGCGCGCGTCGTCCGCCAGGGCCTCGAACAGCGCGTCGCGCCGGGGCAGGGGCAGGGCCTTGTATTCCTCCAGCAGGGCGTCCCAGCCCCCGGGCAGGCACGCGCCCGCCGCGCGGGCCTCCAGGGTATAGCGCGCGGCGTAGCTGGCCACGCGGCCGGGGTCAAACCCCTCGTGGGAGGCGGCGTACGCCGCCAGCCGGGCGACGGGGTCGTGCCCCCGCTCCTGCGTGCACACCAGCACATGGGCGGCCATGTCCCGCAGCAGGTCGCCGCCGCCGCCGGCAAAGCCCTCGCGAAAGTACTCCTGCTGCGCCGGCGTGAGCTCGCCCAGGGCCTCCGGCTCCTCGTTGAGGAAGGCCAGCACCAGCCGCAAAGCCCGCTCCAGCGGGAGCTGCCACTCCACGCTCCCGCCGCCCACGCGGTCACGCACGGTCAGCGCGCAGGCCTCCCCGCCGAAGGACCGAAAAAATTCCAGCGCCATGGTTCCACCCGCCTTTTGTCGAAGCTTGCAGATACCATCATACAGGATTCCGGCCGGAATGTCAAGACGCCTGTTTTTGCTATTGACATCCTTACACGCGCGTGCTATAATGACAGCGCGTTAAGCAAAACAAAAAATCAATCGAAGGGGAGCGTTGACCATGGAAGTATTGGACGCCATCATGAAAATCCTTTCCGACATGTTTTCCATCAACGGCATCCCCGCCGGCACGGCGGGCGCCATCGTCGGCGGGCTGGGGGGCTTCTTCGGCGCCATCTGGAAGGTGATCGAGTTCTTCCGGATGCTGTTCGGGATGTTCCAGGGCGCGGCGGTGTAGCCGCAGGCGAAAGCAAACAAACAACAGCCCCGGCCCGTGTGCACCGGGGCTGCTGTTGTTGAAGAAAATTTTTTCATTTCCCTCTTGCATTTCACCTCAAACCAGTGTATAATAAAAAACAAGGATAGCGCCGCCGTATAGACGGTTAGCCCCCTACGATAAGTTAAGATTTAACCGCTCGTGCCGGGAAAGCTGGGGCGGTTATCTCTTTGATGCGTTAATGTAGCCTGTAGCAACAATCAGTATCACTACCAATAGCACTAAATATTCCATAACACATCCCCCCTTCCGGGGGCAGGATTTAACCGCCTACCGTTCAGGCAACGCTACCATCCCTATTGTAGCAGGAAAAAATTGGGTTGTCAATGCTTTTCCAGGATTCTCGACAAAAAACACAGCCCCGGCTCGTCGTGAACCGGGGCTGCTGTTGTTGAAGAAAATTTTTTTCATTTCCCTCTTGCATTTCACCTCAAACCAGTGTATAATAAAAACAAGGATAGCGCCGCCGTATAGACGGTTAGCCCCCTTTCGATCAGTTACAGATATAACCGCTCTAGTTGGACGCCGGGGCGGTTATCTCTTTGATGCGTTAATGTAGCCCGTAGCAACAATCAGTATCACTACCAATAGCACTAAATATTCCATAACACATCCCCCCTTCCGGGGGCAGGATTTAACCGCCTACCGTTTAGGCAACGCTACCATCCCTATTGTAGCAGGGAATATTTGGGTTGTCAATGCTTTTCCAGGATTCTCGACAAAAAACACAGCCCCGGCTCGTCGTGCACCGGGGCTGCTGTTGTTGAAGAAAAATTTTTTTCATTTCCCTCTTGCATTTCACCTCAAACCAGTGTATAATAAAAACAAGGATAGCGCCGCCGTATAGACGGTTAGCCCCCTCTGCTGAGAAAAGAAATAAGCCGCTCAGGTTTGGACGCTGGGGCGGTTATTTCTTTGATGCGTTAATGTAACCTGTAGCAACAATCAGTATCACTACCAATAGCACTAAATATTCCATAACACACCCCCCCTTCCGGGGGCAGGATTTAACCGCCTACCGTTCAGGCAACGCTACCATCCCTATTGTAGCAGGAAAAATTTGGGTTGTCAATGCTTTTCCGGGATTCTCGACAAAAAGCACAGCCCCGGCCCGTCGTGAACCGGGGCTGTGCTTTTTCATTTCCAGGGCCTCTCCTTCACGTCCGTCAGGCCCAGCAGGTAGTCCGTGGTGGTATTGTGAAACCGCGCCAGGCGGATCAGGATATCCGTGGGGATATCCCGCTCGCCTCGCTCGTAGTGGCTATAGACTCTTTGAGAGCAAGATAGGATTTTTGCGATTTTTGCTTGCGTCATGTCTGCGTCTTCCCGCAGGTCACGAACTCTTCGGTACAATTGCATCACCAAAAAAATTTTACACTACTGCAATTATGGTATTGACCGCAAGCCCAAATTGGGCTATAATGGCTCTATACAAATTATGACGAAAGAGGGAACCAACCGTGAAGCATTGCCCCTACTGCAGCACCGACTACGGCGTCGGCGAAATCAGGTGCCCGTCATGCCAGGCCCCGGACGCTGAAACCAAGTGCGACAACTGCGGCACCATCCATAAGGCGAATTTTTTGCCCGAGCTGCGGCATGGGCGCAAACGAGACACTTTTACAATGCCCCAAATGCGGCACCAAAACCAAAGACCCCCTATGCCCCAAATGCGGCCACAGCTTCGTTTCCGGCGGCACGACGATCAAGGCGGCGCTTGGCGGTCTGGTTGCGGGGGCCACGTGTATTATGGGCCACGATTGGTTTGGCTGCAAATGCAAGCGCTGCGGCAAGGTGCGGGACGAGCAGCATACGTTTCAACCGATTGAGGGCAAGTGCCAAGAGAAATGCTCTGTCTGCGGAAAAATAAAAGACCTTCCCCACCAATGGCGGGGAAGCCTTTGGCAGGGCAGGGAATGCGCCCGCTGCGGGTTCACCGAAAAGCCCGCCTACACGCGCGGAGCCTTCTGGGGTATTGTCGGCGCTGTGCTTTTCGTGCTGTTAATCAGTATAGCGATCGCGGCGGGCACCGCGTCCGAAAAAGCGTCTGAAAGCGCGTTTGAAAGCGCCAACGAGCTTGTTGCCGGGATAAAAATGCCCGGATCCTCAACGGATTTTAAATTTTCCAATTACGAGGATGTGGTAATGCAGTTGCAAACCGCCGGCTTCACAAACATCAAAACCGTGGCGCTGAAGGATATCATTTTGGGCTGGCTGACAAAGGACGGAGAGGTTGAGCGGGTCTCGGTGAACGGAGAAACCGAATTTAAAAAGGGCGCCAAATTTGACGCGGACGCGAAAATAGTTGTCACCTACCATACATTCCCGGAAACATCCGAGGAAGCAACGCCGGCAGCCGCAGAAGAAGCATCCATAACGACAGCCCCGGCGAAAAATAATACCGCGGACTGGAAGCAGTTTCTGAAGAGCTACGAGGCCTGGGTCGATTCTTACAATGTCATTATAAAGAAACTCAATAACGGGGACTTAACGGTGTTGGCCGACTACCTTATATTGGCGGATAAAATGACGGAATGGGAAGAGAGCGCGGACGAATGGGAGGACGAGATGTCCGCCGCTGACTATGCCGAGTTCTACCCGGAGTATATGCGGATCACCGCAAAAATGCTGGTTGCCCTCGATGCGCTGGATTAGCCGCAAAAAGCACAACACAGCCCGTTTTCGCCTAATCCCCCGGCTCCCCCTTGGGGGGGCTCCCGCCGCAGCGGGTGAGGGGGTATTGTAGGGGCGGCGTGCCAGCCGCCCGCATGATAATCCTTTCAACCAGCGAAAACAGCCTTGCCTCCACCAGCAAATTTTTTCATTCAAAATTTTTTAAAAAAACGCCGCCTCCCCCCTTGCTTTTTGCGAGGAAATGTGGTACAATAGAGTAACCAATGAGCAATTGGGAAAAATTGACTTTATGTATGAAGGAGGAACTACCCAATGTCGACAATGCGCAGGATTCTTGCCGTGGTGCTGTGCGTATGCGCGGTGCTTTCCGTCATGGCCGTGGCGGCCAGCGCCGCCGATACCACCCCCCCCGAGGAGACCACCCCCCCGAAGTCCGTGGGCGACTCGCTCCTGGAGGGCTGGGAGAACATCAAGCCCTTCTTCACGTGGATCTACGAGAACGGGCTGCTTGCCATCTCCAAATGGCTGGTCGTGGCCTTTGAGTGGCTGCTGTCCCTCGTGGGGCTCAACTTCTGGGAGGGCAGCCTGTTCGGGTTCCTGACCTGATCCCCGGCAACTGAAAACGAAAACGGGGAGCCGCAGGGCTCCCTGTTTTTTTGCGCCCCGCGCCGGGGAAAAACCTTGCACCCTTTCCGCCGGGCGTCATATGATATCAGTGTAAGCTACGGGAAAGGAGGTTCACAACATGTTCGGTGGTGGATGCGGCAACGGTAATCTGATGTTCCTGCTCCTGATCCTCTTGCTGTGCTGCGGCGGCGGCAACAGCGGCTGTGCCAACGATTACAACAATTGTTGCTGCAACGGCTGAGCCGCGAGGGATGGGAAAAACCCGGCTGCGCGTGCATAGCGCGGGAAGGCGCCGCATACCATGGGGTGTGCGCAGTGCACAAACAAACTAAAATGGGGGGTCATCTCATGAACTGCAACCTCAACTCGCTCCTGCCTCTGCTCATCCTCTTGCTCCTTTTGGGTGCCTTGGGCAACGGCAACTGCGGCTGCGCGGATAACGGCGGCCTGTTCGGGCCGGGCGGAAGCTGCGGCTGCTCCTGCTGAAAGCGGTGCCAACCCTACTCCGGCTTGGCATGCGGGGGGCAAGGTTTTTCGAAAAAGCCAATGAGTGCAGCTCCCTGGACTCGAACACAAGAACATACAGGCTGGTAAGCGCAACCAAACAGCGGCGGTGCGGGTTTGACCTGCGCCGCCGCGCGTTGGGGCGCATACACCCCCTCGGTGCTGCGCACCGGCCCCCCAAGGGGGGCATCCTGACGAAGCGATAAGGTGACTTATCAATCGGAAGTATGCATTTCCGATATGTCAAGATGCCCCCCTTGGGGGGCCGGTGCCGCAGCACCGAGGGGGTTGTGCGAAGCACCTACGCGATCACAATCGTGTACCTCCCTGTCGCCGCCTCCTTCACCGCCGTGCCGTCCTCGAACACCGCCCCGGACGGCAATTTTATCCTGCCTTGCAGCCCTGCCGGCACGGTCACCTCCAGCGAAATCCCCTCGTCCTTCCGTTCCCACCGCACGCGTATCTCCCCCTCGGGCGCGGTGTGCCACCCCTCGGCATAGCCCAGCCCCGCAACGAAGCCCGGCGCGATGACGAGCTCCCCGCGTTTATAGTGGATCCCCGCCAGGTGCCGTATAAAGAAATGGCTGATGTCCCCCCAGAAGTGGTGGTTGTAGGAGTACTCATCCTCCTCGTGGAACTGCTCCCACAGGCTTGTCGCGCCCTGCGCCACCCACCACCCGTAGGACGGGAAATCGGGCCGTGCGATCATGCGCAGCGCGAGGTCCGCCTGCCCGCCTTCCGCCAGCACGTGGAACAGCACCCGCCCGCCCAGCACGCCCACGCCCGTGAAATGCCCGCCCGCCCGCTCGATCATCCCCAGCAGCACCCGGAAGGCCTCGGGCTTTTCCGCGGGCTCGAACAGGTCATAATAAATCGCCATCGCCTGGGAGGTCTGGCAGCGCCCCTCGGCCGTCATCGTGGCCAGGTCGAGCAATTTTAGCCGCGCAGAAGCACGTATCCTCTGATACAGCGCCCGGGCAAAGCCCTCATGCTCCGCCATGCCGATCTCCCCGAACAGGTACGCCGCCTTCGCGCACAGGTCCATGCTCGTCACCGTGTCCGTGAAATACAGCGGCGACTGGTAGTGGCTGTAGCTGCATCCCGCCGGGCACCAGTCCCCCAGCCCAAAGGCAATTAGCCCGTCCCCCCGGATTTTCGTGCTCAGGTATTCCAGGTACCGCAGCATGGCGTGCGCGTTCTCCTTGAGAATTTCTTTATCTCCCCGGTAGACATAGAGGTAATACGCCAGCCAGATCAGCACGCTGTCCCAGGCCGGGCCGTTGCCCCAGCCGAAGTAGTTCCCATAGTTCGGCACGATGCCGGGCAGCGCGCCGTCGTCCCGCATCGTCTTGCGGATGCCGCGCAGCCACTCGCGGTAGCTGCGCTCGGCCTCCAGGTTGAGCAGCGTGTGCTCCGCGGAGAGCGCGGCGTCGGCGGTCCAGCCATTTTTCTCGCGGTGGGGGCAGTCGGTGGGGAAGTAGTAGAAATTCGCCAGCGTGGAGCGCCGCGTCATCTCCTGCAGCGCGTTCACCGTCTTATCCGAGCACGTGAACCCCCCGCGCTCCTTCAAATCCGAGCTCATCACCAGGTACGTCAGCGCCCCCGGCACGGCCTGCTCCCGCGTCAGCCCCTTCACCAAAGCATACCGGAACCCATGGTAGGTGAACGACGGCGTGTGGCTTTCCATCCCTCCCTTGCAGATATAAATATCCTTCTGGATATACTCTTTGTCGGTGATATTCTCCATGTCCAGCCGCCCGTCCGCCGTCAGCCGCTCCCCATGGTAGAGCGCAACCTCCTGCCCTGCCTGCCCGTCGATCGCCAGGCGGCACAGCCCCGCGGCGTTCACCCCAAAGTCGTAGAGCGCGCCCTCCTCCCGCCATGTCACCGCCACCGGCTCCAGCTCCTGCGTGACGACGATCGGGTCCGCCTCGCACACCCTCGCCTCGCCCCGCGGCATGGGAGCCTTGATGGACGCCCGCCACCCGCTGTCGTCAAACCCGGGGGATGCCCAGCCCGGCAGTTCCTTCCGCGCGTCATAATACTCCCCGCAGCGCAGCTCGTCGAACAGGATCGGCGAATCCGCGCACCTGAAGCTCTCGTCGCTCTCGAGAAATGGCTCGCCGTCGATCTCCAGCCGCAGCGCGGCCTGCGGCGCCCCCCGCCACCGCGCCTTGTGGAAGCCCCACCAGCCCGCCCAGGCGTTCTGCATCCCGTTGCCCAGGCACAGCCCGAGCACGTTCTCGCCGGGTGTCAAATATTCTGTCAAATCATATTGGTCATAATAGATCAAATCGTCGTGGTTGCAGATATACGGCGCAAGCGCCCCTTTGGTGATTTTCTCGCCGTTGACATACAGCTCATAAAACCCCAGCCCGCACACGAGCAGCTCGGCCTTTCCGGGCTTTTCGGTAAGGTTAAAGCTGCGGCGCAAATACGGCGCGGGCACATGCCGCTCCTCGGTAGAATATTCCGTCCCCGCCGCGATAAACTGCATGGGAAAATCCATGGTGGCCTCCTTTGGGTGTGATTCTGAAACAATAACGGTCAGCCGCCTTTACACCCCCGCCGTCTCCACCTCCGCCTGCTTCTCCTCCGCCACCTTCCGCCGCTCAATCAGCTCCGCCTCCACCCTGTCGCGCAGGTCGGCGGGG
>Ga0268262_10003914_pt1 | contig 15733 bp, 9 predicted proteins | sample TergutNc150P3_FD_190354 | JGI IMG/M metagenome (GOLD analysis project Ga0268262, IMG submission 190354) | Nasutitermes corniger P3 segment gut microbial community from laboratory colony in Florida, USA - Nc150 P3 (SPAdes) (version 2) | ecosystem: Host-associated > Arthropoda: Insects > Digestive... | reverse complement strand
GGGTAGCGCATACCTCATCTCCTACCCTTTGTCCCGACCTTGTAGCGAAAAAGTATCGAACAAGTATCGAACCAAAGTTTAAGTTTAGGTATGAACCACCCGCTGTCGGGAAGGCTCTACTCTATAAATCCTTACAACGTAAGGAATTAGGAACTTATGCGGCCTAGAAGACTTGAACTTCCATGGCTCTCGCCACTAGCACCTCAAGCTGGCGTGTCTACCAGTTCCACCAAGGCCGCATGGCATAACGCCATTTCAAGACATATCTTAACATATCAGCGAAAAAAGTCAATTGGATTGAACCGCTCGAATATATGCCGTTTCTAAGAGTCTGAGTCTCTAGCCGAGCCTAATTCTTCAATTAAGAGTTTAAGCGCAATTAGAAACGCGGGAGTTTTCTCCGACATTACCGCAAGGTTTTTTTCCGTAGCGGCTTGTTCCAATCTGAGCGCTATTTCGGAAAGCCCTGTTTCACCGATATTTGCAAGAGCGCTTTTAATGCCATGAGCGGTAACTTCATACAACTCTATATCCTTTTCGCCGAGGGCATCTTTTTTCGCGTATATCCCCTCCAATACGCTCATTGCTTCTTTGGCGTCATCCAGAAAGCATTCTTCCAGCTCAGACAGTTTTCTTTTCTCTTCCATAGGGTTCTCCTGCGTTGCCTCCACAGTTTCGGGCAGTTTTTTATCCCGTATAAAATCCTTTAATACGATGTTCAGCTTGCGCGTATCAATCGGCTTGGTAATAAATGCGTCGAAACCGTTTTGCATAAACACCTCCGCTTGTCCCACAAGAGCATTGGCAGTTAGCGCGACAATGGGTCGGTCATAGCCCATACCTCGTATGGTTCTTGTCGCCTCAATACCGTCCATTACAGGCATCATATGGTCCATGAAAATAATGTCATACAAATTGCCGTCCCTGATTTTTTCAACGGCTTTAAACCCGCTGTCAATGGTGTCGATTTGTAAACCATAAGGCGCCAACAAACCTCTGGCAACAAACAGATTTGATTTGACGTCGTCAACAACCAGAACACTGCCGTAAGGCATATAGTCGTGTATAATCTGAGTTTTTTTCGTGATTGCCGTGCTGTGGAAGTCAAATTCCCGCAACCGCCGTGCGTTTTCCGCCCCGCATACAGCCTCCCCACAGCGCTTCTGCGGCAGGCGTACAGTAAATACCGAGCCCTTGCCCGGTTGGCTCTCGACAGAAATTTCTCCGCTCATCAAGTTGAGGAGACGCTTGGTGATGCTAAGCCCCAGACCGGTTCCCGTAACGGTACGGTTCACATCACGATTGAAGCGCATATAATCCTCAAACAGCCTGTCGATATGCTCCTCTGATATGCCCTGCCCTGTGTCGCGTACGCGGAAAACAATAATTACGTCTTCGGGAGAGGGGCCGGAGGATTCCGGAAAAACCGAAAGCTCAACCTCGCCTTTATCTGTGTATTTAAACGCGTTGGAAAGCAGATTGTTCAAGATCTGTTTGACGCGAAGCGCATCGCCTACAAGCTCTAACGGCGTATCAGCGTCTACCGAAACGATAAACTCAATAGGTTTGCTATCACAGTACATATAATTCAACTGCGCGGTATCATTTATCAGGCTCGGAATATCGTAGCGGAAGGGTACAATCTCCATCTTGCCCTCTGAAATCTTGGAAAAATCAAGTATGTCGTTAATGATGTTAAGCAGCAAGCTCCCCGATTCGTATATTCTTTCAAACGCGTCTTTTGTATCCGGAGGATTGTCCTCTTTTTGCAGCTGAATTTCCGTTATGCCTGTTATCACGTTCATTGGAGTCCGAATTTCATGGCTCATCGTAGCTAAAAAGCGGCTTTTAAGCTGATTCGCTTCCTGGATAATCTCCGCCTTGTGTGTTTTTTCCGCGCTTGCAATTTCAAGGCGTTCATTTTCGGCGGTAATCGTTTTTATGCCGACAATCATCGAATTGAAAGATTCCGCCAATATTTCAAGCTCGTCGCCTGTTTTCATTTCTAAAATAGGCTCCAAATCGCCAGCGCCTATCAGCGCCGCGTCCTGAGTCAATTTTTCGATTGGCCCGGTGATACCCCCTGCCAGCCTTCCAGAGAAGAACATGACTCCCGCGATTATTAAGATAACAATAACTCCCACCAGCATGGTAAGGTAGCCAATATCGCGGCTAAAAGCCGCAAGGGCCGATTGCTTCAACTTGATTATGTTACCCTCAAGCATTAGCGCTGGCGATATTACCTCTTCAGCGTCGATTATAAGTACAAGGCTCCACGGTACGGTTGTTAACCCGTGGTACGCGATAAGTTTTTCTTTACCGTCCATTACAACATGTTCAATGCCGTTTTCTCCGTTTATCATTTTCAGCGCCGTTTCGCGCGGGAAGGTATCGCTTTCAAGTATATTTTCCCTTATTATTCTGCCGTCCTCGTCTTTTTCTATGCTGTCGGAGATAATCATTTCGCCTTTCTCATTAATTATAAAGGCGAAACCTGTCTCGCCGATTTTTGTCCCTACTACCTCCTCGCGAAGAACAACCAGAAACATACTCAGACCTGCAACGCCCGCTATTCTCCCGTCAGCATCGTAAAAAGGCTTCGAGCAGGTAATAGACAGCCCCCTGTCAAAATAATCCTCGTACACATCCGTCCAGATGAGGTCGTTCGCCTGCTTCGCGTTTTTATACCACACGCGCGTTCTGGGGTCGTAATAAAGGGTTTTTGGCACCGAATTGGGGTCGGCGCTAACTGTAACGCCGCGTTCTGTCCCGAGATAGGTTGCGCCTGCGTTTTTATTGTTTGTCTGTATGGCAATCAGGACATCCTGCATATTCGCCATCAGTCCTATTTCATCCGCCAGAGTGCTGACGTCGGTATTTCTATCGGGAATATGTACCATCGCGGTAATTATGCTTTCCGTGCTGGCAGTGTCCGAGAACGAAATCTCCCTGCGCCTGTATTTTTCGGGGTTGGATTTGATATTCGTCGCAATTTGAGAGATTATTCTAATATACTCCGCAGTAACAAACATTTTTCCGTCACTGATGGCGGCTTTGCTCTGGGCGAGGCGCGAAAGCTCGTCTTCTGCTTGTTCTATCAACATTTGCCTGGCGTCTTCGGCTGCGGAATCGCCAAGCCTGTTGCCGACTGACACCATTAATCGTCTGGTAATTAACAATCCCGCCGCTATGAGAACGGAAAACACCGTCGCCGTAACAACCCCCATAACGAGCATATGCGTCCTGATCTTCCTATAGATTGAATTTTTCATGGCGATAAGCTCCCTTCCAGAGCACAAATCCCAATTTGTTGCATAGTTAAGCTCTGCATTTACAATATATTTTTACTATGTTTGCCTGAATGGTCAATTTTTCCCGATGCTTTATCCTGCTTATGTCGATATTAAATCCTGTCGATGATAAAATTATGATAAGAAGAAATCTTTTTTTTGCCGTGGAAATCTGCGCAATAGGCATTTTAACGGGCATTCTGACAGGATGCGGGTCCCAACCAGAACCGGCAGGAACGCAGACTTCTCAGGAGCAGGCAGTTGCCGAGGACGATATCTGGACCCTGCTTGCCAAAGGCGAAACTGAAAAAGCCAAGGCTCTCTTTATGGGGAAAGTTGATGTTAACGCCACCGACAGCCAGGGAAGAACCCCTTTGCATTATGCGGCAGAAAACAGCGATTCCTTTTTAGCGGCATTTTTAGTTACCCTCGGCGCTAAAACAGATGTACTTGATAACAAACAAAAGACGCCTTTATCCATAAGCGCAGAAAAACTGGACGCCAAGACCGCTGCCATATTGGTCGGAAAGGGAGCCAATATACACCAAAGCATGAATGACGACAACTCGCCCGCCCGCACTGCAATTCAAAAAAACGGGGAGTTTCTTGCCGCGATTTTAACCCCGGCTTCTTTGACCAGCGTCGATTCAACAGGCAAAACCATTCTGCACCTTGCTTCCGAGGCCGGAAGCGCCGAGGCAGTAAACACTATTCTAAAAGCCGGAGCCAACTATGCTATAAAGGACAAAAACGGAAAAACCGCCCTGGATTTGGCACTGGAAAGAACAGACTCAAAAAACCATGCTGAAACTGCCGTACAGCTGATCCTTACCGGGGCGGTATCAAGCAATCCCCTTTACGCATATTTCGCGCCTGCGGCAAAAAGCTCAAACTACAATATCCGAAGCGCGGACGGTATGACCCCTCTTCATTACATAGCGCGGGAAGGGTACATAGGGTATTTAACCTTCTTGCTGGAAAAAGGAGCGGAAGTTAATATAAAAAACGCATCCGGCGCTTCACCTCTGCACGAAGCTGCCCGTTCAGGGAATATAACGATGATGCGAACCCTTCTTAATTACGGAGCGGATATAAAAGCCCAGGACGCCAACGGCAATTCCACTCTTCATGTCGCGGTTCCATCTGATTCGCATCTTGAAGCCATTAGCCTTTTTCTCTCAAACGGTGCCAATGTAAATCTGCGGGATGAGCATGGAGATTCTCCACTTCACATCGCCATTTTGTTAAACAGAAGCGAAAATATTATTCGAACCCTTCTTTCAAACGGGGCTGACGTAACTATTCGCGACATTGACGGCAAAACGCCGCTTTACCTGGCCATTGAAAGGGGACGAGCCAATTACATTCCCATTTTGCTGGAATACAGGTCGGATATTTTTGCTGTAGACAATAAGGGCTATACACCTTTCGAAAGAGCGTTCGGTGAGGATCCTGCTATTATTTTTTCACTGATAACCGATGAAACGGTTTATCAAAACGACAGCAACGGAAACACCATACTTCACCTTACAACAAGATCCGGGGGAAATACCTATATAATGAACAGAATCCTGGATCACGGCGCTTCGATTGATGCGCGGAACAAGGCCGGTGACACAAGCCTTACAATAGCCGTACGCCAAAACGAGGAAGATGCCGGCTTTCTTTTGTTGGACCGGGGAGCGGATATTTTTGCCGCCAACGCCAAAGGCGAAAGCCCGCTTTACCTGACCTTCCCTTCCCCGGAAAGAAGGAATTCAACGCTTAGGCGGTGGATGCTCAATCCGCAGACACTCAGCGCCCGTGACGGCCTGGGCAATACAGCCCTCCACTACACTGCCCAGTGGCGTCTTGATTCATGGATTCCCGTCCTTGTAAAAATGGGAGCAGTCATAGAAGCGGCAAACGCCACAGGTGAAACTCCACTGTTTGCAGCAGTCAAACAGGACTCGCCTTCTACGATCAAAGCGCTCCTGGATAACGGAGGGTCGCTCTTTGCAAGGGACACCCTGGGCAATTCCCTTCTTCACGCGGCTGTACGCTGGCATGCCATTCACGGAGCGGAAATGCTTTTGGATAAAGGGCTGGACATCAACTGCCATGCTTTAAACGGAAAAACTCCTCTGCACGATTCCATCCGCTGGCGGATGCAGGACATGGAAACCCTGCTTTTAAGACGCGGGGCCGATATTGAGATACGTGATGCTGAAGGCAACACGCCTTTTATGGAAGCCGTCCTCGCGGGTAACTTGCCCAGCATGGAACAGCTTGCAAAAAGAGGAGCCGATACAAAGACCAGAAACTTCAATGGCGACACTGCCCTGCACATTACCGCGAGCATGGACAGAACAGACCTTTCAACGCAGTTATTGGCATGGGGAGTTTCCATTCACGCAAGAAATGCACAGGACAGAACACCCCTTCAAAATGCCATTAATGCTTCCCCAAGGCTTGTCAGAACTTTCCTCACCATGGACAGGCTGAATTCTTCCGATGACTTTGGTTCCACTCCGCTGCACATTGCGGTTCAGGAAAAAGCCTCGCTGTCTATCATAAAAACCATCCTTGAACTGGGCGCCAAGCAATCCATGGTTGATGCCGAGGGTCGTACCGCCTTACGCCTTGCCGTGGATCTAGACCAGCTTGAAATGGCGCAACTGCTTGCAAATTCCGGCGGCGATGTGTTTGCCGCCGCGCGGGACGGAAAAACATCGGCGGAAATCGCCCTATCAAAAGGCACGGACGCGGTAAAAGCCCTCTTTTCGGGAACAGCGATTAACTCCAGGGACCCATCAGGAAACACGATACTTCATTATGCCGCGAAACAGGGAGACGCATCGCTTGTTTCTCTTTTAATCTCAATGGGTGCCAATAAGGAAGTCAAAAACATTGCCTCCGAAAGCCCGGCGGACATCGCTCTGCGCTGGAAAAACAACGAAGCCGCGGCGTTGTTGAATTAGGCTCACATTTAACTTTCCGAATACTGTAAACGGTACAACCCGGCATAGAGTCCGTTTTTTGCGATAAGCTCATCGTGCTTTCCCTGCTCGACCATGCGGCCCGAGGATAAAACCAGGATGCGGTCGGCGTGGCGGATGGTGGAAAGCCGATGGGCGATAACGATGGATGTACGTCCTGCCAGCACCCTTTGCATTCCCAGCTGAATCAGGCGTTCCGTTTCGGTATCCACCGAGCTTGTCGCCTCATCCAGAATCACAATCGCGGGGTTATGCGCAATGACCCTGGCAAAACTGATCAACTGCCGTTGGCCGGATGAAATATTGGCCGCCCCCTCGGAAAGAACCGTATTGTACCCGTCAGGAAGCCGGGAAATAAATTCATGGGCGTGTACCGCTTTGGCGGCTTCTTCCACTTCCGCGTCCGAAAGATTAAGCCCCAGCCGAATATTATCCGAAACAGTACCGGAAAATAAAAACACGTCCTGTAAAACCGGAAGGCAGGAACGCCTTAGCTCCTCCAGGGGAATATCTTTGACAGGTATGCCGTCCAAAAAAATTTCTCCAGACTGGACATCCCAGAGCCTGGCCATCACGTTTGTTATGGTAGTTTTTCCCGCTCCTGTGTAGCCCACAATCGCGGCCATTTCTCCCGGATTGACGGAGAAATTCAATCCCGATAAAACTTCCTCCCCCTTGTTATACGAAAAACGGACATCCCTGAATTCAATATGCCCCCGCACCATGCCTTCAACACTGCGCGTCCCATTGTCGCTTATCATTTCATCGGTATCCAGGAGCTGGAACACCCGCTCTCCTCCGGCCATAGCCGACTGCAAAAGAGTGTACTTCTCGGCAATGTCCATCACCGGCGAATAAAACATCCCGATAAGGTTGATAAAAGCAATTAAGACCCCTAGAGAAATCGAAAGGTCAAGAATCATCATTGCTCCAACCGAAATAATCACAGCTGTTGTGAGTGTGGAAAACCACTCCACCGCCGGGCGGAAGGTTGCAAAGACATACATCTCTCCAAGTTTGGCTTTCAATAATTCAATGTTCCTTTCGGCGAATTCTCTCTGGCTCCTTTTTTCAGCCTGGAAGAGCTGTACCACCTGCACGCCGGAAAGCCTTTCTGAAAGGTAAGAATTAAGCCGCGAAGATGCCGTCCTTTGCCTTCTAAAGGCGTCTCTAGCCTTTACGCGGCTAACGGCTGTAATTGCCAAAACCGGAGGCATGGTTACAAGCGCCGCCAAAGCCAGGCTGGGTGAAAGCAAAAACAGCGTTATTAAAACCCCTATCATAACCGTAAGGTCTTTTAAAAAAGAAACCAAAACAGATGAAAAAAATTCGTTTATTGTTTCCACGTCTCCTGTCAGACGGGTTACAAGCCGTCCCACAGGATGGCGGGAAAGAAATGCCGTGGACTGGCTGCAGGTCTTCTTAAAAAGCTCAAGCCTTAAATCCTTCATAACCCGCTGCCCTATAAGGGTAGTTCCCCATGTTTGAAAAAAAGTAAAGAAAAAAACCAGACAGAGTATCGCAAGCAGTATCAGCACGGAACGGATTATGAAAGAAATATCATTGGCGCGGATCGCGGCAATTTCCTTAATAGATAGGGAGTAGAGATCCTTTTTTAAGACTGCGGCGGCATTGCCCGTTTGGGAAAAAATATCAGAACGGCTTTTGATCACATCCTCTGCCGCCGAACCTTCTTTCATTCTGAAAGCGTACCAATCTCCCAAATCCAGGATTCCCTTCTGCTGCAGTTCCTTTTCGGCGGAGCTTGAGATTCGCGTGTCTCTTTCGATTGGAACAAAAAGCCGCCCGCCCGCTTCAATGGAGCGATTGCTTGCATTGAACAGTTCCAGTGCCATCTTGCTTTCAGCGGATAATTTATCCATGGAATGGCCCTCATTCACAACATAAAAACGGATCATAATGGCATCGTCAATGACTTTCTGCTGGATTAAAGGAACGAACAGCTCCCCGGCTGTGGAAAGCAAAAGGGCTAAAGCCGTTAAGACAATCAAAACTTTGTAGGGTTTTACATAGGAAAGAATTCTCGCCGCGATTTTACTGTCATAGCCTTTGACTACTTCGTCAGTTTCAAAAAAATCAGCCATCGATTAAGCAAAGCCCTCCCCGCCCACTAAACCCTGGGCTCCCAAACTCTGCAGGGCCGCCGTGCGGGCGTAGAAACCGCCTGCGGACACAAGTTCCGCCGGTGTTCCATTTTCTATGATCCTGCCCTTCTCCAAAACAACCACCTCATCCGCGCGGCTCAAAGCCGAGACTCTGTGTGACACAATGATCATAGTCCAGGGGAGGCCGGAGCGACGCTTTTCTATGCCCAAGTCAAACAAGGCGTCGAGTATTTTCCTCTCGGTTTCCGCGTCCACTGACGAGAGGGAATCGTCCAGGATAAGAATTTCCCTGTCGGCGGCAACTGAACGCGCGATAGCGGTACGCTGTTTTTGGCCACCTGAAAGCGTAAGGCCCCTTTCGCCGATTAGCGTGTTCCAGCCATCCTGAAAGGCCAAAAAATCGCTGTCCAAAGCTGCAATGGAAGCCGCCCTGGTCAGGATTTCTTCATTTCCTTCTTCTGTCTCAAGCGCATAACCAATGTTGTTTTTTATTGAATCCGAAAATAAATAGCTGTCTTGCGGCATAACGCCGAAGATTCTTCTTAAAGCCGTCAAATCCCAGGCTGACGATTCCACTCCCTTAATAAAAACTGTTCCGGGAGGAACGGCAACCATACGTGTTATGGCCTTTATCAGCGTTGACTTTCCGGAGCCGGTACGGCCAAGAATTCCCGTCACGGTTCCTTCATTTATTGAAAGATCTATGTTTTCAAGCACCGGGGTTTCCGAAAACCCAAAGGTTAAATTACGCAATTCAATGAGAGGCACTCCAGGCGCGGATAAGGGCGCGCCTGAAACCGCTTCAGGCGACGAGGAAATTAAAGGCATTGCCTTCATAACTTCGTTCACCCTTCCAAGGGAGACCGCGCCCCGCTGAATCATGTTTACGACAAAGCCCGCTCCCATAAGCGGCCAGATCAGCATGTTAAGGTAACGGAACAGGGCCACCAGGCTTCCCGGGCTCATACTACCTTCGATTACGCTTATTCCTCCCACCAGAAGCACGATTAGAACGGTGAGACCTGAAAGGAAAGATATCAAAGGAAAAAATATTCCAAATAGCTTCACCAATTCCATGTTCGCATCGCGGTATTCGTCGTTGGTATCGGCGAATTTCTTAATGAACCACCATTCTTTTACAAAGGACTTAACCACCCTTACGCCGGAAAAAGTTTCCTGAACAGCGTCGCTCAATGCCGAGTATGTTTCCTGGGCGCGTTGAAAGCGTTTCCCAATGAGGTTGCCAAAGCAGAGAATCAAAATGGTTATCAGCGGCAAAGGAAGAACAGCGAAAGCGGCGGTACGGGTGTCCTGAATGAAGATGATAATCAAAATCGCCGCGGCCATCACCGTACCGTCCACCAGGGCCACAAGCCCCATGCCTATGGATTCCCTTACGGCGTTCAGGTCATTGGTAGCCCTTGCCATAAGATCCCCTATCTTGTTTTTCTGATAAAAATCATAAGAAAGGGAAAGCAGATGCTCAAACAGATTTTCTCTAAGTTCTGTTTCTATTCGACGAGAAGCGCCATGAATAAAGTAACGCCAAAAAAAACGCCCAAGGGAAACTATTCCCATTAGACAAATCATGACGATACAGGGGATTATGACTTCTTTTATCTCAAACGTCCCGGATGAAGCAATATCAACTGCCTGGCGGATGAATTGGGGCAGTATCACCTGGGCGGCATCCACGATAATAAGAAATAAAAAGCCCACAGCGTAATTTAGCGAGTATTTACGAAAATATGGAAACAGGGAACGGAATTCTGCTATAGGCGTTTTGTTAGACGATTTGTTATCGCCAGAGGCCATTTAACTTTTCCTGAGAGGCGCTTCTTCGTGCTTTTTATGATCCGTTTCCAGTTTTGAAGACCAAATATCCGCCTTTTTCTTGAGCGTTTCAGCTTCAGATCGCTCTCCAAGAAGCGCATGAATGCGGCGCAAAGCATTAAGAAAATTTATGCCCATCTTAAAATCATCAATCCGGTTAGTGGATAATTCGTATTTTTCACGGTAACGGTCAGCAGCCTGCATAAGCAGTTTTTTAATCAGTCTCAGGTGATACATCGTAGGCTCGTAGTCCGGAGAACTTGGATCTGTATTGACCACAGCGGTTTTTAAATTCATAATATTTTTGGCAATGGCGGCATATCGGCCTTCAAGCTCAACAAATGACCATTTCCATTTTGTATTATCCCCATAGGCGTTTTCAAGGAGCTGCAACGCAAGCCCGGTTTTTCTTATGATGTAGTAGCGTTTTTTAGCGTCTATTACGTCAATCTCGGCGAGGCGTTCCTCATAGTCCGAAAACGGCGCATCCACATAAGGACTTACAACCTCTTCAAAGTAAATTACCGCCTTGTAAAGGGATTTTCTGCCGTCATTCAGAGATTCCTCACTGCGGAGTTTCAGCATGGACTGTGAAATACCGTTGATTATAATGTAATTGGCCGCTAAAGACAGCATCTCTTCCACCAGGGTCAGACGTTTTAACGCGGCTCCCCGGCTGTCCTTTTTTATACTCTGAAGCACTTTATCTTCTATTTTGAGCAGAGACTGAATCATGGCTTTATAAGGTTTGATCTTTTCAGAATACTGAAAACGATCTTCATTGGTAATCTTTGCCATTTTTCATCCTACTGTATTTTGCCAATAATTCGTCCGCGTGGGCAAGAGCCGCTTCTCCCGAATCCCCGGCAAGCATCCGCGCTATTTCCTGCCGCCTGGCCTGGCCTTTTAGCTGGGATACCTCCGTCACGGTTCTTTCGCCTGCTGCTTTTTTTCCCACCTTCAAATGATTATCGGCACGAACAGCAATGCTGGCCAGATGAGTAACACAGAAAATTTGCTTGCCTTGACCAATTCGCGCAAGGTATTCCCCGACAGAAAGAGCTACTTCCCCTCCTATTCCCGTGTCAACTTCATCGAAAATCAGGGTTGCCGGAAGGGAACCGCACATCGTTGATGTGACGCTCGCTAACGCTCGCTCGGCGGAAGGTCCAGCGCCAGCGTTTTGCGTATCTTTTTCACCGAGTACAGTTTTAATTGCCAGCATCACACGCGATAATTCGCCTCCCGAGGCTATCCGGGCAAGCTCTTTTAGCGGTTCTCCTTTATTGGCGGAAATCATAAATTCCACATCATCAGAACCCCAGGGCCCGCAGACAAGACCGGTTCCCCCATCTCTGGTTTTTGGTTTCACATTCACATCAAAAACCGCCTTAGGCATTCCAAGGCGGGAAAGGATACCTGTTATTCCTTCGCCCAGCCGCTTTGCCCCTTCGCTTCGTTTGGCACTTAGGATGCCAGCCTTTGCGGTAAGATCCTTTTCAAGACGGCTTATTTCGGCCCTTAATCTGTCCTGGTTTTCTCCCGCTCCTGAAAGCGCTTCTATCTCTGCCTCGGCCTCGGTTTTGTAGGCAAGGATCCCCCCTTCATCCTGGCCACTTGCATCTGAGTTTTCTGCTGGCCGATATTTTTTCTTTAGCTTATAAAGCAGGGCAAGCCTCTCTTCCGCTTCTTCAAGCTTCGCAGGGTCGTAGGTCAGGCGGCCTCGGTAATTTCTGAATTCTGCGGCGAGATCCTCTGCCTCGAAGTAAATATCTTCCAGGCGCTTTAGCATAGGCGAAAGCGAGCTGTCAATAGAAGCGGCATTCTCCAGCGAAGCCCTCAAACGGCGCCCAAGGCTTAAGAAAGATATAGCGGAATCCTTGGATTCCGAGTCTTCAAAAAGCGATGAAGAAACAGCGTTTACATGAAGGCTTAGCTTTTCAAAATCAGCAAGGCGCTGGGTTTCGGTTTCCAGCTCTTTTATCTCCCCGGTTTTGGGAGCGGCCTTTGTTATTTCCTCAATAGCGTAATTTAACAGCTCAAGCCTCTGTTCCCTTTCCTTTTCGGAGCGATTCAGCGCTTCAAGGGTCTTGCGTTTCTCCGCCAGCTCCGTAAAAACCCGGCCAAAGGACGTAACTTCGTCTTCCAAACCTGAAAAACGGTCAAGGTAAACACGGTGGGTTTCTTTTCTTAAAAGGGATTCGTGGGCATGCTGACCGTGGAGGTCAAAAAGAAAACCCGTAAATTCGGCAAGATCGTTCCGGGTTACAGGTACGTTTTGTATATATATTGAGTTGCGGCCCGAGGCCTTAACGCTGCGCCGGATTATTAGCCTGGAATCTTCACGCTCTATTTCCCGCTGGCTAAGCCATTGCAGGGCATCGCGGTTTTTATCGCCAACGGAAACCACTGCCGAAACGCTTGCTTCTTCGGAGCCGGAACGTATTACGTCTGTATCAGCTTTAGCGCCAAAAAGAAAACTAAGCGCTCCCACGATTATGGATTTTCCGGCTCCTGTTTCTCCTGTAAGAACCGTGAAGCCTCTTTCAAATGAGAGATTAAGGCTGTCTATAAGCGCAAAATTTCTTACGCTAAGTTCTTCTATCATTCTGTACTCCGGGCCTCTCCTTCTCCCGCCCAGGAAAGCTTTTTCCTTAGGGCTGTATAAAAGCCGCTGCGGCTTGACGCAATTAAAACGCACTGATAAGGCGCCTTTTCAACAAGGACCCTGTCCTTCTTTTTTAACTTCTCCTTAACCTGACCATCCAACGTCAATATTACCCCACTTTGCTGTTCATCCGCCACATCTACAATCACCGTTCCGGTTGCCGGCAATACCAAAGGACGGTTTGTGAGCATGAAAGGGCAAATAGGGCTTAAAATCAGCGCCTCGATTTCAGGATCAACAATGGGGCCGCCTACCGCAGCTGAGTAAGCGGTTGAACCGGTAGGAGTAGCGATAATGAGGCCGTCTGATCGATATGAACCCAGCTTCAAGTCTGTTTTCATTCCCTCTTCCCTGTTTGAAAGGCGCAGGTTAATGATTTTTGCAATGACGGAAGATGAAATAATCACATCGTTAAGGCAGCATTCCCGAAAGATCTTGCGGCCATCCCTTTCTACCGAGACGTCAAGCATGAGACGCCGGGAAACGGATACCTTCCTTGCCATCCACCTGTCAAAAACCACGCGCCATTCAAGGGGTTGTACTTCGGCAATAAAGCCAAATGTTCCCAGATTTACAGGAAAAATCGGGATGCCAAGCGGGGATACCGTTCTGGCGGCGGATAGAACAGTCCCATCCCCGCCAAGGACTATAGCGACGCTGTATTTTTTATCCTGGGAAATAACGGGTCTTTCTTTGATTGAGTAGGTATCCGCTTCAATATTCATGGAAAGCAATTCTTTTAATATTTCATTGCCTAGTTTTAGCGCATGGCCCTTTTGAGGGTTAACCAGCAGAATTGCTTTTCCTTTCATTAATACTCAACTCCTACGGGAATACTCAACTCCTACGGGAGCGTCATGATAAGTTTGGCTACTTTTCCTGCCTTCGTCATCCCCAATCTGGGATAAAGGGGAAAGAGAACAGTCCTTAAAGAAAGCGAATACGCATGGGGACATTTTCCGGGAGGAACAACGCCGCTTCCGGCCAGGGTGTTATCAAAAGCGCTTTCCACGGCAATATCTTTCCGGCGGGCATAGGTTTTTACGTCATTTACGCCTGTTTCCAGAATCAGGGGGAAGGCGTAATTATTGTATTCCGTTTCCTGCCGGATAAACATCTTGTGCCTTGTTCTTACGGCCGACTGGGTATAGAGCTCTGCAATCTCACGGCGCTTCAATAAATTCTTTGCGGCCTCCTTAAACTGAACCAGCGCCAAAGCAGCGTTCATATCAGGAAGCCCGTATTCCGGGGGCAGATCGCTCAAGCCGCGCAACGAGGCCGAATCCCGCCGGTTTGCCGAATAAAGCAGCGCCCCGCCGCCTGAAGTAAGCACGTCTCTTTCTTCCAGCCCCAAAATCGTAAATACGGGCGTAAACACGGCGGATAATTCTCCCGTTTCAGTTCCGTAACTCCTGGAACAGTCTTCAATAACCGGAAGGCCAAGCTCCGAGACGGCGTCAGCATTCGGAACAAAACCCAAAGTATGATGAAGGATCATACATTTTATATCCTGATCGTCTTCCAGAGCTTTTGATACGGTTTCCCGACTTACGCAGGCTGTAGAAAGGTCCACATCGCAATAATTCGGAACAAGAGCCAAGTCTTCAATTACCCGCCCATAATAAAGCGGCGACAGGGCGGAAATCAAAACCCCCTGCCCCCTTTCAAGGTTTAAGGTTTTTAAGGCCAGATAAAGGGCAATTGCCGGACTGCGGAGAGAAAGGCAATAGTCAAATTTAATTTTTTCGCGGGCAGTCTGAACCAGAGATTTAGCCTGCTCCCCCGGGCCGATTCTGTCTTCCACCATGGCGGTTAAAACCGCATCCATTTCTTTACGCCTGATGGTAGGAGAGTAGACTTCTATTTTCATGTAATATTTGGAAGTTTCTTACCTTCGCAGGGCAGCAATTTTCTGTAGTTCTTTAGGATTAAAGAGATCCCGTATATCCAAAATTATAAGGTACCCACTTTCCTGCCGTACAACACCCTGAATATACTCGGCTCCTATGCCGCTCACCATTTGAGGGGGAGGTTGAATATCTTCTTTTTCGATTGTCACAACCCTTGAAACCTTATCAATAATGACCCCCAGTTTCATCCCGTCAATATCAAGTATGACGAAGCCTGACATAAGCTCATCTTCTTCTGAAATCGCTGTTTTCTTGAGATGAAACCTTTTGTGAAGGTTGATTATGGGAATTATTTCGCTACGAAGGTGAAATATCCCCTCTACATACATGGGGGCATTCGGAATAGCCCGGACATCCTGAACACGGACTATTTCCTTAACATCCATTATATTTATTCCATATAATTCATCCCCAAGCGTAAAGGTCACTAATTGGTTAGATTCTGACATTTTTTCTCCCCTTCCACTCAAAGCTCATGATAATGCTTTTTATGTAATACTTCAATACGTAATTATATCATCTTTAAAATATTTCTACAAGCCTTAAAATGCTTAAAATTAATAAACAAGCACAGATAAAACCGTGGTCGTTTTAAAAATAAAAAAGCCTGGCAACGACCTACTTTCCCACCCCTTAGGGAGGCAGTATCATCGGCATTAGAGGGCGCGTAAACTGCGTTTACGAGACTTCCGTGTTCGGGCCGCGCACAGCGAAAGCCAAAGCTTTCACGCCCTAACTTGGATGCAGTGCCGTTATTTGCGCTACGCCGTGCCAAATTTGCCCAACCACACGCTTGCGCGTGCAGCCATTTGGCGGGGAACAGGCATGCCACTCCACCACGCCAAAAAATAAAAAAAGCCTGGCGGCGACCTACTTTCCCACCCCTCGGGGGGCAGTATCATCGGCGTGAGAAGGCTTAACTTCCGAG
>Ga0268262_10003913_pt1 | contig 15736 bp, 17 predicted proteins | sample TergutNc150P3_FD_190354 | JGI IMG/M metagenome (GOLD analysis project Ga0268262, IMG submission 190354) | Nasutitermes corniger P3 segment gut microbial community from laboratory colony in Florida, USA - Nc150 P3 (SPAdes) (version 2) | ecosystem: Host-associated > Arthropoda: Insects >... | reverse complement strand
GCAAGGTCATCTTTAGATGACCGCCAGCGCGCACACGAACAAGAAAATATGTAGAAAAAAAATAACATAAAAAGTATACTCAAACATCAAAGGAAATTCAATTGACAAAGACCATTGATCCTGTACTGAAAGAAATCGCCGCTATTTTTAATGACAAGGGGAAACAGGTATACCTTGTTGGCGGCGCGGTGCGGGATATGCTGATGGGGAAAAAAATACACGATTGGGATTTGGCGACTGACGCTCTGCCGCAAGACGTAACCGCCATTGTCAAAAGCGCAAAGGGCAAGGTTATCCCAACAGGCATAAAGCACGGCACTGTAACCGTCCTTTATAAAAAACACAGTATCGAAGTTACCACGTTCAGGCTGGAAAAAGGCTACTCTGACGGACGCAGGCCGGATAAAGTTCAATTTGCTACTGATATCGAAGAAGATCTTTCGCGGCGTGATTTTTGCATGAACGCCATTGCCCTGCACATTCCCTCAGGCGAAGTTGTTGATCCCTTCGGCGGCACACAGGACATAAAAGCGAAAATAATCCGCTGTGTGGGAAACGCGGCGGAACGTTTTAGCGAAGACGGACTGCGCCCCCTGCGCGCCGTGCGCTTTGCCGCCCAGCTTGGCTTTGAAATAGAAAAAAACACGTTAGACGCAATTAACGGCGCTCTTAGCATAAGCGCGAAAGTTTCGCAGGAGCGGGTAAGGGACGAAATTGACAAGATACTCGCCTCTCCCGTTCCCTCCCGCGCCTTTCTGCTAATGCTAAAGACGGGGCTTTTGGAGCTTTTTTTGAAAGAACTTGCCGCCTGCCGGGGAATCGAGCAGAAAGGCTACCATAGTTTTGATGTGCTGGATCATTCCCTGCTCGCCTGCGATTACGCCGCGGCAAACGGCTATTCGCACGAACTGCGCCTTGCCGCCTTGTTACATGACATCGGCAAACCGCCCGTCCGCGAAATGGACGAAAGCGGCGTTTGGAAATTCTACCGCCACGAGGAAGCAGGCGCGGACATGTGCCGCCAGCTTCTAAGGCGGCTGCGCTATTCAAACGAGGTAATCGACAGAGTTTGCCATTTGGTAAAAGAACATATGTTTCACTATACGGAAGACTGGTCAGCCGCCGCCGTGCGCCGTTTTATCGCGCGCGCGGGTGAGGCAAATTTAAAAGACCTGTACCTTTTACGCCGCGCGGACGCTTTTGCCCTGGCAGGGAAAGAAATCGAACCCATGAACCTTGCGGCGCTTGCGGACAGGGTAGAAAAAATTCTTGCAGAAAAACACGCATTTAACCTGAAAGACCTTGCCGTATCGGGGAAAGATTTAATGGCGATTGGAATTGAGGGCGGTAAACCAATGGGAATAATTTTGAACGAACTTCTGGAAACCGTGCTTGACGACCCCGCGCAGAATACAAAGGAAAAACTGCTGGAGATATCGGGAAAAATTTACAAAAGCAGAAATAAATAAAAATTTATTTAAACAGCGCTTCGCACGCAATTTTCGCCGCTTCCTGTTCGGCGCTTTTTTTGTTGCGGCCTATACCCGGTCCGTAGACAGTCTCGTTCACGCATACCTCTATCCAAAAAGTGCGTTCATGTTCGGGACCCGAGCGTTTGATCATGCGGTATTCGGGATAAGCGTGGTAAAGCCGCTGGCAGTATTCCTGTAACAGCGATTTGTAATCTTTATGGTAATTTGCTCCGGTTACGCGGATAATTTCAGGCGATATACAGCGGCTTACAAAATCAAACGCCGTCTTGTAGCCTGAATCAAGGTAAAGCGCCCCTATAAGAGCTTCCATCGCGTCGGCAAGGATCGCTTTTTTTGCCCTGCCGCCGGAATTATCTTCGCCCTTGCCGAGCAAAAGCATTTCATCAATCTTTAAACTTTTCGCAATCTCGGAAAGAATGTCCTCGGAAACCACGACGGCTTTTATCTTTGCAAGCTCGCCTTCGCTTTTTTCCTGAAAATTATTATATAGAAGCGTAACGCAGACGGCTCCCAAAATGGAGTCGCCCAGAAATTCAAGGCGTTCGTTGTTGTATTTATTGCCCGTCTCGTTGGAAACCGAACGGTGTATAAATGAAAGGTTTAATAAATCGATGTTTTTAAATTTAAAACCGGCGGCTTTTTGAAAAACCGCCAGTTTTTTCTTTCTTTCAGAACTGAGAATTTGCTTATTATTTTTGCTGGGATTTAATAAATTCGTATGCGTCCTTTACGGTTTCAAATTCATTGGCTTTTTCGTCCGGAATGTTAATGCTCATTTCTTCTTCTATGGCATAAACTAATTCGTAGGTGTCCAATGAGTCGGCACCCAGATCCTGACGGAATGACGCTTCCATTGTGATTTTCCCCTCATCAACTTCAAGTTTTTCCGCGATGAGTTTTTTCATTTTTTCAAATAATTCGTCCATTTCTTTCCCCTTAATTTAAACTTTTGAATCCGGAACTATTACCTGCTTCCCCCGGTAAAAGCCGCATTTCGGACAAACACGGTGTAAAAGAACCTTGTTGCCGCAACTGCTGCAATTTATCATTGTGGGAGCGGTTAGTTTCATGTTGATGGACTGCCGACGGCGTGTCCTTGCTTTTGATGTTTTATATCTTGGTACTGCCATTTCTAAACCTCTCTAAGCTCCTTCGTGATATTAACAAAAACCAATATTTTTGTCAAGTTAAAAGATTAACGGTACTTTTCCCTTAATGCCTTTTCTACAAGCGGCGGAACCATGCCTTTTAAGTTACCGTTAAAAGCGGCGACTTCCTTTATCGAAGATGACCTTATGACAAAATATTCGGGGTCGGTTGTCATAAAAAAAGTCTCAATTCCCGAGTCAAGCATCTTGTTCATCATAGAAATCTCAAATTCATAGGAAAAGTCTTCCAGCCCGCGCACCCCCCGAAGCATCAACTTTATGCCGGCTTTCTTCAAAAAGTCCACAATAAGGTTGTCGCAAACGGCGACGGTTACGTTTTTATAGTCTTTTGCAAGCTCCCGTATCATGTCCGCGCGCTCAGAAGCGGAAAAAAGGTAGTTTTTTCGCTTATTTTCGGCAATTACCACCACAAGTTCCTCAAAAATGGCGGAGGCGCGCTTGATAATGTTTACATGCCCCGATGTGGGGGGATCAAAAGACCCGGGAAAAGCTGCTTTTAACATTCCCAAAACATAACGTAAATCGGCATTAAAAACAACCACCGGGATATGATATATTTGACAAATTTAATAAATGTGGTATTATTATAGAAGATGAAAGAGAAATTATCACTATTTTTAATACATGCTGTTTTTTTGCCGATTTTGTGCATTTTTATATCCTGCGGTTCAAGTTCAACCCATAAAAACACAGACAATGATGATATGAACTATGTCCAGGCAGGGGCGAGTTTCCATGTCACAAAAGAGCAGTATGCCTCCACTAAGGAAGATGTACAGCATTTTATTGAAAAGCTAAATCAAACTATAAAGAAAAAAGATTATAATTCATGGAAATCGTCTTTATCTCCTGAATATTTTGATAAAATATCATCTCCTGAAAATTTACAACAGTTATCGGAACTTCCCGCTATGAAAACCCGAAGGATTACGTTAAAATCAGCCGAAGATTACTTTATGAACGTAGTTGTTCCTTCAAGGGCCAACAGCAGGGTTGACGACATCGAATTTATCGGGGAACACAGGGTTAAGGCATTCACAGTTATGACAAATTCGGCGGGGGAAGAACAAAGGCTACGTTTATATGATCTTGAAAAAACCGGAAATATATGGAAAATTATCGATTAAGGAGATATTTATGCTTTCATTAAAACGTTCTTTCGTCCTCGTGATAACGGCTCTTATTGCCGTGTCGGCTGTGTCCGCACAGACAAAATCAGAAAGGGAAATGACAGTTGAGGAATCCTACCTTCAGAAATCCATTGAGCTGATGATTATCAGGGAGACCGCAAGATCGGAAACCAGAGAACAAAAATTCATCGCTTTGGAATATATTAAAGACGCTCTTGGCCGCGGAAATAATGACGATGATATCCGTCAGACGCTGGAGTTCCTTTCCAGAGAAGGAAGAATGACCGTATCAAGAGAAAACGGTCGTGTAACAAATAATTTCCCCGATGTCAGACGGCAGGCGGCAAAGTATCTGGGACAGATGGGTACGCCGGAAGCCCAAAAATCGCTCATGGAAATTACGCGGTTTGAAAACGAACCTATGGTTCTTCAGGAAGCGATAAAAGCCCTCGGCGACATCGGCAATAACGATAACAATGAAACAGTCGAACATATTGCGTGGATCGTCAAAAGGTTTGACACATTAAATCCCGATAACCTTATGGCAATAGCCACAATAGACGCATTTGAAAAAATCGCCAAGAAAAACAACGGCCTTAAATCACAAAACGCGATTCAGGTTCTTGCGCGCATTTCAGAAGGCAACTATGTTACGCCTGTTAAAGAAAGGGCAAGGCAATTATTGGCGGATCTGCGTTCCTACGGCGATTAACGCCGAATCGACGGAGCAATGATTTTTAGTTTTCTCTTACTTAAAAGTAAAAAGGTCTTTGCTTTAGTCGGAGAAAGCGGTACAGGTAAAAGTTTTCGCGCAAAACTTGTCGCTCAAAAATACGGGATAGATCTTATTATAGACGACGGCCTTTTAATAAAGGACAACCGTATTCTGGCGGGACATTCGGCAAAAAAAGAAAATTCCTTTCTTACGGCGGTAAAGGTCGCCCTTTTCGATGAAAAAGCCCACAGGGACGAAGTGGCGCGCAAACTTCAAAACGAAAAATTTAAACGCATTCTGGTTCTGGGAACTTCCGAAAAAATGGTGAATAAAATCGCCGCGCGCCTTCAGCTTAACCCGCCGTCAAAAATAATTAAAATTGAGGACATTGCGTCTCAGGAAGAAATAGACAAGGCGATAAGGACAAGGCGCATTGAGGGCAAGCATGTTATCCCTGTTCCGTCTATCGAAATAAAGAGAAATTACCCCGGAATTTTTTACGAAGCGATAAAAATTTTTAAAAGGCGTGTATCTCCGGCGAGCATCGGTCCCGTGCCGCTTCTGCATGAAAAATCAGTTGTAAGGCCGGAATATTCAAAGCGCGGCAAGGTTATAATTTCCGAGACGGCGTTAAGCCAGATGGTTATACATTGTGTCGATGAGTACAACAAAGAAATAAAAATTAAAAAAATTCTTGTTAAAGACGATAAAATGGGCTACCGTCTGGTTATCACGATTGACGTACCCTACGGCATACAGCTTGGCGGTAACATACATGAGCTTCAGCAGTACATTATCGAAAACATCGAACGCTACACGGGGATTTTAATAGAAGAAGTAAATATTATAATTGACAAGATTACTGAGCAGCAGGGTTAGGCTTGGGTTTGTGTTTTTTCCGGCGCTTCTTTTCTGAGGACGCGGCCTCGCCTTCCGCAGCCGCGGCGGGCTTGGGCCTCTCGTGGGGATATATTCTTTTTACTGTTATGCCGCGCGCGGAAAGGAAACTCCGCAGGGCGTGTTCCATTTCATAACGAGGCGGGTTCATCGGCAGAACAAAAGAGCGGGCTGTCTGAAAAATCTCCCTGTAGTTTTCGATTACTCCAGGCTTCCATTCGCATATACCTTCAAGGTAATCATAAAAAAGGGAGCCTAAAATATATCCGCGGTAGTTTTCTTTCCCGTTCAGGGCGGAAAGAGTCTTTAGGTATTTCTGCCTGTAATCCTTGTCCTTGCGCATAAGTTTTACCGCTTCCGGCTGAAGGTAGGAATACAGCCCCATTTTATCCAGTATGTCAACAATAACTGCCGCCTTGTTTGAATGGATTATTTTAAAAATTTCCTCGGTAAGGCGGGACGGCGAAATTGAAGCAAGTAACTTGGATTGCTTTTTTATTTTAAGTTTCAGGTTCATCGGCAAAGAAAAATCCGCCATCGCCGCGTATTTTACGGCGCGGATCATTCTTACGGGATCGTCTGTAAAAATTTCCGAAAGAGGGATAATCGGAACCACCTGTTTTTTCTTTATATCTTCCATGCCGCCGACATAATCAACAATTATCTGCTGTTCGGGATCATAAAACAGGGCGTTCATCGTAAAATCGCGGCGGTACACGTCTTCGTCGATTTTTCCGAATGTATTGCTTGTGTTTCCGTCTTTAAGGGAGCGGAAGGTGGCGACCTCATATATTTTCTGCCCGAAATAAATATGCACAAGGCGGAAACGCCGCCCTATAATTCTGGAATTGCGGAATACCTTTTTTATCCGCGTTGGGCTTGCGGCGCTTACAATATCAAAATCCTTCGGTTTTTTTCCGAGTATTAAATCGCGCACAGCCCCGCCGACAATGTAGGAATCAAAGCCGGCGTGTTTTAATTTCCTTACAATGCCTACAGCTTCGCTGTCAACATCGGCGAAATTTATGCCGTGCTCGTCTTTGGTATATATGGCGGCTTTCTTTTCATGTTTGCCGTTTTCTGTTATTGAATATCTATATCTCATTCAAAATGTTTTTTTAACCATGACAAAAGATTATCCATTACCTCGTCACGGTTAGTTTCGTTTAATGTTTCGTGCCTTGCGCCCGGATAAAGCACGAACTCAAGATCAACGATCCCTAAATTACGGTACGCGTTAACAAGCGCGGAAGGGCTTGCGCCCATATCGCCGACAGGATCGGCGTTTCCTGAAAATATATACACCGGCAAATTACGGTCTATTTTTGCCATCTCTTCGCTTCGGTGAATATGATAAACCAATTTTGCAAGTTCCCTGTAAAAGCCGGAGGAACACAGCATGCCGCAGAAAGGATCTGCGACGTATTTGTCCACTTCGCTTTCATCGCGGGAAAGCCAATCAAAAGGCGTGCGGTTCGGCTTGAACGGCTTGTTGTAAGGTCCGTCCGCCAGCGCTTTTGCGATGCGCGAACCTTTGCGCTGTCCCTTTACCGCGGACAAAAAAGTTAAAAATGGAATTCCCGCCCTAAGCACGGCATCGTCTCCGGGCCCCTTTGTCCCTGATAAAACATATCCGTTTATTAACAAATTACCGGAATATTCTTCAATGTAATTCTGAACAATAAATGAGCCCCACGAGTGCCCGAAAAGGAAAAGCGGAACATTTGAGCTTTTTTTAATTGTTGTATTTATCGCGTGAATATCTTTTGTAACAAGATCAAAAGCGTTTCCGTCTCCGCAATGCCCAAGTATCCCTCCCCTGTCCGGTTTGTTTACGTCAAGATCGGCGGTTTTGCCGTGCCCTCGCTGATCCGCCGCGCAAACTTCTATTCCCTGCGCGGTAAATTTTTCGGCAAGCCTTTTGTAACGAAGGGAATGTTCCGCCATGCCGTGTACTATGTGCAATACGGCCTTTGGCGGCTGCTCCGGCGCCCAACGGTGAAGAAAAAGCCTGGTCCCGTCATGGCTTTCAAAAAAGAATTCACTTTGAACCATAATATAATTGTAATGTTGACGGGGCTTTTTAGCAATGGAGAATAAACGCGGCATGACTTTTTTCCTTAAACCAATTAACATCAAATACATGACAACAGGCGATGTTTATAAATTGAGGCTTGAAAGTATCGCGCCGGGGGGTGATGCGCTCGGCAGGTTTGAGGGGAAACCTGTCTTTGTCAAAGGGGGCGCTCCGGGCGAGACTGTCTGCTGCCGCATTACCGTGGAACGCAAGACATGGGCAAGGGCGGAACTGCTGGAAATCACAGAACCGTCGCCTATACGGACTGAAAAAACCTGTCCTTTTTACGGAAAATGCGGAGGCTGTAATCTTCAACATATTGGGTATAACGCCCAGCTTGAGGTAAAAACGAATATATTAAAAGAAACATTACGCAAAATCGGCGGAATTGAGCCGCCGGAACCTGAAATCTTTGCTTCCTCCCCGTGGGAGTACCGCAACAGGATGCAGTTTCACTGCGTAAGGCCTGAAAGCGGCGAAAATTTTAACTTTGGATTAAAGGGCGATAACGGGGAAATAATTACTGTTACGGACTGCCCTGTCGCTGTACCGGGGATAAGGGAATTTTTGCGGCAAAAAGAAACGTTCCAACTGCCGCCTGAAAAAGACCGTTTTACGGTTTTTTCCAAAGACGCGCTCTTGTTAATCGAGGGCGGACAGCAGAGGGGAAAAATAAATCTTCTTGAAAAAGACATTCTTCTTGACGCGGGAGTGTTTTTTCAGAGCAACTGTTCCGTTCTGGAAAAACTTATTCTGGAATTACGGAAAATCGCGGAAGTCGCGCCGCAAAATCTGCCGATGGCGGACTTGTACTGCGGAGCGGGATTATTCGCCATTTTTTTGGGCGGTATGTTTCCAAAGGTTATTCTTGCGGAAGAAAACAAGCCCGCCGTCTCCCTTGCGCGTGAAAACTTAAAAGGAGCAAACGCCGAATTTTTTGCCCTGCGCGATACAGACTGGCCGCAGACTGTCTTGCGCCGTAAAGACAATTTCGGCTTTGCAGTAGTTGACCCGCCAAGGACAGGGCTTGCTCCCAAACTTGCGGCATCGTTGGCGCAGCAGGCGCAGGACAGCCCGCCCGTCCTAGCTTATGTTTCCTGCGACCCCGCGGCTCTCGCGCGCGACTCAAAGATACTGACAGGCGGCGGCTATAAAATGAAAAGATTAGCTTTCTTCGATTTTTACCCGCAAACCTCGCACATAGAAAGCCTTGCGGTATTTGCAAGATATTAACTTATTTTTTATCATTAACAAATATTTCAGCCGTTTCATATAATTCTTCATAATTAACATCATCAAACACCGTAGTATCTGTTACAATTGTTTTACCTATTACGACTTCTCCAATCCCATGCTGCATATGATATTTATGAAAATTGTCTGGATTCTCCCCAAACGTAACATGCACCCAATGTCTTTTTCCCATCTTTTCCCTTTCCATATATCTTTTGAATAAAATTTCAAGATCGCCTTTGAAAATAAATGTAAGACATTCACAATCATATTTTTCCAATAATGTTTTTATTAGTTTGCTTTCGTTTAGTTTAAAATTACTTTCAAGAATACACATTTTTTTAGACATTAGAAATTGTTCCGTAATATGCAGCATAAGCATAAAGGTTGTATTACTGCCTTTTTTGTCCATCATATTGTCTTCCGGACTTAAACCGTCGCCCAATACTTCTTTTATGGTATCTTTATTAAAACAAGGCAAATTCAGCAAATGCGATAGTTTCCGCGAAAAAGCGGATTTACCCGTCGCGCAATAACCGCCAACAATAATTATTTTATTTTTCATGTTCTCCTCCCGATATAAATAATTGTTATCTACCATTTGCGTGTCCGCCTGGCTCATACACCGGACTTCCCCCTGATGTATGAGTTTGTATAAAACGAGAATACAAGCTGCATAAACATAACACACCATATAATTGGTTCACAGATAATTACGGCGAAGTAACCAAGAACAGGCACCAGAAAGAAAGAAAAAATAATTTTACCGGCAAGTTCTATTACGCTTGAGATAACCGGAACAATCTTTTTCCCTATTCCCTGAAGCGCATGACGCAAATTCAAGAGCATGCCAAGAATTATATAAAACGGCGAATTTATCATTAAATACAGCTTGCCGTTTTCAATAACGACACTCTCTTTTGAACCGGAAAGCAACTTTATCAGAACTCCTGAAAATAACAAAAGAACAACCGATATAAAAACGCTCCATATTACTGAAATAGAATTGCCATAGCGCACGGCTTTTCGTATACGGTTAAGTTGGTCCGCTCCTTTGTTTTGTGAAACAAACGTAGAGAGCGCGGCGGCCATTGAAGACAGCGGCATAAAACAAAAGCTGTTAAGCCTGCGCGCCGCTATATGCCCCGCAATTACAAGATAGCCTAATCCGTTTATGGCGCGTTGAAGCACAACAGAGCCTAAAGTTACAATTGATAACATAAAACCCATAGAAAAACCCTGTGCCACAAGCTCTTTGTACAATGAAACATTATTACGGAAATGTTTTTTTTGAGGCATAAGAACAGGAGATTTTTTATAAATATAAATCAGGCAAAGAAGAGCGGAAATACCTTGCGCCGTAACAGTAGCCGCCGCCGCTCCGCGGACACCCATATTAAATTTTGTAATAAAAAGAATATCCAGCACCACATTCAATAAAGACGAAATAACCAAAAATACAAGCGGCATTGCGCTATTACCTATAGCCAGAAGAAGCCCTGCGCAAAGGTTGTAAGTAAAAAGCACGACTGCAAAGGCTATTAATATTGAAATGTATGAATATGATTCGGTTATTAAATATTCCGGTATGTTGATTAATTTCAATATCGGCATCATAAACAGGCTTGCCGTAACAGAGATGAAAAGCGTCAGCAAAATGCCAATTACAACCGCTCCGGCAACCGTGCGCTTAAGCAAATCTTGATTGCCCGCGCCGTAGCTTCTTGCTACAACAATGCCGAAGCCTCCGCCAACGCCTATGGCGAAACCCACAAGCAGTTCAAAAATTACGGTACATGCGCCAATAGCGGCAAGGGAAGTTTCGCCGAGATAATATCCGACAACTACGATATCCGCAGTATTGTATAACTGTTGAAATACACGGGACAGTAACAAAGGAATTGCAAAAAAAAGCAGTGAGTTTACTATTTTCCCGCTTAACAAATCTGTTTTTATCTTAAACATTTTATCTAACCTTTAATAAAAAAATAAATCAAGCAAATATTTATTCCATTATAACTTTTGCCCTAAAATTTAAATCCTTCCTTATCTTATATCCGTTATTTTCCCAAAATATATTTCCTATTTTATTTTTTCTAAATACAAATATCATAATTTTTCTTATGCCTTCTTTTTTTAAGCTGTTTTCCGCTTTTTTCAATAATTTATTACCAATTCCCTTTTTTCTATATTCCGGTATAACCATTAAATGATATATAATTCCTCTTCGCCCGTCATTTCCGGCCATTATTGTACCAATAATTTTTCCATCATATTTGGCTACAAAACAAGTATTTGGATTTTTGTCCAGATACTTCTTTATTGATTTTTTTGTATCATCTTTTCCGCTTAAACCTACACCAACAGTATTTTTCCACAAATTTATTATTTCAGAATAATTATTTATGCCCATATGTTCTATTTTATACATATTATACCTCAATAATATTTTATATAAATTATTATATATTATGTCAATAAATTAATATACTATTTATTATATTTTACATTAAATCATTACAACTATGTGTTGGTTTTGGCTCACATCATTTATTCTATATTTGTATTTCCATTTCATTTTTCAATTCATAAAATCCATAATTTGAATATAATTTTTTCCCGATTTCAGTGGCTTCTAATTGTATATATTTTATCTTCCTATTCTTTGCTTCATTTATTAATAAGTTTAAAATATTTTTCCCAATTCCCTTTCGTCTATATTTCTTCCTTGTGTACATATTCATAATATATGCTTTTTCACCAGTTTGATTATTATATGTTGGCATTAACTTTATAAAGCAAATTGAACCACAACCAATAAATTCTATACCATCAAACGCCAAATATGTAATATTTTCTTTTTGGATGCTATCTATATAATATTCATGTGTTTTAGTAAAAATATTATCTGTATTTACAAGGTTATCAAGATTATTAGCGGATTTTAATACTTCCAATCTAGTCTCAGAAATAAATTCTATATCCTCTTCGGTTGCTTTTCTATAAACATATTTTTCCATATATTTCCATCCTTTTCCAGCATAATGTGTATAAAATAAAATTTTGTCAATACTTTTTCCTATTCTTTAAATTATTTAAACCAAAGCTTTTACATAACTTTCCGGCGGTAAGTGACGTTTTTTGCGTAGCCCTCCAACCCTTCGGGTTGATGAGCCGTAAGACGGCATACAGTTACGGGCCTGTTATTTGCTGTTTTGCTTTGTTTTTATATGCGTTATGCCATTACATAACCCATTATACTAATTAAACTTATCAATACCATAAATACTATTGATAATATTGTTATAATTTTTTTGTGGGAATATTTTATTGAAATACTTAATATTCCAATAAATAGTAATACATATATTATCGCTTCTGGATAACCTAAAATTTGATACATATACGGTACTTTTGTATAAATGTATGCATCAAATGATCCCATTGTCGGACCAATGGTTGATAATAATGATAGCCCAATAATTATTAGCCCCAATTTTAACAAGCCATTCTTTTCCTCAAAAAATATTTTCCTTAAAGGTAAAAAAATCAGCGCCAATATTATTCCGCGAAATACCTGCAAAAGAGGTCCTAATGCGACAATAGGAGTATCAATAGGAAGCATTAGTGATGATATTATTTCTGTAGAAAATAATTCCTTATAATTCATTACCACAACTGCAAATATTCCTGCAATAAAATATGCTATTGTATGAGCATATATGATTTGCCAAAAATACCGTATATTAATTTTCTTTTCCATATTATAATATAAATATTCGGATAAGCCCCAATATCAATAAATGCAGAGGATAAAAAATGTAGAATAACCATTTCATTCCTTTCCATGTACCGCGTTTACCTTTATAACAAGCAAGAAAAGGTATTGCTAAGACAATACCCATTTGTAATATTCCGTAAATTGTATCGATTATAAGTAAATAAACAATAGAATATATGAAAACAGAAAGAACGAGCCATAACATTTGTTTTTTAAAATTACCGTAATTTATTCCCATAAATAAAACTGCAAATACTGTCGGAGCGCTCCAATTTGCCGGTATGGCTAAAATTATGCAAAGAATTATAATTAACCCTTTTAACCAGGGCTTAAATAACATATTTGTACTTTTATAAACAGATAATGAAATTAATCCCATTAAAAATCCCCAAATTACACTGGTTTGTTCAAAGATGCCGTCTTTAAGAGGTATGATATTAATTCCAACGAAAATTGCAAAAGGTATATGAGAAATAACCGAAAATAAAAACATTCGGAAAATATATTTTTTAATGTTTTTTGTATGGTAATAACCTTCAACAATAAAAAACATCATTATAGGCGCTGTTATTCTTCCAATCAAGTGAAGAGAAAGAGGCAACGATGCAATTTGAAAACCTGGAAAAAACCTCCATGTAATATGATCAATTGTCATAGCTATTATAGCGATTATTTTTATTGAATTTGATGTAAGTTCTTTCCTGTTTCCCATAAGTAACTCTTTAATAATTATTTTACTCCATTATATATCTTATTATTTTTTCTCCATAATACTTGCGCCTACCGTTCTGTTAGGCAAGTACCGTTTGCTACTTCTTAATTATATACTCCCTCCATACTGATATTAATGGATTTATTATTTTCTTACCACCAAGATCACTATTACTTAATACTACTATTCCGCTATTTTTATACGGACAAAATTCATATTGCGCCCTCCACCCTCGATTGACTCCGCCATGCCCATATGTTTTTATATTATTACTTAGATCATAAATAAATAATCCCATCCCCATTGATTCATATTTGCTTATATCTATTTCTGGAGCCATCATTAATTCCAATGATTCTTTACTTATCACTAAATTGTTTTCCCTGTTATTATAACAATTCATTATCTCTATAATCAATAATGACAAATCATGCGCTGTTGTATATAACCCGGCCGCAGCGGTTTCTGTAAATAAATAATTCGGTATTTCTGCGCCTAAATAATTGTATGGTTTTGCTAAATCATTGTTCATGGAAATATCATAAGCATAAGAGCTTTTTGTCATACGTAAATTATTAAAAACATTAGTTTTCGTATATTTGGAAAGCTCCTGTCCCGTTATTTCCTCAATGGCTAGTTGTAAAACAGTATAACCGCCTCCGGAATATTTCCATTTGTCACCGGGATTTCTTTTCAATTTTACAGAATATAAAAAACTCGATAAGGACTGTTCAAGTGTTGGTAATTTAGTTTTAGGCCTATAACCCAAATAACCTTCAACAGATAACCCTGCCGAATGTGCCAGTATTCTTCTTGCGATAACCCCGCTATTATCATATTTTGAATCCGGCAAGAGCCATCTTGTTAAATAAAAACTTATTGGTTTATCTATATCGATCAATCCCTCTTGCATTAATTTTAAAACAGTAATAGCAAAGACGGTTTTTGAAATAGATGCCACTTGAAATATTGTATCCACAGATATTGCTTCATGTGTATTTTTATTTTTAACCCCATATGCTTTTTGATAATATATTTCGCCATTTTCTATAAAAACGATAACTGCTCCTGGAATTGTTTTTCCGACTTTTTCAGTTAACTGTTTATCACATTCTGTAATAAGGGAATCCAAATCGCGGCTCCCCTTGATTGATAAATCGGAACACGATATAAACAACATTATTGCAAATAATAATAGTGGTACAATTTTTTTCATTTTATCCCTTCTTTGTAGCCCATACAGGCATATTTTACTTTATACTGTAATCCGAAAACTAAAAATAAACATTTTTTATCATTTTGCACGCTCTTTAAACATTGTCATTACTTCATCAATAACTCTAAAATTACCGGTATCTTTCAAGTTAATATCAAATAAAATAGAATTGATTTTTGCGAGCGTTCAGGCGGCGTTTAGTGGTTAATTTTCTTAAAATAATGTACTATAATTAAACTAATGCCGTCTTTCCTGAAAAAGTGCTTTATTTTTTTTCTTGCCGCAATTCCCGCTTTTGCACAGGGGACGAATACAGAACGCAGTCAGGGTCTTTATACGGGGGCTCCGTTCTGGCGGCAGGCGGTGGGGGGCGCTGTTTTATCATTGCCCAGCGTGCAGGCGCAGTCGGCGGTTGTAGCTTTGGACGGAGGAAACATCAGGGCGTACTCTACGGCCGGAACTCCCATGTGGAATTATTCGGCAAGGGGAAAAATCAGCCCGTTTGTTACACGATCACGGGAAGGCACGTCCTATTTTTCAAGAACAAACGGCACGCTGATAGCGGTTAACCGTTCCGGGCGGGAACTTTGGCGGCGCAGTATGGAAAGCCCGGTTTGCGCAAGGATAATTCCGGGCTGGGACGGAAGGCTGTTTGTTCCTGTCGAACAGAAAATTTTTTGTTATACGGCGTCCGGCAATCTTTTATGGACAAGAAATTATGAAGCGCCGATTACGATCGCGCCGAAACTTGACCACAGCGGGGGGATAATATTTGCTCTGGAAAATAAATATGTCTACCGTATCAGCGCGTTTGGAGAAATAAAAATATGGGCGCTCTCCGACTCGCCCGCCGCCTTAATCCCGATTGAGAAAAAACAGCAGATACTGGTGTTATACAAAGACGGCTCCATGAGCATATTGGGACAATCGGAAGACTGGTTTTTTTCCGCTCAAGGGGAGATTCACCCTACGCTTCTGCCGAAACTTCCGGGAAACCCGATAGCGGCGGCAAGCAGGGGAAACAACATCGCGGTGGTTTATGACGACGGCACGGCGTCTCTTTTTACGCTTGAACCTCAACCGAGCGCAGAGCGCGATGGTTCCCCTCTTGTACTCCCGTCCAACCGGCCTGCCGGCAGTTTACAAGAAGGAAACGGAATTCTCTGGAGAAGCGACAGCCACATAAAGGAATTTATGAAAAACGGCGGAAAACCCGAGCCGGAAGCGGAAATAATATACGATGACAGGGGCATTTATATATTGAATAAAAACGGGGCTACGGGGTTTACACACGAGGGAAAAAGAATCTGGTT
>Ga0268262_10003912_pt1 | contig 15737 bp, 13 predicted proteins | sample TergutNc150P3_FD_190354 | JGI IMG/M metagenome (GOLD analysis project Ga0268262, IMG submission 190354) | Nasutitermes corniger P3 segment gut microbial community from laboratory colony in Florida, USA - Nc150 P3 (SPAdes) (version 2) | ecosystem: Host-associated > Arthropoda: Insects >... | reverse complement strand
CGCACTTCCGCCGCCTGCTCAGTATCGGGAAGCCGCGAGAGCCCGCTGTGTTTACAGAGCCTTTGCGCCGCGGCCTTGTGCGTTATTGACTGTATGCTCGTCTCGGCTTTTAACCGCGAAGAATTTGATCGCACTTTGACTATCGTTAAACCCGTCTCAGGGGGAATGAGTTTTTCCCAGGCGATTGCCTGCGTTTTCTCAAAGAGCGCGTCAAAATCAACTGCGTGAAAACTGCCAGCTTCCAAAAGCACCCGGTCGGCGGCCCTCAGCCCCATTAGCGATCGGTAGAGGCCTGTTATATCAGCCTTAAATCGCACCTTGCCGTAAGCCGATTCGATAACACTGAGGTCCAGTTTTTTAAGTTCATTGGAGACAGCTTTTTCCGTACCCACGGCGCAGAGCGCGACAGCGTTGTAAAGCATTAGCGAGTTTTCCTTTTTTGCCACCTTTACAGTATAACATATTTTGTGTTTTTGTCAGCGTTAACGCCGTAGCGTTTCATGTCTATCCGGCCTTCCGGGGAAACTTCAACGCCTTCGGAGCGGAGAAGGCCGATCTGCAGCTCCCTTCCTTCGCCTTCCGCCAGGGCTATGCTTCCTGATGAACGGATTACCCTGTGCCAGGGAAGATTGAGCTTTTCTGAAAGCGAATGGAGAACCCTGACGGTCTGGCGGGCCCCGTTTGGAATTCCGGCAGCCAGGGCTACATCTCTGTAGGAGGAGACCTTTCCCCTGGGAATGGCTTTAATAATCTCTGCAATTCGTATTGTATTTTCCGTCAAAGCCTTGAATCCATGTATAGTATAAAGTATTTTTTGTTTTTGTCATACAAATTAGGGAAAAGTTAAAAGAAAAAAATAGTTGTGCGATAATTGTGAAACTTATGGGAAGGGAATATAATAAAGTCAGAAGGAGAAAATAATATGAAAAACAGGAAATATAGTATTATTATAGGTATTTTGATAATTATTGCTTTTCCTGCCTGCGATGGATTTATTGATGAAAATAATGAAAATTTTGACTGGGATCCAAAATTAGATGTGTATGTGGCGGGATATGTAGAAGAACAAGATAATTATGAAGGAAGGGCTACGCTTTGGAAAAACGGCATTGCACAGACCATAAGCACGGAAGATTCAAGAGCCGAATCCGTATATGTTTCCGGAACAGATGTTTATGTGGCGGGAGAAGTTAGAAATAGAGACGGATTTATGAGTACTTGGAGGGCTACGCTCTGGAACAATGGCACAGTACAGAGACTGAGCACACAAGACTCCGATGCTCGTTCCGTATATGTTTCCGGCGCAGATGTTTATGTGGCAGGCGGAGTAGGCTCAGAAACCGATAGGAAGGCTACGTTCTGGAAGAATGGCGCTGAACAGATACTGAGTACCCAATGGTCAGATGCTTTTTTTGTATATATTTCCGGCGCTGACGTGTACGTGGCGGGATATGTATATGTAGAAGAAGAACAAGACCATTATGAAAAAAGGGCTACGCTCTGGAAGAACGGTATTGAACAGATACTGAGTACTCAAAAATCCTCTGCTCGTTCTGTATACGTTTCCGGGGCTGACGTGTACGTGGCGGGACTTGTGATGGCTTATGATTATAGAGCTACTCTTTGGAAAAACGGTACAGAGCAGACACTATACTCTGAATTTTCTGACGCTTTTTCTGTGTATGTTTCCGGTACTAATGTGTATGTAGCGGGAGTAAGAGAAATAGGACCGTCATATCGACCGTATATATCAGCCATGTCCTGGAAAAGTGGGACAGCACAGCCATTGAGTAAACAATATTCCTTTGCTTATTCCGTATATGGTTCCGGCGCTGATATGTATGTAGCGGGATTTGATAGAGACTCTGGTACAAAAATAGATTTAGCCACTCTATGGAAAAACGGCGCTAGAAAACGTTTGAGCAAACAAAATTCTTCAGCTTCTTCTGTTTTCATAGTAAGTAAATAATAAACGTATAGAAAACTTTTTGAAAAATTTTAGAATAAAGTGGCTGTGACTAGTTTGATTTGTTTCAATGTTGTATACTCGGTTCATGCAGTACCCCAAATATTTCCCATTATTTTTAACGCTTATTCTTATGGCGGCACTGGCGGCTTGTTCGTCAAGATCGCTTGAGCCGAAAAATGTTTCCGCGCCCGCGGACAATAACGCTAAAATCTTTGTTGAGGCAGTGCCCAATCTGCCAAAGGGTTTTATGTTCGGCGCGGACATATCCATTGTTCCGGCGCTGGAAAACAGCGGCGTGAAATTTTATGATTTCCAGGGCAAAGAACAGGATGTTTTCAAAACGCTGTCCGAAGCAGGCGTAAATTACGTGCGCGTTCGCGTCTGGAATGATCCCTTTGATTCCAAAGGCAGGATTTACGGGGGCGGCAACTGCGATGTCAAGAACGCCGCGGCGATAGCCGCTCGCGCGAAAAAATATGGCTTAAAGTTATTTGTCGATTTCCATTACTCGGATTTTTGGGCCGACCCGGCAAAACAGATGGTTCCCAAGGCCTGGGCCAATATGGAAGTTGAGGAGAAAGCCGTTGCAGTGGAGCAATTTACAACTGGGGCGCTGAAAGAAATCGGAAAGAGCGGGAACATCGGCATGGTGCAGCTGGGTAACGAGACCAACAACGCGATGAGCGGCGAAACAAAATGGATGAACATCGCAGTCCTTATGAACGCCGGGGCGAGGGCCGTCCGTAAATACAACAAAAACATAAAAATCGCGATTCATTTCGCCAACCCGGAACAGGGGCGCTATGTAAATAACGCCCAGTATTTAAAAAACTTTAACGTGGACTATGACGTATTCGCGAGTTCGTATTATCCCTATTGGCATGGGACGCTGGAAAATTTAAAAGACCAGCTGCTCGCGGTTAAAGAAAAATACGGCAAAGAGGTTTTAATCGCCGAGACAGCCTACGTCTACACAGAGGAAGACGGCGACGGGTTTAGTAATACCATGTCAGACCCTCGCGGCCAGCCTTACCCATTTTCAATTTACGGGCAGGCGAGGTCCCTGCGGAATGTTATCGCGGCGGCCGCGGATGTCGGAGCCCTCGGCGTGTTTTACTGGGAGCCGGCCTGGATACCCGTGGGAACGGACTATGACGCCAACCGTGTTAAGTGGGAACAGTTTGGAAGCGGGTGGGCGACAAGTTACGCTTCCGAGTATGACCCCAGGGACGCGGGCAATTGGTACGGCGGCTGCGCGGTAGATAACCAGGCGCTGTTTGATTTCAAAGGTTATCCCTTGCCGTCTTTGAACGTGTTTAAGTACGCGAAAAACGGCGCTTCCATGAAAGAAAATTTTGTCGACTCGATACCCGATATCGAGATTAAACAGTTGATTACAGCGCCGAGGGTACTGCCGGAAACGGTCAGCGCGGTATACGCGGACGGCAAAAAACAGACCGTGCCCGTAACATGGGACCAAAAGCAGTTGTCCGCGGCGAACAAGCTGGGAGATTACGTCATAGACGGCCTGACAAACGGCTCGGCTGTCAAATGCTTTTTGAGCGTCGAGGATAAAAATTACATTGTCAACGGCGGCTTTGAGGACGCGGATATGAGTATGTGGAACGTCGCTGGTTCCGTAAGCTCAGGCGGCCATATTGAGCGGCGCCCGACAGACGCCCGATCCGGCGAGGCCAGCTTCCATTTCTGGGACAGCGCGCCCTTGAATTACACGGTGACGCAGGACATTAGCGGGCTTAAGCCGGGGAAATATATGCTCGCCGCTTATTTGCACGGGGATAAAGGCGGCGCCGCCGCGGACTGCTTCATTTTCGCCAAATCCGGCCCGGTTTATGAGCGCGCGGGCCTTAAACTGGCAGGTTATAAGAACTTTCAACAGGCCGTACTTTACGTTAAAGTAGGCGAATCAGGCTCTTTAACCGTTGGTTTTACCGTAAAATGCGCCGCGGAAGGCTGGGGCGGCTGGGACGATTTCAGGCTGTTCAAAGTTGAATGACAGGTATTATTTAACGATTATTTTAAACTTTCACTTGACAGTCCCGAATACCTGTGCTATCATAAACTGTCAACACGTGTTGATGACACGCGTTGACAAAGGTGAAACAATTCCAAAATTTTTGATATTGGAGTTGCGGCCAAAAATTTTTTAGAAGGAGAAACAAATGAAAAAACTTATCGGAATCCTTTCAGTTTGTCTGCTGGTTTTAGCGCTGGTCCTTACGGTGTCTTGTTCCAAAAAAGGAGACGCGTCAAAAAAACCGGATAAGATAACGCTCTGGGTATACGATGAAGGCCGTATTCAGGTGCTTAACGAGCTGGGCGAGAAATTTAAAAAAGAGTTCGGCGTTGCGGTGGAAGTTTCCATGGTTGACCTTGGTCAGATTCGCAACCAGTTCCTGCTGGCTTCCGGCGGTGATGAGTGCGCCGATCTCGCCATTATCCCCCACGACAATCTTGGGGCCCTGGTTGAGAACGGAATGGTAACGGAAATTAACCTCGGCTCAAAGAAAAGCTCTTATCTGCAGCCGGCCATTGAAGGCTTTAACTACAACGGAAAACTCTACGGCGTGCCTTTGGCGGTGGAAAATATCGGGTTCTTCTATAATACGAAAATGGTATCCTCGCCTCCCGAGACATGGGATGACGCGGTAGCCATTGCCGAAAAACTTATTAATGAAAAGAAAGCGGAAGTAATGATGGGCCTTCCCGACGCCACCTATAACGCGTACCCCGTATACGACAGTTTCGGCGGGGCGATCTTCGGTAAAAAGAGCGACGGCAGCCTGGACGGAAAAAACGTACTTTTGGCGGATCCCGGTTTTGTAGCCGGCCTGGAATTCCTTACCGCTCAGGTAAAGAGAAAACTGATTCCCCAGAACATAGACTGGGACGCGGCTCACGTGCTCTTTGAAAGCGGCAAAGCGCCGTTTTGCATGACCGGCCCCTGGGCCTTGAACCGTTTCAAGACAGCGGGAGTAACATACGCGATCGCCAAATTCCCCTCAGCGAAAAAAGGCGGGCCGGCGGGTAATCCCTTCCTGGGCGTCCAGGGCTTGATTGTCAGTTCAGCCAGCCCCCGCAAACTTGTGGCCCAGTCCTTCGCGGTAGATTTTATGGCAAGAGAAGAAAACTACAAGGCGATCTTCCAGGCTGAGCAGAGGCCTTCCGCGTGGAAGTCCGTATTTGAGGGCAGCGGTGACAGCGACACCAAGGGCTTTAACGCCGCCGGCGTAAGCGCGGTCCCGATGCCGTCAATTCCTGAAATGGGCAATGTCTGGGACGCGTGGGTCGCCGCCGCCGCATTGGCATTTTCCGGCGAGAGAACGCCGAAAGCGGCCTTAGAGAACGCGAAAACACAGATATTGAACAAATGATTAACCGAATTTTAAAAATCGCCGGAACAGCCTTTTTATGTTTCTTTGGCTGTTACTTCATGTTCCGGCTTTTAAGGGACGGTTTTATCGCTTTCGGGTTATTCGCGGGAGCGGCCACATGCTTTATCACTCTGGTCATGCTTCGGAAATCACTCACCAGTTGGCGCTGGCTTGCCGCCGGGCTGGTGATGGCCGTGCTGTTTACCGTGTATCCCATCTTATATACTTTCTATCTTTCCTATACCAACATGAGCGGCGGCCACCTTTTGACCAAGTCGCAGGTTGTCAGGCGGATTTCCGAACAGATGTACAGCCCCGATGACGGCGGCACCTGGGAATTTACCGTCTACCAGAAGGGCGGCGATTATATGCTCTTACTGCATAATGACGGCAGCTATTCTACAATTAAACCTGACGGCGCGCTTGAGAAACGGGATTTAAACGAACCGCCCGAGAAAATTGACAATTACGAGAAAATGTCACCGGCGCAGGTCATGCAGAATCTGCAGGCGCTCGGGAAACTGGATTTCGGCAAGCCTCCGTTAGTCGTCAAAGTCATTTCCACGCGGGAAGCTTCGGTGCAGCTTCAGCTCTACACTTACAACAGCGCCGATGATTCGTTTACAGATAACAAGGACGGGGAAATCTACCGGTCCGTGCTTGGAACCTATACCTCCCAAACGGGCAAGACTCTGGCGCCGGGGTATTTTACGGGCATAGGCTGGAAAAATTACACCCGCTTCCTTAGCAACAAGGGTTATTTAAAGCCGATTTTCGGCATTTTTATATGGAATATAGCGTTCTCGCTTTTTTCCGTGCTGATAAGTTTCGGCCTCGGCATGATGATCGCCCTGCTCTTTGAGGAATTAAAATTAAGGCGCCTTATCCGGACTTTGCTCATCGTGCCATATCCCATTCCGGTATTGGTTTCCATCATGGTATGGAAGGGCCTGCTTAATGAAAACATGGGGTTGGTAACAACGGTAATAACAAATATTTTCGGTTCTTCCCCCAAGTTTTTTACCGATTTAAACTGGACCCGTTTCGCCCTAATCCTGATCAACGTGTATTTATCGTACCCATATTTTTACGTGCTTACATCCGGCGCGCTTAAGGCCATACCCAAAGACCTCTTTGAGGCGGCGTCAATTGACGGCGCGAGGCCTTTTACGGTGGTGCGAAAAATAGTTTTACCGCTTGTTATGCGGATACTTTCACCGCTTGTGATCGCTTCTTTCTGTTTTAACTTTAACAATTTTACCCTTGTCTGGGGTTTCAACGCCGGAGGGCCACCGATGGCGGATACCGCGGTTCCAATGGGATATTCAGACCTGCTTATCTCGTTTATCTACCGCCTCGGTTTCAGTTCGTCTAACGCGGCAGATTACGGCTTCTCCGCCGCCATTACGGTAATGCTTTTCCTTCTGGTGGCGCTGATGGTGTTATTCCAGACCATGAATACCAAAACCATCAAGGAATCATAAAGGAGCGTTAAATGACACAAGGACAGTTAAACATATATGTTGTTAACAAAACTATTGTTACAGCGGTAAAATACCTGATCGCGCTCGCGCTTATTATGTTCGCCGTAGTCCCGTTCTTCTGGATTGTCGCCACTTCTTTTAATCCCGCCCGCTCCCTTCTGGGCGCGAGGCTGATTCCCAGCACGCTTACAATAAACAACTACAAGGATCTGCTTACCAACACAAATCTGGATTTCAGCAAATGGTTAATCAATTCTTTTAAAATATCGGCGATCTCCGTAATGATAATAGTGCTGCTCACCTGTACCTCCGCTTACGCGCTGTCACGCTTCAGGTTTAAGGGCAAGCGGGGAGTATTGATGGGGATTATGATATTGAACATTTTCCCCGGTATTCTCGCCATGATCGCCATTTTCATCATGATGCAGCAGATCGGCAATTACTTTCCCTTTATCGGCCTTAACACCCACGGCGGCCTAATCTGCATATATGTCGCCGGCTCCATGAGCATCAACGTATTGATGGTTAAGTCTTACATTGACACCATATCGAAGGAGCTCGATGAATCTGCGATTATTGAAGGGGCAAATTATTGGCAAATTTTCTGGAAAATAATTTTTCCGGTGATAAAGCCCATGGTGATCACCATCGCCATTCTTGCGTTTATGAGCACTTACGGCGATTTCGTGATAGCGAACCTCCTTCTCAAGGGAAATGAGAAAATCACCGTAATGGTGGGCATTTTCCAGTTTACCCAGCAGCGCTTTGACACCAACTGGGGGATAGTGACGGCAGGAACAGTGCTCGCGGCGCTTCCCGTAGTGGCGCTGTTCTTTTCGTCACAGAAATACATAATCGGCGGAGTAATGCTGGGAGCCATAAAAGAATAAAATGCCTTTTATACTAAACCTTATACACCGTCCTGAAATGGTTCCCGAATACGCGGAAAAGGTTACGGGACACGGAAAAAAAGAAGATATAGGCGCGAAAAGCCTTTTAACCGAATCGCTGGATATTTTTAAATTACAGCAGAGCATAGCGCACAAAAACGGTTTAAAGACAACCATTCAAATGACTTACGCGAGTTTGTTTAACGCGGAGGCCGTGCAAATCGCTAAAGACGACAATCGAAAATACGGCGACGAGATCGCCCTGTCGCTTTTGGGGCTGCCCTGCAATGAATTCCGCGAGAAATACAAGACGAAAGATTTTTGTATATGGATGTTCTCGATGGAAGACAAGAAGGCGATAGTCGATGACGTGTTTGAAAAATTTTATGAGACATTCGGCTTCTATCCGGTTTCTACCGGGTCTTATTACATGGACGCGGAACTTATAAGCTATATAAAGGGAAAGTACCCGGCTGTAAAATGCGCGATCGCCACCTGCTGGGAGGAAGGCCCGAAAGCGTACAGAACCTGCAACAACTCATGGTATACGCTTTTTGACGGCGGGCCATGGAATCCCTGGATACCATCAAAACAAAACACCCACGCGCCCGCCTCCAATGAAAGCGAGGACAGCGGGTTAGTCGCCATACCGCATTTGTCGCGGGATCTTCTGGCGTGCTTTGACGGCAACGGATCCAATTTCGGCACTCACCCGCAGAACGTATTGCGCGGGATGATCTACAAGGATGGGGAATACCCGTATTTGTTTAACCTTATCGATCAATACAGGCATTTGGAAAAATACAATAACGGCGAGGCTTACAACATGGTGTTCGTGGGTCCCGGCTGGATGAACAAGGCGGGCAGGTGGGAAGTTCCGTTTGAGCTGAGCGTAAAAAGCTACGAGGACTGCCTCGCGTATTACGGCAAACTTAAAAAGGAAGGGCATTGCGTCGATATGACAATGGCGGAATACGCCGATCATTACCGCGCGAAAAAAACCTACACGACGCCTGAATGCGCGCTGTGGAAAGACATACTTTACGGCTCAGAGAAACAATTGTTCTGGTACTGCGATCCTTTCATGCGTACCTGTGTTGACATGAATCAGGGAGGCGCGCTGATCGACTTAAGGCCCTACGCCGCTAAAATTGACTGGCCTGTGGGCATAGGAACCAAACACGTTCAGGACGCGTCCTATCCGTTTTTGGTGCAGTCCATGTACCGCGCCGGTTACTTCACACATTACGCCGGCGAGGGAACGATCCGCAGTTTGAAAATTCACTACAACGGCGAGGAAGCCGACCTGTGTTTATGCCGCACCAAAGCCAAATTCAGCCGGAGCGGCAACATACGCAGGCTTACGCTTGACCCTGTCGAGATCGAATTCTCTGATTTAAAATTGACTCTGCAAACCATATACGATTTTGAGGAAGGCTCGTCGGCGATTAAAACCACCAGAAAAATTCTTAATATGTCAAAATCCGCCGAACTTGAGTTTGATGAATATCTTACCGCCTGCTACGGTACCACCGAATACCCTGAGGATATGACCTGCGTTACATTAAAGGTAAAAGGTTCCGATGGCGAGAAAAAAATCAATTACAACTACAAGTGCCGCGAGGAAAAAGCCTCGGGCGCGGTCCGCGCTTCGGCGGAAATAGCCGCGATTAACACCGGCGTTGATTTTGAGCCCTTAGGCGCGCCCGGCGCGCCCGGCGATGCGGAAGCTTACATAAGGGAAGGTTACGCGTTTTCACCTATGTTTACTTTGGGCTTAAAGAAGAAGATTGGCGAGGGGGGTGAGTTCATATCATGGCTCAGGCTAAGAAAGGCAAAATGAACTACCGGTGTCCGTCCTGCTTTATGCGGGATTTGGATATCGACATGTTTTATGACGCTGATAAAAAAGAATATTACTGTTTAAGATGCTGCTATACGGGCAGCGAGGCGGACGTAATCAAAAAAAATGATATGGCCCGCTTTCGCTACCGTAAGCTTCTTGATCGTATTGAAAAATTTGAGGATTAGCCCTTATGAACGCCGGTATGTTTGAGATTGGAATGGATGTTTCGACTCTTGAGGAAACAGAGCGCCTGGGCGGCAAATTTTACGAAAACGGGAAAGAAGCGCCGCTTTTTAATATCTTAAAAAATCACGGGGTTACAAGTATACGTTTGCGCCTCTGGAACTATCCCTTTGATGAAAGCGGCGTGAGCTACGGCGCGGGCGGCTGCGATATAGAAACTGTTTTACGGACGGCGCGCCGGGCCGATGAAAACGAAATGAGCTGGATTTTGGATTTTCACTATTCTGATTTTTGGGCGGATCCAGCCAGACAGCTCCTCCCGAAAGCCTGGCGCAATTTTTCCATTGAACAGCTGGAAAAGGCCGTTTATGACTACACCAAAAAGATACTCGCCCGCTGTAAAAGAGAGGCGCTTTATCCCCGTTACGCGCAAATAGGGAATGAGATCACCAACGGCTTGCTTTGGCCTGTCGGCAAAGTTGAGTACGACAAGCTTACTGGCGGACTTTCAGGTTACGAAAATATGACGCGCCTGTTAAAAGCGGGAGTCGCGGCGGCGCGCGAGAGCGGGGACGTAAAAATAATTCTTCACCTTGAAAAATCCTGTGATAACGCTAGATACCGTCAATGGTTTGACGCGGTTACGGCCGCCGGCGTTGATTACGACATTATCGGGGTTTCGTACTATCCGCATTGGCACGGGAAAATGCCCGAGCTCAAAAATAATTTGGAGGATATTTCCGAGCGTTACAATAAGGATGTAATGGTCGTGGAAACAGCTTACCCCTTTACAGGCAAACATTATTCAGAAAAGCCCGGCGTTTCGCTTGTTATTAACGATAACATGAAATTGCCGCCGGGCGCAAATCTTCCGCCGTATCCGTACAGCGAGGAAGGGCAGAGTAACTTTTTGCGCGATCTTGTGAAAATGGTAAAGAGCGTTAAGCGCTGCACAGGAATTTATTATTGGGAACCGGGATGGCTTGCGGCGGAAGGATCAACATGGGCCAGCGAGGCGGCGCGCGAGTATATGGGCGAGGAACACAAGGCCGGGGGAAACGAATGGGCGAATCAATGCCTGTTTGATTACAAGGGTAATTTATTGCCCGCGATAAACGAATTGTATGAAGAAAATAACCCAGAATGACGTAGCGCGCCACGCCGGGGTAACCCGCAGCATGGTGTCTTATGTAATCAACGGCAGCGGCCGCTCTGTCGCGCCTGTTACCCGGCAGAAAATTCTTGACGCCATAAGCGAGCTTGAGTACAGGCCGAATAAATTCGCCCAGGCTTTGAGCATGGGCGGCAAGGGCGTTTTGGCCGACCAGAATATCGGCATAGTGCTGAGCGGCGCCGAAATGTTTCTGCGGCCCTACTATTCGGAAATCCTTGCGGGGATTCACAAGGCGGCTTATGAAAAGGGCCTGCACATACGGTTTATACGTTTTTTTGACGAGTTAAAAGACCCGGTTCTGTTTACCCAGCTCATTCATTCCGAAGAAATCTGCGGCCTCCTGCTGCTCGCCCTTGATCAATGCATGAAAACACAGGAAGACACACAGCTTATTGAGCGCATACAGGCGCAGATAGATCAGATAGTCTGCGTGGACTGTCAGCTAACGGATCTGTCCTCCGTGTCGTTTGACAGGCAGGCGGCGGCTTTACAGGCCGTGCGTTATCTTTTTGAACAGGGCTTTTCCGACATAGCGTATATAGGAGAGCCGGATCAGCGCGTTACAGGGTTTAAGCAGGCTTTTCTGGAAAAAGGGGAAAATATATCGGGGCTTTACATTGATTTCGCTTCGGATATGGCGGCCGGACTCAAAGCAATACAAAAACTGCGCAAAAGCCGGGGAGGGCTACCCAGGGCCATCTGCGCCGGTTCCGATGAGGTAGCTGTCGGAATCCTTTTCTATTTGAATGAGCAGAAAATAGCGGTGCCCGAAGAAACAGCGTTAATCAGTATTGATAATATTGAAATCGCCGAATACACAAATCCCCAGCTTACAAGCATAAACGTTCAGAAACGGGCTATGGGTTCCCGCGCCGTGGAAATGATTGTGAATCGCGCAGCCGGGCGCGGGGAGAACGCTCTGACCCTGCTCCTGCCCACCAATCTTATCAGACGCAAATCATCGTAACCTAAGGTAGAAACGCGGCGTTTCATTGGTGTATACTTGGTTTATGCCGTACAGTCTTGGTATTGAAAATGTCATTATCGTTTCAGGAAATTATGATTATGTCCCGTTCATGGGCTCTGTGTACCTTGACGGAGTGCTAATCGCGAAAGTCTGTCCGCAAGATGGGGCGCAGGCGCCAAAAGAGCAATGCGCCGAATTGATAGACGGCAAGGGCAAAATCCTCATGCCGGGACTTGTGAACGGCCATTGCCACGGCGACATGACCCTCGCCAGGGGCCTCGGCGACGACATGACATTGCGGGAACAGATAGAAGCCTTTAGCCCGCATAACTGGTTTTACAAATACATTAACGACGACGACAGGTATTACGCGCGCCAGCTAAGCTACTGCGAGGCGCTTCTGGCTGGAACAACCTTTATTTGCGAGAACATGTATTGGGGCCTTGGCGAAAGGTCAATTATCGCGATGACTGAAATCGGAATTAAAGGCGCGTTAGTAGAAGATATACGTTTTGATTTTTCCAATTCAGATACCTTTCTTCCGGTTCAAAAGCTAAAGGAAATTGTCTCGGCCTGCCGCGAAAAGGGAATAGTGCCCGTCATAGGGCTCATGGCTGAAGAAGACTTTGAGACAGTCCGCCTGCACAAGGCTTTTGATTTATTGCGCGACATTAACGCCATGCAGACCATGCACCTCGCGGAAAACGCCTGGCGCAAAGACCTTATCCTGAAAAAGTTCAATATGACGCCGGTAGATTACCTGGCGAGTAACGGCTTTCTCAACGATAAATTGATAGGCTCCCATGTCGTGTGTCTGACAGACAAGGAAGTCGAGCTGTTGAAAAGGGCGAATGTCAAAGTAGTGAACACCCCGTTATGTGAAATGAAAATAGCCGATGGTATCGCACCTATTCCGGAAATGGTAAGGCAGGGAGTTACCTTGGGGCTTGGCACTGACGGGCCGCTTTGGAACAATTCAAACGACATTTTCAGGGAGATGAAGGCGATGTCACTTCTGCACACTGTAAGCAGCGGGATTCGCAGCCTTTCAAAAAAGGACATACTCAACATGGCGACAACCAGGGGCGCGGCGGTTTTCAACAAGGAAAAAGAATTCGGCATGATCAAAGAGGGCATGAAGGCCGACATGATCCTGCTTGATCCTGACAAGCCGCGCTTACAGCCCCTGCTCTTGGGCAAGAAGGAGAATGTAAGCTCCGCCCTTGTTTTCAGCGCCACAGGGGCCGATGTTACGGACGTGTTTGTAAACGGCAAAAGGCTTGTAAAAGACGGCGCGTTGACGGGCGTGGACGTAAAGGACATTATCAGGAGAGTGAATTTAGCGGCGCAAAAAATAGGGGTCGGAATTGCTGAGGCTTGAAAATATAACAAAAAGTTTTGGAAATATCGAGGTTCTCCGGGGGCTTGATCTTTCGGTTGACCGGGGGGAGTTTATCACATTGCTGGGGCCCTCCGGCTGCGGCAAAACGACAATCCTAAGAATAATCGCCGGGCTTGAGACCGCCGATTCCGGGCGCGTGCTTATGGACGGGATCGACGTTAACGGCTTAAGCCCGGACAAGCGCGGCGTGAACATGGTGTTCCAGAACTACGCGCTGTTCCCGCACATGAATGTAGAGCAGAACATCGGCTACAGCCTTAAATTGAAAGGGACGCCGAAGCCGGAAATAAAGCGGCAGGTAAAAGAAGCCCTGGCGCTTGTGCGGCTTGAAGGTTTTGAGAAGCGAAGCCCGAACGAGCTTTCAGGCGGGCAGAGGCAGCGCGTGGCTGTGGCCAGGGCAATAATCAACAGGCCCAAGGCTCTGCTGCTGGACGAGCCTCTTGGCGCGCTGGATTTGCAGCTAAGGCGGCAGCTTCAGGTGGAGCTTAAACGCATACAGAAGCAGCTCGGCATCAGCTTTGTGTATATCACCCATGATCAGGAAGAGGCCCTGGCGATGTCTGACCGGGTGGCCGTTATGCGAAACGGCGTTTTCGAGCAGGTTGCCTCAGCGGCCGAAGTGTACAAAAACCCGAAAACGGCCTTTGTCGCCTCGTTTGTGGGGAACGCCAACCTGATTTCGCGCAATGATAAAGAGTGTTTTGCCGTGCGCGCCGAGAATATAATATTAACGAAGCCCTCCGTAGGAGGGCAAGCAGCTGGGGGAGGGCGGCCTTCCGAAATGCCCGGCCTAAAAGCCGTGGTAAGCGAAAAGAATTTTTTCGGGGGTCTTTTGCGCGTAACAGCCGTTATAAAAAGCGAGGGCCCTTCTTTCGGCGAGGAAATTTGCACATGCCTTCCCGGTATTGACAGTCCCTTTGAGCCGGGCGACGAGGTGGAGATAAGCTGGCTGCCGGCTAACGCCGTAACGGTGATGAAAGAATGAGTAAACTAAATCCGCTGAAGCAGAAAATTCCAGGTCCCCGGCCCCTAGTCCCCAGTCCCCGGCCCCCAGTCCCCAGTTCTCTTATCCCAATGTACCTTTTTACCATTGCGTTTGTTCTTGGGCCGCTTGTTTACCTGGCTGCCGTAAGTTTTATGCGGCGGCGCGGCGTCTGGGACGTGGACGCTGTATTCACTTTGCGTAACTACCGCCTTATATTTGAGCCCGTGTACCTGGAAACATTCAGGCACTCTGTAAAACTCGCGCTTTTAAGCACTCTGGCTGTGACGCTAATCGGCTACCCCTTCGGCTATTTCATGGCGCGCCTTAACTCCGTTTGGCGGGGCAGGGTGATGCTCCTTCTGATAATCCCTTTCTGGACAAGCGCGCTTATGCGGCTTTACGGCTGGATAATCGTGTTCAGGTCAAACGGCGTTCTTGACCACCTGCTTATACGCCTGCGTTTGACGCGCGAGCCTCTGCGACTCTTGTACACCTATCCCGCCGTTGTTGTCGGCATGATTTACGCTTTGCTTCCGTTTATGATCTATTCTGTATTCGCCAGCGCGGAAAAAATGGACCGCTCCCTGGTGGAAGCAGCTCGCGTTCTTGGGGCAAGCCGTTCGCGCGCCTTCCTCACAGTAACCCTGCCCCTGACCATGCCGGGATTGTTCTCAGGCGTTATTCTCAGTTTCATTCCGTCGATGGGGTTGTACTTTATCGCCGACATTCTCGGCGGCAACAAGGTGGTGCTGGTTGGAAACCTGATCCGCGAGCAGGTGATGAACGTGCACGACCTGCCTTTCGCGGCGGCCCTTAGCGTTACGCTGATGGCGCTTACCAGCCTGTTCCTGTACCTCTACCGCATTGCCGCCCGCACAGGCGAGATCGAGGGGCTGATATGAAACCGCGAAAAAAAACGGCCCTGTTTCCCCTGTACTTGGGGTTCATCCTCGTTATAATGTACATTCCGATTCTTCTTGTAATTGTCTATTCATTTAACCAGAGCCGCCTTTCCTCGGTGTGGGGCGGTTTCACCCTCGCATGGTACTCCGAGCTTTCGCGAGATCGCGCCATGTTCGACGGCCTTAGAACCAGCCTGATCCTCGGGCTTTTCTCAAGCGGGCTTGCCGCCGCCCTGGGAACGCTCGCCGCATCCGGCATGACAAAAATTCGCCTAACGGATAAGGGCGCCGGCGCGCACAAGGTTATGGAATATCTATCGATTCTCCCGATCATGACGCCCGAGATCATCATGGGTATGGTTTTTCTGGCGTTTTTCTCGCTAATATCATTGCCAATGGGAATGACCACGCTGGTAATCTCCCATACGGCTTTTTGCGTGCCCTATCCCTATCTGCTCGTGCGGGCGAGGCTCGCCGGCATGGACAAGGGCTATGTGGAAGCCGCCAGGATCATGGGGGCCTCGGATCTCAGGGCGTTTT
>Ga0268262_10003911_pt1 | contig 15738 bp, 13 predicted proteins | sample TergutNc150P3_FD_190354 | JGI IMG/M metagenome (GOLD analysis project Ga0268262, IMG submission 190354) | Nasutitermes corniger P3 segment gut microbial community from laboratory colony in Florida, USA - Nc150 P3 (SPAdes) (version 2) | ecosystem: Host-associated > Arthropoda: Insects >... | reverse complement strand
GCAGGGGGTACACTGGCCGCAGCTCTCGTGCGCGTAAAAGCGCAGGGCGCGAAGGGCTACCTGCACCATGCAGGCAGACTGGTCAATGACTATCACTCCGCCCGAGCCGGCCATCGTCCCCGCCGCTTTCATGGCGTCATAGTCCATGGGCGTGTCCAGCGCGTCTTGTGTCAGTATGGGTGCGCTGATGCCCCCTGGTATTATCGCCTTTATGGGAAGCCCTGAGGCGGTGCCGCCACCTATGGTCTCCACCAAGTAGCGCATGGGGGTGCCCATCGGCAGTTCGTACAGGCCGGGGTTCTTTATGTGCCCAGAAATGCCAAACAGCCTAGTGCCGGAGTTGTTTTTGGAACCTATGGAGGCGTAGGCTTGGGCCCCGATTCGCATTATCACTGGGATGTTGGCCAAGGTCTCTACATTGTTCACTGTCGTCGGCTGGCCAAAGGCACCCTTGGCGGCGGGGAATGGCGGCTTTACCCTTGGCTCGCCGCGTCGGCCTTCAAGGCTGTTCAGCAGCGCCGTTTCTTCTCCGCACACATACGCGCCCGCGCCCCTATATACTTCCAAATCAAAGTCGAGTCCGCTGCCCAAAATGTTTTTGCCCAAGTAGCCCTTATCCCTGGCTTCCTGTATGGCGGCTTCCAGCTTGTCGGCCAGCCACTTGAACTCGCCGCGGCAGTAGATAAAGCCCTTTTTGCACTGCATGGCCCAGCCGCCTATGGCCATGCCTTCTATGATCTGGTGCGGGTTGTACTCGAGTATGGCGCGATCCTTAAAGGTGCCTGGCTCGCCTTCGTCTGCGTTGCAGACCAAGTAGCGGGTGAATTTTTTTTCGCCATCGTCCTTGGGCATGAAAGACCACTTGAGCCCCGTTGGGAACCCCGCGCCCCCGCGCCCTTTAAGCCCTGATGCCTTGATCTCTTGCACCACTGCGCCTGGTTCCATCTTGATGGCCTTGCGGAGGGCTTGGTAGCCCTCGTGCTTGCCTTCATAGACGCTTATGCGCCAGTTGTCTAAGTCCCCCGCGCCTCTGAGCAGATGGTTGGGGAACTTTGAAGAGCCATAGCCCTCAAAGGAATATTTTTGGCGGTCAGGTTTTGTTCTAAAGTTGTTCATTTCGCGCCCCACTCGGCGACTTGGCCATTTTTGCATGCCTCTATGATTGCGTCTAGGCTGGCATCGTCAAGCATTTCGTCATACACGCCATGATTGATCTGTAGGCAGGGCCCTGTGCCGCAGCTTCCCAGACATTCGACTTCTTCAAGGCTCCACATTCCGTCTGCGCTCACCTGCCCAGGCTGGACACCCAAGCGTTGGCGCAGCTTTTCAAAAATTTTGGCGGCGCCCCTAAGCGCACAGCACAAATTTGTGCATACCTCTATGTGAAAGCGCCCAATGGGGGACTTGCGGAACATGGTGTAAAACGTGGCCACGCCATAGACGTGATGCCTTGGAATGTCCAGCACTCTGGCCACTTCCTGCATGGCTTCTAGGCTGACGAACCCCATTTCATTTTGTGCCACGTAGAGGGCCGGTATGGCCGCCGCCAGTGGGTCTGGGTAGCGGGACGCTAGGGCGCGAATCTGCGCCTCGGCAGACTTGCCCAAAGACGCTGCATGGCCGCTGGCTGGCGTCTGATTCGTAGTTGTGGTTGACGCAAGGGGCTGGTTCATCGGAATATCCCTCTGTATTATTATCTTATGATGCTGAATAATGTCTATAGGGAGCAAAAAGAACGTATTTAGGCGCATCGGGCGCCAAACCCAACAGGCCATCTAAATATTTCGCGCTGCGGACCCATTGGACAGGAGGCTCTTTGCCAAGCAAAGAAACGCTAAAAGTGACAGGCATGACTTGCGCGTCCTGCTCTGCCAGGCTGGAAAAGGTGCTTGGCAAGCTGAAGGGCGTCGAAAGCTGCGCCGTCAATTTGGCCACCGAGCGGGCGTCTGTCGTATTCGACCCTATAAAAATAGGCATAGGGGCCATCAAGCAAAAAATTGAAATGGCCGGGTTCGGCTGGACTGAAATAAAAAATGACGATGGCGAAAGGGATGGCAGCAGAAAAATTGCCAGTTGGCTAAAATGGCCTTTCGCAAAGTGCATCATCGCGGCGGTCTTTGCGACTCCGCTGGTCTATTTAGCAATGGCGCACATGGACGGCTTGGGCTTTAGCCTGCCACTACCAACGTGGCTCCACCCGCATCATGGCCCAATAGCATTTGCGCTGGTGCAGTTGGGGCTGACGGTGCCTGTGATCGCCGTGGGGAGCCGCTTTTATTCCAATGGGTTCAGGGCCGCCTGGCGCCTTGCCCCAAACATGGACAGCCTCATCGCCATTGGAACTTCCGCTGCTTTTCTGTACAGCCTATATGCGGCAATTCAGATCATTCGCGGGCGCCATGATTTTGTCGAGCAGCTTTATTATGAAACCGCCGCTGAGATTATTACCTTGGTGCTATTTGGCAGGGCTCTGGAAGCCACGTCAAAGGGCAAGACGGGCGAGGCTGTCAAAAAGCTGATGGGGCTTAGCCCAAAGACGGCCACCACCATTAGGGAGGGGCGCGAAATAGAGTTGCCCATTGAAGATGTGCAGACCGGGGACACCATAGCAGTGCGGCCCGGCGCCAAGATACCCGTTGACGGCATTGTTTTGGAGGGCAGCGCGGCCATTGATGAATCCATGCTGACGGGCGAAAGCGTCCCAGTTGAAAAGAGTAAAGGGGACTGCGTCTATGCGGCCACCATTAACACCAACGGCTTTGTCACATTCAGAGCCACCAAGGTGGGCGCGGACACTGCCCTGGCTCAAATCATCAAGCTGGTCGAGGACGCGCAGATTGGCAAGGCTCCCATAGCCAAAATGGCGGACATCGTTGCGGGCTTTTTTGTACCAATCGTGCTTCTTTTGGCCCTCGGCTCCTTTATCGGCTGGCTTGCGTTTAGTAAGGATTTTGCATTCGCGCTGGCGATATTCATTGCCGTCCTAGTGGTCGCCTGCCCTTGCGCCCTTGGCATCGCCACCCCAACGGCAATCATAGTTGGCACAGGCAAGGGGGCGGAAAACGGCATACTCATAAAGGGTGGCGAAGTACTGGAGACTGCGCGAAATACCCAAGTCGCATTGCTGGACAAAACGGGCACGATAACCGAAGGAAGGCCGGAAGTGACGGATGTAGCTACGCCGCCAGAAGTCGATGGGCACTGGCTGCTGCGAGTGGCCGCAGCAGCCGAAAGGGGGAGCGAACATCCATTGGGCAAAGCAATCCTGAAAAGGGCGGAATCCGAACAACTGGAACTGCCCGCCGAGTCGGATTTTGAAGCCATTGCCGGAATGGGTGTCCGTTGCCGCATAGAGAGCAGAGATGTTTTAGTAGGAAATATCAAACTGATGAACGCGCACAGCGTCGCAATCGGTCCATTGGAGTCCGTTGCAGCCCGTTTTGCAAGCGAAGGCAAAACGCCCATGTACGTGGCGGCAAACAATAAAATCGCTGGAATAGTCGCGGTCGCGGACGTGGTGAAAAAAAGCAGCCACGATGCCATAAAGAAACTAATCGGCATGGGCATAGAGGTGGCAATGATAACGGGCGATGACAGCAGAGCGGCGGATGCCATCGCAAGGCAGGTGGGCATCAAAAAGGTAATTGCCGAGGCGACACCCGCTGAGAAGGCAAAAGAGGTCAAAGCGCTGCAATCGCAAGGAAAGATAGTCGCCTTTGTGGGCGATGGAATCAACGACGCGCCAGCGTTGGCGCAAGCCGACGTGGGCATAGCCATCGGCGGAGGCACCGACGTTGCAATGGAGAGCGCGGACATCGTGTTGATGCACAGCGACTTGGCCGATGTTGCAAGGGCGATAAACCTTTCCAAGGCCACCATAAGAAACATCAAGCAGAACCTGTTTTGGGCCTTTGGCTACAATTTCGCGGGACTCCCCATTGCGGCGGGCATTCTGCACATCTTTGGCGGGCCATTGCTGTCCCCCGTTATAGCCGCAGCCGCCATGAGCCTGTCCTGCGCGTCCATAATGGCCAACGGTCTGAGTCTAAGGCGGGTTAAGTTGAATCTGGAATAAGGATAGGCTCGGAGGAAAAATGCAGACAAAGATATTTGTTGATGACATGACTTGCCGACATTGCGAAATGTCCATAATAAACGCAATTTCTGCCATTGCGGGGGTCGCCCAAGCAACGGCAGACCTACAAAATAGAACGGTGACGGTGACGCACGATGAAAATGCGAGCGCGGAAATGATAATTGCGAAAATAGAAGAAATTGGCTTTGAGCCCCATGTGTAATATCAGGTACAAGTTACAAGGTACAAGATGAAAACCCTTGCTACATGCGGCTTTGCTTCTGACGTTTATCACATTGGCAATAGGACGCGATATAGCACATGGAATCAGCTGCATTAATTATTGTGAGTATCCATCCAAGGCAAATTGCTCCTGCTCCCTCGCGGCTTGGTATCATTTATCTTGGAGGGCAATATGCGGGCAATCTCTATTCTCTTTTTATCTTTGGCCGTCGGCGCTGGGTTGTTTTCGCAGGGGCCTAACCCAAAAAAGGCAGCGGTTTTTTTCGCCGAGGGTTTCCCGGCGGCGGACGCACCTGCGCCTTCCAAGGCGACGCTGGAGAACGCGCTGGCACGGGCAGCCGCATCCGGTTCGGCACTGAGGGCCGAGTGGGCCCAAAACATAGGCAGCTTGGTTTCCCAACTGCAGGACGACTCAACAAGCCTTCTTGTGCTGCCTTACGGCAGCGCATTCCCTGTTGACGCTTGGCCCCAGATCAAAAACTTTTTGGGGCGGGGCGGCAATTTGCTGGTGCTTGGCGGAGCCCCCTTCCACCAGCCCGTCCGCTTTGACAATGGGAAGTGGGTCATAGGGTTCAGGCAGCCCACATTTGCAAACCAACTGCTCATAGGCCCGGCAGAAGAGATTAGCGTCAAGCGCGACTGGTCGCCAGAAAAAAATAGCACACTAAAAATAAACCAAACCCCAAAGCACACGTGGTCTTTGACAGTGCGTTTTGCTTCGACAAAGGATTTTCCAGACGAGGACGGCGGAGCCGGAGTGAGGGAGGCCATATCGCGCCCATTGGCCAGAATCGCGGACGGCCAAGGCGTGCCTCGAGCATGCGCCGCGCAGGAGATAGACAGGCTTCGTGGCGAATGGGTGGGCGGCCGATGGGTTTTTGCCACAACCGATGCAGAATTGAAAGCCGAAGAAATAAGCCAGCTCATTGCGAGGGCAGCATCGGGCCCATGCGAATTTGAAGCGCGCATTCTTCAAGCCTGCATAGAGCTGGGCGAAAAGCCGCACGTCCGAGTGCTTTTGCGCCGCCCCGTGATTGGAGAGTCGGCCCCCCTCAGCGTCAAGTTCAAACTGCTGGATTCTGCTGGCAACATCAAGGGCCAGCAGCAGAGGGAACTGGGCGGCAGCGCATCGCTCCGCACCGCAGATGCAATTTTTGACGTGACAAAGCCACTGGCCCCCGGGCTGTACACTGTCACCGCAGAATTGATGGGAGCAAGCTACCAAGTGCCTATTGCCGAAACGGGGGTCTGGGTCAAGGACGCGAAATTGTTGCAGACAGGCCCAAAGGTAACTGCTGGCCGCGACTGGCTGAGGTGGGACGGGAAGGCCACGCCCGTGGTGGGCACCACGTACATGGATAGCCAGATACACAGAAAATTTTTATTCGAGCCAAACCCCGCAAGGTGGAATAGGGATTTTGCGGCCATGAAAAAGGCTGGCATCAACTACGTCAGGACGGGGATATGGACTGGCTGGCCACGCATCAGCCTAGAGCCTGGAAGCATTGACGAAAATGTGCTTCGCGCCTTGGACGCGTACGTGCAATGCGCGGCCAACAATGGCATCCATGTCTGTTTTACCTTTTTTGCATTTTTGCCATTGGCCGCGCCCGGCGACAACCCATACCTGAGCCCAAGGGCACTGGAACTCCAAAAATCTTTGATAACGCTGATAGCTGGCCGCTTTAAGGGTTCCCCGTGGATCCACTATGACTTAATAAATGAACCAAGCTATAGCACGCTGGCCCAACTGTGGAATACCCGCCCCATTGGCGATGCCTTAGAGCGCACTGCCTGGCGGGCATACCTGTCCAAAAAATTTGGCGGCGACCGGGCTTCACTAGCCGACATTTTCAGGGATGGCGGAGACCCATTCGCGGTGCCGACAAATAGGGATTTTGCATACTCAACGATAAGGCTGAGCAGAGTTCCAAGAAAGGCCGCTGAATTTTATTTATTCGCCAACGAAGTAGTGGCAAATTGGGCATCCGACCTGCGCGAAACGATAAGGCGGGCCGGGGGGGACGTCATGGTCACCTTGGGGCAAGACGAAGGCGGCACCGGTGGCCGTGCCGCGCCGCCATTCTTTGGCCATGCCGTTGACTACACTACCGTGCATAGCTGGTGGAACAATGACGACATCCTGTGGGACAGCTTGGCCACCAAAATCCCCGACAAGCCCTGCCTAGTGCAGGAAACTGGACTGATGAGGCTGGAAGACAAAGACGGCCTTCCCTGGCGCGGGATAGAAGGCTCGGCTGCGCTGCTGGAGCGCAAATTTGCTCTAGCCCTGCTTGGGCGCAGTGCGGGAGCGGTCCAGTGGGCTTGGAACATCAACACGGACATGGATAACGACAACGAAGTGGTTATCGGCCTATTTAGGCCAGATGGCACAGCAAAGCCCGAATATGACGTCGTAAGGTCTTTCGGAGCCTTTGCGGCCAGTGCTGCGAAATACATAGAGGACTGGGGAGAGGACGAAGTTGCCATACTGATCCCGCACCGTCGGATGTGGCAGGGGAGGCCCAAGGCAGACGACGGCACCAGACGCTTGGTCAAGCTGCTGGCGGACAGGTTCGGCATTGCCGGGCGGATGATTAGCGACCAGACCTGCAACGATGAAGCCCTTAAAGGAATCAAACTGGCGATAGTCCCCACCTGCGAAATGTTGGAACTAGCCGCAGAAATGGCATTGAAGCGCATGTCTGGTGCTGGGGGCCTAGTTGTGCTGATGGGGCCGCTGGAGGGCGACGCCTTCGGCAGGCCATTGACAGCGCTAAAGGGACTAGAGGGGCAGAGGCCCTTGTTCAATAGGGAAGAAACCCCTTGGGGGTGGGCCACATTCGACCAGACACTCAACCAAGCACTAAAGGCTGGAGCGTCCACCTTCGACCCTGAATCCGCCCAAAAATCAAATGTTTGGCACATAGGCCTGCCACTAGATTATGCGCGCGAGGAAACCCCATTGGTCGAACTATTGGGGAGGGCACTGCTAAAGGTGGGAATCAAGGCAGAATTCAGGGAACGCCCCGCCACGGCCAGAGCCCTTAAAAACACCAGGGCAATCCTAGTCGGCGTGGTCAGCGAAAGCTCAACAGAAGTGTCGCACACTTTTAGCTTTGAAAATTTCAGCACAACCCTCAAAGCAAAGCCTGGGAGATGCTCGCTCGCGCTATTGGACGCAACAACTGGAGCCATGCTCGCGGCCTACGCCCTGCCGGATATTGATTGATGGGCGAACCGCTATAACTTGACGAATGGAGACCAGATGGATTGGCTAGGCTTTAGAAAACGCTTCCCCCTGCCGGAGGACGAGATATTCCTAAACACGGGGACATTGGGCTGCACGGCTAATTCCGTCATAGAGAGTCTATCCAACAGCCAGCAAAGGTTTGCTTCCACGATAGCCCATTGGGAGTACCTAAACGATGATAGGGAATGGATAACTGGGTACACCAAGGAGCAGAGCCTGCGGACGAGGCTGGGCAAGCTATTTGGCGCAGAACCCTGTGAAATTTCTTTGACACAGAACGCCACAATGGGCATCAATTTCATTGCCAATGGGATGGACTGGCAACAGGGCGACGAGGTAATACAGACAGACCAAGAACACCCAGGCTCAAGATGCCCTTGGGAAACGCTTGCGGAAAGAAAGGGGATAGTGGTCAAGTATGTCCACCTGCCGATCCCGCTCCAAAACCCGGACGAAATTATTGGCGCAATAGAACCCGCCTTCACAAGCCGAACAAAACTGCTGGCCCTGCCACACATAACATCTGGCTTGGGCACAATATTGCCGATAAAAGAGCTATGTGCATTCGCCCGATCCAAGGGCGTTTGCACCCTTGTTGACGGGGCCCAAGTTCCCGGCCACATAATGCTGGACATCAAAGACATCGGCGCGGACGCTTATAGCGCGAGCCTGCACAAGTGGCTATTCGCCCCTGCGGGAAATGGCCTTTTGCACGTAAAAAGTGAATTTGCCGAAAAACTATGGCCCACCCAAGCCAGCGAGGCATGGAAAGACCCCGACACGGGGTTCAGGCTTCAGCAGCGGGGCACAGGAAATCCAAGCCTATTGCGAGCATTGGATGCAGCTTTGGACATTTTTGAAGAAATCGGCCCCCAGACTTGGTGCGACAGGGTAAAAAAACTGGGGGACAAACTGCGAAGGGGAATCGTTGATGCACCAAGGCTGAATAACGGCATAAAGATCAATTCTTCGCTGCACCCTGCACTGTGCGCCGGCATAACCAGCTTTGAACTGCGCGGCACAAGTTCGCCCGCCGTTGTTCGCCACTTATGGGACAAATACAAAATACGCATCAGGGACGTCGGGGAGCCGTACGGGCTGAGGGTCAGCACGGCCGCCTACACCCAAGAGGGCGAAATAACTGAATTATTGTCCAAGCTGGCAGAACTCTGTTGACCCAAGGCCTAGCCTAGCACTGGCGCTAATTGCGAGCAGCAAAAACTCGCTGCACTTTGCCAAAGTTATAGCGTTTCCCCTATTGATTGGCACCGACTCTCATAGTTACGGCTGCTTTCCGTTCCGCTCCCCGCCTCGTGGAGGTGTGGTTAACCCATCGCGGCGAGCGGGTTTGCGCTTCAACGGTAGCCTCAGCGTTCCACCGGGCGGCTCGCTTCACTCTCTTGGTATCCTGCGCTTTCGCTCCGGATACGCGAGACATCCTCCGTTGGCCTTTGATGGCACGTTGGTCGGCAATCCCGCCATGGGTGCTTCCCTTGGTTCGGTGCCATTATCGGCGCAGCCTATGCACTCCGTGCCATTCCCTACGGGAAGGGCTATAACTAAAACACTAGCCCGAAGCTGATCCTGACAAAATCCGATGGAATGGGATTGCCCAATCTGAGGTCTTTGTTCGTGAGAGTAGAGTGGTAGGTGATCTCTGTTGCAAATTTGATGTCGCTCCCATAAAAGGTGTGGCCGATGCCAACATTTCCGGCCAGCCTGCTCTTCCTTTCAACGTCCACGTCTCTGTTCCAGTCGTCCCACCTATAATCCCAACTGTCGTCGAACGAACGCTCGAAGCGCTCGAAGTCGCCCGAAATGCCAGCGATCATGTATGTCCCTCGATGCCTGTAGGCGTCATCGAAAAATATCTGAAACTCGCCGCTGATGCTGAACAGTGAGTGGCGCAGGAATATGGTTTCGTAACCAGGAGCCGTGCTTGTCCCCCTCGAAGACATCCCACCGAGCCCCACGCGGAATGCCAATGTTTTTTGCAGCGGGAAGCTCATGGTGAAGTTCCCCCCAACACCAACGTCGTACCCTTCCGTCGCGATGTAAGGAATCTCATCGTTGTCTATACTCTCGTATTTTGTTTCCGCGAAGCGCCCCGAGGGAACGCTCAGGAAGAGAGAGAGGCCGTAATTTGGCGACTGCGCCTGAAGGACTCCAGCGCAGACAAGCGCGAAGGCTGTGCAAGTTAGGTGTCTCATGTTTTCTCCTTTTTGCTAGATGGTTGGATTGAGTCGCCGACGCAGCCCATTTCGCTTTTTCGCCGACAAGTGCAATGTGCCAATATCATGCCAATCTACGAAATAGCCAATTCCCTAGGTTAGCCACGGATTATTATAAAATGAAAAATATTTTTTGCTGCATTTTGCCCCCGACAGTAGCAAAAATACAACATTGGGTTGTAGGCTATAATACATTTAAGGAAGTTCAGGCATGGTTTGGAGCAATGATCTGGCAAAGCTGAAACAAGACCTCAAGGCCAAGGATGCCTCGGGCGGTGGGGGCACCGCGCCCCAAGCCCCCCCAAGGCAAGCCGCAGCCCCAACGACCCCAAAGCCATTGGAAGAAGAGGACGCCTTGTTTATGACGGCCGTAGGAAAATCCGTATCCCATCCAGCAGCCCAGAAAAACATAGAGGAGCAAGGCGCAGAGGAAGAGTTCACTAAGGCCATGTCCCAGTTAAAGGGAGTCCGACCAAGCGACCCGCGCACCCAAGTGCCAAAAAATGAAGGCAGCCATGCAGACCACGCGGATTCGGCGCATGGCCCGCCCCGCCCCGCCCCAAAGCCCACCGACGACTTTGAGGGCTTTGAAGACTTTGCGGACATTGGCCAAGCCAAAGGTGAAAGAAAAGACAGGGGCGACAAGGCAGGGCCAAGAGAATTCCATCTGGCCGCAGGAATGGTCATTGAAGTAGATGGCCAGCTAGATCTCAGAAACCACAACGAGGCCGATGCGCGGGAAAGGCTGGCCGAGCGGGTGCTGGATGGCCATTGCCTTGGCTGGCGCTCGCTGCACGTCATTTTGGGGAACTCGGATGCCCTGCGCCAAGTGCTTCGCGACTACCTTGATTCCCCGCAGTCCAGCCCATTGGCAAAATACGCGCAGGCCCCCGTCCCGATGGGCGGAAACAAAGCCTGGATTCTGTATTATCATTCGCACCCCACATCTTAATAGGAGCGCCCGTGACACTACTCGCCATCGGAACCATCGCCTTTGACGACCTCGAGTCCCCGTCCGGCAAGAGGGAGCACCTCTTTGGCGGCTCGGCCACATACTTTTCGCTCAGCGCCAGCAATTTTTGTCCAGTCCAGCTTGTCGCCGTTGTAGGCGAAGACTTTGGGCCCAAGGAAGAATCTGTATTTGCTGGCAGACCAATAGACTTGGAGGGCGTGTCAAGACGAAAAGGGAAGTGCTTCCACTGGAGCGGCAGCTATGGTGAGGACCTCAACGAGGCCCGCACTTTGATGACAGACCTAAACGTGTTTGCCGACTTCGACCCAAAATTGCCCGAACACTACAGAAGCGCACCATACTTGTTTTTGGCAAACATTGATCCTAGGTTGCAGCTGGAAGTTTTGGCAGGCATGGCGTCGCGCCCAAAATGGGTTGCGCTCGACACCATGAACTATTGGATAGAGGGGGCCAGAGGCTCACTGGAAAAGGCCCTCAGCGAAATTGACATCCTGCTGATAAACGAAGCCGAGGCCAAAAGCCTGGCCAAAGAGGCAAACGCAATAAAAGCCGCCAAGATCATTTCTTCGATGGGCCCTCGCGCCATCGTCATAAAGAGGGGGGAGTACGGGGCCCTGTTGTCCAATGGCGGCGCGTGCTTCCCGTTCCCTGCCATCCCAACGGAAACTGTCATTGATCCGACAGGCGCGGGCGACACTTTTGCAGGCGGCTTCCTAGGATTTTTGGCGTCGCAGGGAAACATGGAAGAAAAAACCCTGCGGAAGGGGATGCTGGTTGGCACCGTCATGGCGAGCTTTGCCATAGAAAGTTTTGGCACCGAAAGGCTTGCGGCAGTCACTAAGCCAGAAATCGAAGAAAGGCTGTCAATGCTGGCCAATATTATAGGCATTTCTGGAACATAATTTGCATACTTCACTCCTTTGGGAGTATTGTATGGCTCAAAAAATCTTGCTGGCACTTTTACTCGCGGTTCCGACCCTTGTTTTCGGCAGCAACATTCAACAAGACCCAAAGGGCACTGGAACGATCACAGTCCAAAAGCATCAGTCAAAATGGAACTACCCAACCGAAATTAAGCTACAGCCTGGCCAAAAGCTGCACATAGTGGAAAAGGGCAACACATTCTGGGCACTCGGGAATATGTACCTTGGCAACTCATACCTATGGCCGCAAATTTGGGAGCTCAACAAATGGGTGGCCGACCCGCACTGGATATATCCAGGCGACCCAATAATAGTTCCGGCCAAGGGGGAGCCCCTCGGCTCCAAGACCGGGCCAGACCAGGACATAGCCAACCTGCAGCCTGATAAAAGGGAAATTTACCATCACGCCGACAGGGACACGTCCACAGGTTACGTCTATAGCTTTCAGGATTTTCTGAAGCTTCCCTACCTAGCCCCCAAAGGGGCGACCGCGCACTTCAAGGAAATTGGGGCCGCAAGGTTGACGGGAAGCCAAAGGGGAGACAAGCGCTACATGTCGAAAGGGGAGGTCGTCTATTTGGACGGAGGCAGAGCCAAGGGCCACCAGCCGGGCGACAGAATGCTGGTTCTGAAAGTAGTGAAGCCAAATCTTCAGCACAATGACGAAAAAAAGGGGTGGCGCACGATTGGAGACGTGATCCAGCATGCGGCTATCATCAGGATACTTTCAGTGCATCCCAAAAATTCGGAGGCGGTCATAGAGGACTCCTTGGACGGCGTGGAAGTAGGCGACCATGCAGCACCATTTGAAGAACCAGTACTAATCCCAAACGCAGACGTGGTATTGAGAAACGACACACTGGAGCCAGTGCCAGTAAAGACCAGCGCGAGAATTGTTTACTCAAAAAGCGGCGCTTCGTATTTTGGCGATGGATCGCTGGTGTTGATTGACAAAGGGAAAAAAGCGGGACTCGACAGTGGGGACGTTCTGATTTGCGTCAGGCCAAGGGCCTTGGTCAACATTGCCCCGGGAGACCCCAGGCCCACCATCAGGAGCCCCATGACAAACAGGTACTTGGGGCAGCTCATCATCGTGAACGCCGGCCAAAACTACTCGACCTGCATCGTGATTGAAACAAAGACCGAAATGACGCTGGGGGACATCGTCACTAATTAGGTATAGTCCCCGCACTTCAAAACCAGAACAAGATGAACCCGTGGATAGGTGTTCAATGAGCCAATCAGCTTGTCCCGAGGAGGGCGCGAATGCGCAGAATGACGTCGAACAGTGGGAAAACGTCCATGCCGCCAAAACCCGCCTACGTGCTGCAATGGCCCACGCTGGGGTCTCGCGTATTCGGAGCGCAAGCGGAGAATACCGAGAGGACTGCGCCGAAAGCCAATTAGGGGCTCCGAAAGTAGCTTGGAAGCGCAGACTTGCGCCCCGCTATGAGTTTACCGCACTCTTCCAAAAGGCGGGGAGCGGAATGGAAGGCGCAGGCGAAGCACGCCAATCTGTACCGATGGTCAAGGGCGTTGACTATATCTTTCTCTCAATCCTGATAATGGCGCGTTCACCCATGCTTGGCAGGCTGTAGGAAAATGCCTTATGGCTCCATTCCACTTCCGCCTCCGAGCAGTCCCAATTGGGCCCTTTGAAAGCAAAAAAAGGCGCACCGGGCGCGGAGTGCATCTTCCACCAAGTTAGCAGCGTACCCATGTCGCTAACGGCCTTTGCCGTGCCCGCATCGGCGTTTAGCGGGGCCAGCGATTCGATAGGGCCGCACTCCGTCCGCAAATTGCCAAGTTGCAGCTCCAGCGCAGCCTGCCTCACAAAAGCAGTCTTTTTGCGGCTGCGGTCAACGGCCAAAACAATCAAGTCTGGCCTGTGCGCGGCAATAAGAAAGGCTGGTATCCCCATGCCCGACCCAAAATCGGCCACCAGAGACCCCGCCGAAATAGACCCAAGATGGGGCAGCAGCGCAGCAGAATCGAGCAGCAGGCCCTCAAACCGCTGCTCTGGCGCCAACCCCGTGAGGGAATGTACGACATTCCACTTGTCCAATAGCTTCAAGTACGCCTCTCCCATTGCCCGCAGGTTTTCTGGGAACGGTGGAATGGTGGGCTGGGGTGTAGCCATAGGCAAGTTATACCTGTTATATCAGGTACAAGTTACAAGTTACAAGTTACAAGATGAAAACCCTTGCTACATGAGGCTTTGCTTCTGAAATTTATCGCATTGGCAATAGGACACGATATTACAAGTTACCAGTTACAAGAACCTATCGCCGCACCAGGCGGCATCGCGGAATTCACGGAGAGGGTCAAACAATGATCTTTTTTGGCATGCGGATTGCTTAAAAAAGTGAAGACGGAGAAATGTCATGATCCAAGAAATAGCACAACAGACGATGGAATACAGAGGCTACACCGCCTGGGTCGAATGGATTGAGGAAGATGGACTCTACAGCGGAGAAGTCATGGACACTTGGGGAACAATCGGCTTCAGGGGATACACGCTGGAAGAAGCGCACCAAGCATTCAGGAAAATACTGGACTGGTACTTGGACGAGTGCTTTCCAGAGGAGAGGGTACAACCGTGCGTCAGTTCCAGACCCGCTTGATGTATAGCGATTAGCGTTCATGTGAACGCAACTTGCTATATGCCTAGCCAGAAACCCAGTTTAGCGCGACTATCCGCTTCAATTGCCAACTGCCAATGGCCTAGAGTACTCTATTTACATGTCAGCATCGCTGAAAGACTGGAAAGACGCTTTGGAGGACGTAGGGGTGATGGGCCTGGTGCCACCCCCCGCGCAGCCCATGCCCGCTGCGACCGCAGCCCCAGCGACTAGGCCGATTCTTCCTAGTACCCCCCCAATTGTCGCGCCTCGAGCTACCAAAGTCGCCGCGCCTCAGTATCCGGCCGCAAAGGCAAAAGAAGCGGCTGCCAAAGATGCCCAAGTCTGGCAGGCACCGACAGACCCTATCAAGAACCCGCCGCTTGAAGACCTAGAAACCTGCGAAAGCCTAGGCGCACTAAACGCCCGCATCTGCCGCTGCGAGGCCTGCCCTCTTGGGGCAGGAAGGATAAAGTTCGTATTTGGCGAAGGCTCGCCAAACGCCCAGATGATGTTTGTCGGCGAGGGCCCTGGCAGTGAAGAGGACATAATGGGCCGCCCCTTCGTCGGCAGGGCCGGAGTGCTGCTTGACAAGATGATAGGCGCGCTTGGCATGGCCCGCAGCGATGCCTACATAGCCAACATCGTCAAGTGCCGCCCACCCGACAACAGAGTGCCAACGCCAATGGAGGCCCAAACCTGCGTCCGCTACCTGATGCGGCAAATTGAACTGATAAAGCCCAATGTGATAGTGGGCCTCGGCGCGACACCACTACGGGAGATGATAGGCATCCCAAGCGGGATAACCAAGCTACGCGGCACTTGGCGTTCAGTCAAAGTGGCAGACAGAGAGATACCCTACATGCCCACCTTCCACCCCGCCTACGTCCTGCGCTCGTACACCAAAGAAGTCAGACAGGCAGTCTGGGAGGATCTGCAAGCGGCAAAAAAGAGGGCGGATGAAGGGTAATTGCCAAGAAATGATTATAGCCCTTCCCGCAGGGAATGGCACGGAGTGCATAGGCTGCGCCGCGATGGGTTATAGTCAATTGACTTGAGAATCGTAACACATTGGCATGCTTCGCCTGCGCCTTCCATTCCGCTCCCAGCCTTGTGGAGGTGCGGTTAACCCACCGCAGGGCGGGGGTTTATGCATCCAGCGCAATTCCAGCGCTCCCGCTTGGCGGCTCGCTCCATTTTCGGCGCAGTCTAGCGCATTCGCGCTTTCATCGGGGCGAGCTGGTCGGCTCATGGAGCGCCATCCACGAACTCATCTTGTTCTGATTTGGAAGTCAAAGGACTATAACCGCACCTACACAGGGAATGAAGACTTATCGCCGTTGGCTTTGACGCTGCGCGGCAGCGTCAAAGACTTTACGGCGATAGGCTGCATTAAAAGCGGAACGGAAAGCGCAGCCG
>Ga0268262_10003910_pt1 | contig 15744 bp, 18 predicted proteins | sample TergutNc150P3_FD_190354 | JGI IMG/M metagenome (GOLD analysis project Ga0268262, IMG submission 190354) | Nasutitermes corniger P3 segment gut microbial community from laboratory colony in Florida, USA - Nc150 P3 (SPAdes) (version 2) | ecosystem: Host-associated > Arthropoda: Insects >... | reverse complement strand
GTCACCCACGCGTTACTCACCAGTCCGCCGCTTTCATCAGGGTTGCCCCCGAATATCGCTCGACTTGCATGCTTAAGACGCGCCGCCAGCGTTCGTTCTGAGCCAGGATCAAACTCTCCATGATATTGATTCTATCCGGCCGAAGCCGGGTAGATAATTCCATTTAGAGTCCCTGACATATAATTGCTCAGGGTAGAAGTTTTACAAGTAAAACTTCCAAGCTAAAACTCTAAGCCGTTTCCGGCTTGGTTTAGCAATACGCTTGCTGCTTTGCTAAAACCAGTAAACTGATTTTAGCTACCTTCTTTTGATGAATCGTAATACGATTCATCGCCAAACCCGGTAAACCGGACTTGGCACTCTCCCCTTCCCTAATGTCTGACCACTTAATTCTTGAAACTACCTCATGTTCTTTAAACACAATCTTAATCCCAAGAATTAAGTGGTCAGACAAGTTGCCAAATATCATGGAACTTTAGTTCCAAGGAACTTAAGCTCCCGCCCATAATAGGGCGTTCTTACACGGACGCAATATTTACGATCGCGCAAGTTTTTAGAAAATACTATTTTCTCAAGTACTTTGTCAAGTACTTTTTGAAAAAAATTTTCTTTTTTTCGTTTGTTCAGCGTTTGGAAACACGCCCCTGTTTTACCTCAGCAAAACACTCCGCTTAGGTAACCCGCCAGGCGCACGCTTTTTCAAAGAAGACTCTTTGAAGAATCCGAACTAATCCCGGTTAGCGGAACCCGAAGGTTCCCCATTGATATCCTGCAAACAAATATAACAAATTAAAAAACTTTTGTCAAGTGTTTTAGCAAAAAAAATCAATTTTTTTTTGCAAAATTTTATAGTTCTTACAATACTATTGCCGCAAATTGAACGGCCAAACCTACCGTCACAGGTATCGCAATATTGTCATAATCTTCCAGCGGTAAAGCTTCCACCGTCATAGCCGTAAAAGCCGCTACAAAGGCTATATGCGTATTGCCGCAAACCGCATAGGCGCTTATCAAAACAGCGGCAAAACAGGCCAGCGAGCCTTCCACGCTTTTCCCGTAAAGGAACGCGGGCCGCCATCTCCCAAAGAATTTTCCCACCAAACTGGCTAAACCGTCCCCAAAGGCAAGGGCATAAATCGCAATCGCCGCAGAATATGACGGATACAGGAGCAAAGCGAGAAGAGCGCCTAAACCCAAGGTAATAGGCCCCATTACAAAGTTACCAATATCACGTTGTCTGGAAGCCATACCGGTAATGGAAGAAATAATCGGGATTTTTACGCCGTAAAGACGTAAATATTCCATCAATGTATAGCCCAAAGTTCCAATTATCAAAAGAGCCGCTGTCGCCATTTTGTTTATAGAGGCCAAACTCGGGGTAAGGGCGATAAGAAAATGGATAGCTTTTCTTACGATTTCAGCTCTTAATTCGCCAACATCCCTTCCGGTATTAGCATAAATCGCGGTGTCGGAAAAATTGGACCGCATTACAGATTCTATTCTATCCATGCTATTTACCTAGCAAGAACCATGCCAAGCAAGAAAGAAAAATATCGATGTTATGTAACTCTTTATGTTGTATAGAATTACATAAAAAATAAAAGTGCCGATTCAATCTGTTCTTCGTAAAATATGTTAAAAAATGTATACAATTTTATACAAATTGAATAATAATTTACTATTAATTGATAGGTTAATACAAACATTATCGTTCAGCTTTTGGCGGATTTTTAGTAAATAACTCGTCCCAATAATCTGCTTATTTGTCAGTTATTTCAGACAAAGAACAACCATTTTTTGCACAGTAAACAGGTATATTGTTTGAAAATTTATTTAATTTTTAGATATGGCTTTTTCTATGGTTTCACTTATAATTTGTTTCATATCTGCAATAATCTTCTGATGTAAACGTTCAAATGGATCATTAGGATCATATTCAACGTTAAATAATTTATAAGGTTCAATACCAAGAGTTTTGGCTATTTGTTCTAACATAACTGGTTTTGGGTATTTTTTGCATGTCTCTATCATAGCGATATAATGAGTTGACACATTTGCTTTTTCAGCAAGCTCTTCTTGTGTCATTCCCAATTTTCGGCGGTTTTCCTTTAAATTAGTCGCTAATATCTCTCTAATCCCTTTATTTCCCAAAAATTTACCCCTTCGGCAATAATAACTTGCTTTTTCTACTTGACACATTTCCTAAATGACAATTATAATATGCCTAAATGGTTATTTTTTGAGCTTTTATTAGTTGCATGGTATAAGTTCGAAAAAATCTAAATTTGGAGGTTTCTATGAAAAACACAATCAAAGTGTTCGGGATTATCGCCATTGTTGCGATAATCGGATTTTTTTTCGCCGCTTGCGAGGAAGACAACAGTAACCCCTTTATAGGGAATTGGAGTGGGACGACGGATTTTGGTGTTGTAAGATTAACGGTTACTACTTCAACATGGACATATGACGAAGGAAGCTATTCTCATTATTCAGGTACTTATACATATAGCGGTAATATAGCAACTTTTATATTTAATGGTAATACTGCTGGTACAGCTATTGTTTCAGGAAATACTATGACTGGAAGTGTGAATAGTGTTGGGTTTACTGTTTCAAGAAATAATTAATATAAAGTATTGATCTCACGCCTTTTACTATGCGTCGTAAAAGGCGGAGCAAGTTCCGTAAAACAGAGAGATACACAACCGGCGGTTCATACTCTTTTACACTGAATTATTCAATGTATCCGCTTTTTGAGTTAAATCAAATTGTTCAGGTAAGAGTGGTATAACAAAGCTGAAAAAGGTATGTCCTTCGTGAATTAAGCAGAGAATAGATTTAGAAATGCAAGAGAATAGCGGGGTATATCGACATTTTATGGGATTTATCGGGAGACCGATATGTAATTAAATTGCATATAGTGTAATAAAAAGCGCCGTCGATATTTTAATTAAGATGGCCAATATCCACCGTATTCTGATAAAAATCCCGCTTCCATGGCCCAACGTTCAGTGAGTGATTTTGGCTCAAGGTAGAGGCTTGTACCATCAGCGAAAAGAAAATCACCATCTTTTACACCGATAAGACCACCTGAAGTTTCAGAATATTGATATACAAATTCAGCATATTTGCCTCTTGCGTATTGCGCAATTGTTTTTTTTGTTTCCTCAACGGTCATTTACTGCCTCAATTGTAATATGGCTATCATCTTTTTCGAGGATGCGGAATTTTGCTCCTCGCAAAAAAAGATACTCAAACTCATTACCTTTATGATACTTTGTTTTTTCGCCAATGTAAAGCCCTTTTGTTCCTGCCGGCGCACGGATTACTATCATTATTGGGTTTTTACCGCTATTCAACTTTTCTGTAGCATATCATTCAGCTATACTTTTTTGAATCGCAGTACTGAAAAAACCTTTAATAGGTATAATTTTACCCACATTCGCATTTTTCCAGTAAATTGCATCATCACCTTTAAAGAAAAATGTTTCCTCGATAAGACTTGGCGCATTGTCTATCACACCGTCAAGCGTTTTTATTACTGGAGCAAATTTACTTTTTTTCCAATCCTTACCGAATTTGTAGATTTCTTGATTGACTTCTGCGCCTTTACCACTGGAATATAATCATAATTTGTTTATATATTCAATTGTAAGCTTTTTTATAAAGCAGAGGGCGAAAAGATTAATTGTGGATAAGGATAGAAACTTCTTTATTTTGCATATACAATGCGCGTTCTTCCATGCTATCAAAATTAACAGGACGAAATTCAGAGAGCTGTTTTTCAGTAAGCAAAGGGGAATCGGGGTCATAAGTATAGGGACGTTTAGCCGCCGCCTCTATTTCCGCTTTCATTTCCGCCCTTCTTTCAGGTGTTAACTCGTTGCCAGCCGTATATCTCATTATTGCCATAATACATAATTTTAATGTTTAAGTCACTACTTTTACAATAACTATTTATTCGCAAGATTTCTCACAAAGAACACGGAGAAACAAAGAACACAAAGAAGAATCAGGAGCTTTGTCCGTTATCTTATCGTGAAATTTCAGAATTTTACCTTCGGACAAAAATCCCCTCTCCTCTTTGAATTCTTTGTACCTTTGTGCTCTGCGCACTGTCGGCCACCTAAAGGCGGCCTTGCTATTATATTAAACAGTGGCTTTTATTGGTGCTACGCTATGATGTATTAATCATCTACACGGCTTCGCCGTGCGTTTTTCTAGCGTGTGTGAAATTTCTCGAAAAATCCCTGTAAACTACCAGTAGTATCAAACACCGTAAATTGCTAAAATACACACATGAAGACAACAACAGGACATTGGGCTGACGAGGCCGCGGCGAAGATTATTTTTGAGAAGGGTGAAAAAGACCTCTACACCTGCGCGTCGGGGATTACCCCGTCCGGCACCGTGCATATCGGGAATTTCAGGGAAATTATCTCCGTCGATTTGGTGGCGCGGGCGCTGCGCGATACGGGGAAAAAGACGCGCTTTATTTATTCATGGGACGATTACGACGTGTTCCGTAAAGTACCGAAAAATATGCCGAAACAACAGGAGCTTGAAAACTGCCTGCGCTCCCCTATCACTATGGTTCCAGACCCGTGGGAGCGGGATTCAAGTTACGCGCGTCATCACGAAGTTGACGTGGAAAGCGCGCTGCCTAAAGTGGGGATTTTTCCCGAGTATATTTATCAGGCGGAATGTTACCGCTCTTCCCGTTATGCGCAAGGCATACGAAAAGCGCTTGAAAAGAGGGATGCGCTTAAAGAAATTCTTGACAAATTCCGGGATGAGGAGCATAAGATTCAGGGCGAATGGTGGCCTGTCAGCGTTTTTTGCGAAAAATGCAATAAGGACGAAACTGAGATTGAAGGCTGGGACGGCGATTGGGGTTTAAGTTACAAGTGCAACAGGTGCGGAAACAAGGAGACGCTGGACATCCGTAACGCAAAAGGCGTTAAGCTGACGTGGCGAATCGACTGGCCTATGCGCTGGGAATACGAAAAAGTTGATTTTGAGCCGGCCGGCAAGGATCACCACAGTCAGGGGGGGAGTTTTGATACCGCGCGTCATGTTTGCAAGGACGTGTACGGCTGGGACGCGCCGGTTACTTTACGCTACGATTTTATCGGTAAAAAGGGAATCGACGGAAAGATGTCTTCATCGTCAGGTAACGTAATCACTCTTGACGACGTGCTCAATGTGTATACGCCGGAAGTGGCGCGTTATCTGTTCGCGGGAACAAGGCCGAATACCGAGTTCACGATTTCATTCGATCTTGACGTAATAAAAATTTACGAGGATTACGACAAAACCGAGCGTATCGCATGGAAAATAGACCAGGCAAAAGATGAAGCGGTATATCAAAAAGAACTGCGTATCTATGAACTTTCGCAGATCAGCGCGGACGGAAAAACACGACGCTTGGAAGATATGGTAAAGCCGTATCAAGTCCCGTTCCGCCACTTATGCAATTTAATTCAAATAGCGGACGGCGATATTGAAAAAACACTCGCGGAAATCGCGGCTAACGACGGTAATTTAAAAAAAGAGCAGTTTCCCGCTTTAAAAACCCGCTCTGAACGCGCAAAGTACTGGATAGACAACTGCGCGCCGGAAGATTTCCGTTTCCGTTTACTGCCGGAGGGGAATGCGGTAAACTCTTCTTTTTCAGAAACTGAAAAAAACGCGGTACGCATACTTCGCGACGACATTATCTGTAATATTGAAAAATTTCCCGATGATAAAACCTGTTCTTCGGCGATTTATTCGGTTGCTGAAAAAGCGGGAATAGACGGCAAGGCTCTTTTTACCGCCGCCTATCAGGCGTTGATTGGGAAGGATCAAGGCCCGCGTCTTGCGAATTTTTTAAGATCGATAGACAAACAGCGGTTACTGGGGATACTTAAAAACTATTAATACGGAAGAATTTCACACACGCTAGAAAAACGCACGGCGAAGCCGTGTAGATGATTAATACATCATAGCGTAGCACCAATAAAAGCCACTGTTTAATATAATAGCAAGGCCGCCTTTAGGTGGCCGACAGTGCGCAGAGCACAAAGGAAGAGAAGATCACAAAGGGGAGAGCGGAGGTTTTTGTCCGTTATATTATCGTAAAGCTCGCGCATAGCCTTCGGACAAGAACCTCTTATTCCCTCTTTGTGATCTTTGTGTGAAGTCTTCTTTGGAATCTATTCTTCCTTTTCTTTGTACATAATCGGCGGCTGTCCCGGATAATGCCGCCATTTGATAACTTCTTCTACGGAAGGCACTTTGTAAATTTTCACGTTGTTTTTTATCAAATCGGCTTCGGCTTCTTTGGGGATGCCGTCATCGGTGAAAACTCCGGTTACTTTATCAAGCGTAATAAGGTTATACGCCCCGCGGCGTTTAAATTTCGCGGCCTCAGTAAGCAAATATTTTTTTTTCGGACGCTCGGCAAGTTTTTGGGCCGTTTCAACGCGAAGATGATCCCTTCCCGTGAATCCCTGCCCCGCAATAAAACCGTCAGCGCCTAAAAAATATTTGTCTATAAAAAAAGTTTCACTGCTATTTATTGTCAACTTTCCGACTAAAACCTGCGATTCCGGTTGAAAATATCCGCCAAGAAGGATGAGCTTTATATTTTGCATTTTACTTACATAGTTGGCGATGAAAATCGAATTTGTAACGATTGTAATGTTTTTTCTGGCAAGCGCGAGTTCCTCGGCAAATAACGCGCAACAGGAACCTGATTCAAGCAAAATTGTTTCGCCTTCATCGACTATTTCAACCGCGGCTTTGGCGATTCTTCGCTTAATTGAATGATTAAACGCCATCCGTTTGCCGGTATCATCCGCGCCTTCCAGACTCGCGTAACCGTGGGTCTTGCGAATAATACCTCGTTTTTCAAGATTATCCAAATCTTTGCGTAATGTTACATTAGAAACGTCAAGTAACTCGGCAAGCAGGGAAATTTTTACGGTTTTGTTAGATGCTAAAAAATCAAGTATCTTAACAGTCCTGTCCATTACCGTATCCCTTTTTGGAACTTCTAAAAACAAAAGTTTTTAAAGATTGCCATAATTACAATTCCAAAGATTTGCTATCTATCTTTTCATGAACGTATTCGGCAAAATCCTCGATTTTCATCGCCGCAAGCTGTCTTCCGTCGCGCAGACGGATCGATACCGTGCCTTCATCGGCTTCGCGTTGTCCTACAACCAGCATATATGGAATTTTTCGCGTTTGACAGTCGCGGATTTTAGCGTTCATGCGCTCATCGCCAAGTTCCGCCGTTATGCGCAAATCACGCAATTTAAGGGAAGCGGCCGTTATTTTAGCGTAATCGTTAAACACTTCCGATACGGGGATAACCGCGGCCTGCTCCGGAGCTATCCAAACGGGGAAAGCGCCGCCAAAGTGTTCTATAAGCACGCCGAAAAATCTTTCTATACTGCCAAAAAGGGCGCGGTGTATCATGTACGGGCGTTTGTGCTGGCCGTCCGTATCGACAAATGTCATGTTAAAACGTTCCGGTTCGTTAAAATCAAATTGAATCGTAGACATCTGCCATTCTCTGCCAATAGCGTCTTTAATTTTAATATCGATTTTCGGACCGTAAAACGCTCCGCCGCCTTCGTCGATCTCGTAGGGCAGGCCTTCGGCGTTTATGGCGTTACGCAAACTTTCCAAAGCCGCGTCCCATTTGTCCGTCTCCCCGACTGATTCGGCCGGCTTGGTCGCAAGGTACGCCTTAATTTCTTTAAACCCAAAAACATTCCAAATCATCAAGCTGAAACGCAGTACTTCGCGTATCTCGCTTTCCATTTGCTGCGGCGTACATATGATGTGCGCGTCGTCCTGGGTAAAGCCGCGTACGCGAAGGAGTCCGTGCAAAACGCCCGAACGTTCATAGCGGTAGACTGTTCCAAGTTCCGCCCAGCGCAATGGCAGGTCACGGTAGGAATGTCCTTTATTATTGTAGATTAAAATATGGAACGGACAGTTCATCGGTTTTATAAAATAATCCTGTTTATCAATTTCCATGGGGCTGTACATGTTTTCCTTGTAAAAACCAAGATGCCCCGACTTTTCCCAGAGCCAGCTTTTACCGATGTGGGGCGTATAAAGTATCTCGTAACCGTTACGGAAATGTTCCTGCCGCCAAAAATCCTCGAGGGCGACCCTCATTCTACCGCCGTGCGGATGCCAATATATAAGTCCCGCGCCGGCTTCTTCGTGGATTGAAAAAAGATCCATCTCTTTTCCAAGCCTGCGGTGATCCCTTTTTTCAACTTCCTCAAGAAAGGCAAGATGCGCCTTCAAATCTTTGGGATTTTCCCATGCGGTTCCGTAAATGCGGGTAAGCATGGTACGATTTTCATCTCCGCGCCAATAAGCGCCGGCGATACTTTGCAATTTAAAAGCCGCGGAATTTATCTCCCTTGTGTTGGCGACATGGGGACCGCGGCAGAGATCGCTCCATTGGACATTGCCTTCCGCGTCGCGGTTCTCGTAAATGGAAATATCTTCGCCTTCCGGCAATTCATTTATCAGCTCCGTTTTAAATTCTTCGGCGGTAAAACGCCCAAGCGCGTCTTTGCGACTCACGGTAACCTTAACAAAATCCTGACGGCTGTCGATGATTTTTTTCATTTCCGCTTCGATGGCGGAAAGATCGTCGGCTGTAATTTGTCGCGGTAGGAGAAAATCGTAATAAAAACCGTTATTAATCGCCGGTCCTATGGCGGTTTTTGTTCCTGGAAACATTTTTACCACGGCCTGAGCCATAATGTGGCTTACTGAGTGACGGATTGTCGCTAATTTTTGGTTAATTTCTGATTTATCTGACATATTGTATAAAGATAGCATTTTTTTTTGATTACGTCTAGTTAAAAATATCTATTAACATGAATAAGAGAAAGATTTTTTTACCATAAACCGACACGAACAGAAGAAAAATTTTGTCTAAAACATTATTCTATAAAAAATTTAAAAGTTCAACTCGCTTCCGCGTCAAATTAATTCACATAATAATAAAATAATAATAACATAAAAGAAATTTTACCAATAAAACCTTCCATCATCATTTATAAATTTATTATATTGATTACATTAATTATATTGATTTTGGGGGTAACTATGGCATTATCGGCATTAAATATTTTATCGGGTATAGCGGCGGCGGCGACCGGGTTGGCGGGCGAAAAAGCATCCAAAGACGGAACGATCCCCGGACTGGATTTGGCGGCGATTATCCCGGCTATGTTGGGTAAATCGGGAGGGATTGCCGGAATCGCTGGCAACGCTCTTGCTTCCATCGCAAAAACGGGACTACTTAACAATTCCAAATTGGGTAACCTTGCCGGACTGGCCGGTTCTTTGTTCTCTTTTGAAAAAACCGATACAACACAAAAAGCCTCAGGCGGCATAGCGGGTTTGGCTGCGGCGATTATCGGCAATTCCGGTACAGGGTCTCTTGGTTCTATCGTGACCATGGCTTCCTCTTTGGCAAAATCCGCCAAAAACCAAAAGGAAGTAAACGGCATGGCTTGTGAATTAGGTAAAACCTTGAGCGGTTCATTCGGGGTTTCATTTGACGGAGGCGGAACAGCCCTTAAAGCCCTGGATAAAGTTATGGAAAACAATACCAAAGGCGAACTCTTTAAAGCGGTTCTGAAGGGTCTTTCCTAGGCATTATACGGCAATATTTATTTAAAGAATTTCTCACAAAGATCAAGAGGGGAACCTTCGACCTTCGGTCTCGGTTGAGGTTCCACATGGCTTTGTCGTGCGTTTTTCCAGCGTGCGTGAAATCTTCCGACTTATAATATCTTTGAGTATTTCCTTAGAATAAAATTCTTCTTCTCATATTCTTAAAAAATCTATTAATAAACAATATTATTTTATAGAAAATAAAATAACAGAAATAGTTACTGATGTTTTAAAATAATAATCTTAAAATAATAATATCTAATGACGGGCATTTTAGTTATTATTTTATTCAAGAAGGATATAAATTATGTTAACTGACATGCTCAAAAAGAAAACTGACGCTGTTCCTGAAACCAGGGAAAAAATCCAGGACGATTTTTCAGAAAGTACAGGACATATAATGGGAAAAATTAAAGATTTGCAAGACGCCGTTACGGAATTGCTGGGACCGTCGGAGGAAGCGGTAAAAATAACTTCCGAGATGGACAAGACTTTCCTAGCATATATCTCCCGCGCGATTAACCATGTCATTTCCGTCTCTGATATTTTCAAACAAACTAAGCAGATGAACCATAGCATTGACGAGCTTGATATTCTGATTGAAAAACAGACCGATGCCGTCAATCAGACATCATCAGCCATAGAACAGATGACCGCCAATGTCTCCTCGGTATCGAATATCTTAAATGAAAACAATAAAGTTATGAACGCGTTGCTTGCCGCATCCAATGAAGGTACGGACGGAATTCAAAAAGTAATGGAAATTATGAAAAGCCTTGTAACGAATTCGGAAGTTTTGCAGGACGCGAGCAAAATGATTCAAAACATAGCGGCGCAGACTAATCTGCTCGCGATGAACGCGGCAATAGAAGCGGCTCATGCCGGACAGTATGGTCAGGGGTTCTCGGTAGTCGCCAACGAAATCAGAAAACTTGCGGAGAACTGCTCTACGCAGGGCAAGTCCATAAGTAAAATTTTAAAAGAGCTTCAGGGAGAGATAGGCAAAGCCACATTACTTACCGGAAAGTCGCAGAATGAGTTTGAAAAAATCCTCGCTCTTGTAGATCAGGCGCGCGATCAGGAATCTGTAATTATGAACGCGATGAACGATCAGAAAACCGGTAACGCGCAAATTTTAAACGCCACCCATCAGATTCAGGAAGTTACCTACCAGGTCAAAGGCGGAGCGCAAAAAATAGCGGAGTCCAGTTCTTTGATCCCCGCCAGCGTAAACGATTTGGAAAATGAAACCGCCGAAATGAGCAAAGCCATAAATGATCTTATGGGCAGTGTTGAAGACGTGGAAGAGATAACTCAAAATTTTTCCGCCGGTGTCTCGGCGGTCAGGAAAATCGTCACGGAAATTAATGAAACAACGCAAACATCAAAATTACATAAGGGGTACGACAATGCAATTTAAAATTTTTGAACCTGATATCGAGGTATACGGACAAACGGTTAATTCAATCATAACGGGGCTGGGGTATTTTACCAACCTTTCCCGGCGTTATTTTAGCAGGGTAAATATCGGGACAATGGTTAACAAGAAACTACAAATTGATTTGAACGGCTGGTATCCGCAGGAAGCATGGCTTGAAGCGTTTAAACACATAGCGGAAACGGTCGGCGACAGGGTTCTCTACAACATTGGTTTAAAAGTTCCCGAGAACGCGCAGTTTCCGCCTTGGGTTGTGGACATTGACACCGCGATTAAGGCGATTGATATCGCATATCATCTTAATCACCGTAAAAACGGCAGGCCGCTTTTTGACATGGATACCGGAAAAATGTTTGAGGGAATCGGGCATTATGGTTATGATCGGGATCCTTTCGGAAAAAACATAATAAAAAGCGTTAGCCGCAACCCATATCCTTGCGCGTTTGACAAGGGAATTATCACCGCCATGGCGCATAAATTTCAGCCAAACGCTAAAGTTACCCATGACGATTCAAGGGAGTGCCGTTCACAAGGAGCGGAGAGCTGTACTTATATTATTACATGGTAATTTTAAAATTTTCCGCGGTACTTATGGTTTAATTTTTATAAAACTTCCTTCTTGAAAGTTTGGGCTAACTTTAGTATTGCTTTGCATTGTTCCTGATTAAGGGTTCCTACTAAGCGGATAATTTCTTGCGCTTCTCGGCTTAAATTTAATTTTTTACTCCCTAATACGGCATCTTCGCCTGTGACAAGATATTCAACCGAGACTTTCAATTCACGGGCTATTATAACGGCGTTTTCTACGGAGGGTTCGGTAGATTGGGTTCGCAAGTAACATTCCAGAGTCGCTTTGGGAATACCGCATTTATCGCTTAGTTCTTTAACCTTAATATCTTGAAAATCCAGTTCGTTTCTTAAATTTTCTCTAAAATTGCTCATTCTTATAGATAGTGATATTTCATTGAAATAATGCTTGTAAACATTTATATTTAAGCGTATAATTTTATAGGAACATTGATAAATAAATGTTTCTTCTAAATAATAATGATTTCTTAATGAGGAAACTTTTTATGACATTTTTCAATAATTTGTCATTTATATAGTTTTTTTGAGGATGAAGAAATATTTGCATAAATAAACAGTCGCATAACATTTATCCTAAACTTGATAGAAATATTTGGCTAGGATACGCCGGAACATTATGTTCAATGGGGGCTAAAATTTTTGAAAATATTTTTGGGGGCAAATATTCATAAAATTTTGGCAAACATTGAATATAATAAATTAGGAACGTATGTTCTTAATAAATAAATATAAAGGAAGGTTTTTTAAATGAAAAGAAAATTAATTTTTACTTTCGGGATTTTGTTGTTTTTTGCTTTTGTTACAGTTAATTGCAGCGCACAATCATCAACCAATGATCAACGTATAATTGGTACTTGGGTATGTAGTCTTGATGGTTTTACCGCTACATATGTATTTAACGCAAATGGTTCAGGCACATATTTAGCAACTAGTGGAACAGAAAAAAGAGAAGGAGCTTTTACATATGGAGTTTCCATTGATGGAGAAATAAGGATTGTAGGTGAATATAGAAACTATGGTAAAATTTATTTTTCACCTGATGCAAGAACAATGATTTTTGAAGGTTTAGCTTATCGAAAAAAATAAAAAAATAATGATGTACGCCCCCCAACTGCGGCAGTAATTGATGATTGATGTTCAACCGGAACGACAAGGCGGTTGTCGATAATGAAGGACACGTCGTTAATTTGATCTTTGTAAAGTATGTCCGTTAAGGTGTTAATGTCGATGGCTAGGCTATGCCTGACATCCAAATTTCACAGCATACTCATTTAAAGTGAGTACGCCGTCTGTTCATTTCACGGGCATTTCCTACCACGAACTACACGAACTTATCACTCCAATATTCCTCCGTGTAACTCCGTGTCCTCCGTGGTTAAATTCTTTCTTTCCTGTCCGTGTTGGTTCGTGGTAAATATTCTTTTGCAGATAATTCAGGGCAGACGCTTGCACAAGGAGAGCGATGGGAACATACGCTCACGGGGTTTATCTCCAACCATGAGTCTCAAAAAATTCTTTCTTTATTTTGAAGCCGCTCTTTAATTTCTTCTATTGTTAACCCTTGATTTAGCAATTCAAGAAAATAATGCCTTTCTTCTTCGCGAGTCTCTTCACGCCCCTCTTCGCGACCTTCTTCTCGCGCCACTTCTATCGCCTCATCCTGATTCCATTCCGTTAATAGCATATTACCTCCGAGCGCGCTGCTCCAGCTAAAGCTGTCGCGCTTTTTTCATCTTCATTAACTTTATTTTAGCGCTACGCTGTGCTAATTCATTCATCCACACGGCTGTGCCGTGCATAATTGAGCGCCTCCTCCCCATGGGCTTCCAAATATTCCTTCAGTATGTTCTTCTTTATACAATAGTTTATCGCATTTCTAACGCCTTTTTCAAGCGAATTTTCCTTTTTCTGGTATTCCCGAATTTTGTTTACAAAAACACTGTAACTGTCAAGTGTTTCGCATTTTTTCAGTATTTCAGAATTATGCCCGTGGTTCACGTTATAGACTTGTACTATTAATTCCAACGGTATTTTATTAGTATCCGTCATTTTCAAACATTCAATGTCCTTGAAAGCGTTGGAAAGCCTGAGTTCTTTGTGATCGGGGTATTTATACTTGCCGTTGTAAAGTACGATAAACTCAGGTTTGGGGATTTTCTCAAGTTTTACCTGATACAGTTTTTTTCGGTTGACTATTTTTTCATATAAACGGGCAATGTACATTAACAGCCGCAGGGGAATGTTGTCATTAATTGACGATTGATGTTCAACCAGAACGACAAGGCGGTTGTCGATAATGAAGGACACGTCATTAATTTGATCTTTGTAAAGTATGTCCGTTAAGGTGTTAATGTCGATGGGGGTATCCGGCGGAATAGTGACACCCTCTATCGCCGAATAGAGTTTCCTCAAGACATCCGGATTGCTGAGATGTCGAAGCGACCTGCCCCCTTCGACAGGTTCAGGGAGCGCCTTCTTCCTCATCCTTGCGCTCTTTGTCCCTTCGTGATCTGCGCACTGTCGGCAGTCTAAAGGCCGCCTTGCTTTTATTACAGGCAGCGGCATTTATTGGTGCTACGCTGTGCGGCATTATTTATCCACACGGCTACGCCGTGCGTTCATTTAGCGTCTCATAAAACAAAATAGCGCGATGCTTAATAAAAGTATCCAACACTCTGGACGTATTTAAGTTTTCCTTGGGGATAAATCCTCCCGCCATGTTATCGTGGCCGCCGCCTACTCCATAGCCTTCCACAAGAAATCTGACAAGATCGTTGGCTTTTATTTTGCTACAGATGCTTCTGACGGAAAGTTTTATTCCTTTTTCTTTTACCGCATAGGCGACAACGATGTTTACGCCGGAAATGCTGACCACAATATCCCCCGCCGCACCCAAAAGGGAATCGTTCACATTTTGCAGATGCAAAAAGGCCAGCTCGTCGTAAATTTCTACGGTCCTAAACGCCTGAGCGTACATTTCCAAATCATTAACGGAAATTTCATTTCCCTTAAGTTCTACGATCATATCTATATCTGAAAGACTGTAGAGACGGTAAAACATATCAATGTCAAAATTCGACGTACCTCTGGTAAGATTGTCCGTATCCATAAGTATTCCGTAAAGAAGGGCCGTCGCGACGCCTCTGGGAGGCTCAATGTTATTCTCAAAAAACCAATCCGCTATAATGGAACTGCAACTTCCCACATCGGGACGTATATCTTCAAAACGATAACCCATGTTGCCCATGTATTTATGGTGATCAATAGCCGCCACTTCATCCGTGGGAAGATCCGTAATATTGGCGTTTCCTTTCTGAGCGTCTACCAATACGGCCCAATCCTCGGTTCCAAGAGTATGCGCGTCGGACGCGCGCAATATAGGCACATTGAATAACTCAAGCATCCTAAGGGAATTTGCCTTCTCAATTTCCTGATCGTAAACAATCGCGAGTTTTTTAATTCCCCGTTGCGAGAGCAGGTAGTAAAGACCGAGGCTGGAGGCGATGGCATCAGGATCGGGAACATTGTGCGGCTGGATGAAGACCTCATCCGGCGCGTCTTTTAAAATATTCACCAATATATCAAGTTTTGTTTGACTCATAAAAAGATTATATCATAAAGCGGAAAAGTTTTTTGCGTAAAATGGCAATAGAATTCTTCTTGTCATAATATTGAGTATTTTGTATTATAAACCATTATGTTAGGTCCTATCGTAAACGCCGTCGCCGTCGTTGTTTTCTCGATTGTCGGAACATTCCTTGTAAAGAGAATCCCCGAACGTATCGAGGAAATTATTAAAAAGGCAATTGGGCTTTCCATCATTTTTCTGGGAATAAAGGGCGCGTTTGAAAATGAGAAAATCCTCCTTTTGATAATGAGCATGGTCTTCGGCGGCATAATAGGCGAATTAATCGATATAGACAAATGGATGAATAAATTCGGCAAGTGGGCGGAAAGTAAACTTATCAAAGATAACCAAGTCGAAACAAAACACGATTTTGCCAAAGGCTTTGTTT
>Ga0268262_10003909_pt1 | contig 15745 bp, 14 predicted proteins | sample TergutNc150P3_FD_190354 | JGI IMG/M metagenome (GOLD analysis project Ga0268262, IMG submission 190354) | Nasutitermes corniger P3 segment gut microbial community from laboratory colony in Florida, USA - Nc150 P3 (SPAdes) (version 2) | ecosystem: Host-associated > Arthropoda: Insects >... | reverse complement strand
GGGGCATTATGGTGAATGGAATATAAGCCCCTATAGCGAGTTGTTTTTTTTCGTTGAGAAAATCGCTTTTGGAAATTTGCAAGCCTTGAATCCAAGGTAGAGGTGTTTTGCTTGCGTTTTGTATGCTTGCCAAATGGCTGAACTCGTGAGTCACAACATCGCTAATCCACGAATGAGAACCGCGAATTTTAAAATCCCAGTTTGTGAGCCAAATTTGCATCATATTGTAAACTGGATTTGCTTCGCCATTGCTGAATAATCCATTGTTGAAAACCAAATTCACCTTGCTGGGCAACTTAATTTTATAGCGAATGGTGATTGTATCGTAAACATTTTCGGCAAAGCCAATAGCTGCCGCTGCCTGCTCTCTGTATTCCACAGGGTAATGCACCAAAAAATGCTCCGTTTCCGCACTCTTCCATTTAATTGCGCTTTGGTTGCCGTAAAAAGCTGCAAGGGCAAGGGTGGGGAGAAAGAGTAAAAAACTTAATTTTTTTGCGAAAGGCACCATTTTATTTATCAACCTTAAATTTATCAATTGGCGTGTCTTTATCCACTTCGTGAACAGATACGGAAATGCTGTTACCGCTAACTTCAAAAATTGTATAGCTCGGTATTTTGTTTTGAAAATACATATCGGGCAAAGGCATACCATTTGCATTATTAAACAAATCGTAATATTTTAATCCGCTAGCAGTTGTAAAAGTTATATAATATATGTTATTCAAATAAATTCTGGCATATACGTGGTCGTGTCCAGCTAATACAAAATCTACATTGTGTTTTTCCATAAGTTTTTCAAAACCTGCCTCCATATAATATTGAATATCCGTATCTGCTAAATGGCTTGCAACGCTTCTAGTTGACTTGTGATGCTGAACCATAAGCCATTTATACTTCCCTTTAAACTTGGTTTTGGCAGCGGTAATAGTTGAATCAAACCTTTCTATATAAGGCTTTGCTTCTTCTGCACTTGCAGGGTATGCAGATGTGTTTAGCGCAACAAAGAGAATATTGTTGTATAGATAAAAATAATTCCCATAGTTTTCTGCTGAAAAATTTTGCTCATTTGGCAAATTGAAATGATATTGAAAAATATAATGCCTATCGTGATTGCCTACCGATGGTGCGAATGGTATGTTTCTAAGGGCTTGTGGCGCAAAGAAATTTTCATATTCCTCTTCGTTGGAACCTCCATCAACTTGGTCACCAACACTTAAAATAAAATCCACATTTGCCGCTTCAATTTTCTCAACAGTCGTTTTCCAGCCCTCAGCCACGCTTCTGTTGGAACTGAACCATAGGCTTGAACCGTCTTGCTCTCCTGTGGTGAGCTGCGGGTCTCCTACTGCGGCAAACTTGAACATTTCTGTTTGCGGAGTTTTATATTTGTATCCCTCGCTCCAATTGATGCTATCGTTTGATATTCTATAAACATATTCTGTGTTCGGTTTTAAATTTTTCGCTGTAACTTTGTGAAAATATTTGTCTTCAGTTGCCTTGCCAGATATTCCTCTTTCTGTTGCCACAAGTTTGCTGCCTTCAAAAACACGCACAAAAGATTTCTCGCCACTTCCCGAATACCAGGCAAAATTGACTTCGGCAGTAGTGGAACCAGGTGTAAGCCCAAGCATCTCAGGTACAAACCCCGTTTCTTGGTTGATTAACTCCTTGTTATTATTATTGGAACAAGCCACCACAAGGAAAGCGAAAAGAAAAAGTATATATTTTATCATAAGGATAATATAAAATTTACTATATTATCAAAGAATTTTTCGAGAGGTTTTAAATATGTCTTCAAAATCCAGCAGCGAGCTTACGCATTTAAGCACTTCTACCCTGATAGAGGGTACCATAGACTTAGAGAACGATATCCGCATAGCGGGTACCGTTATTGGCAAAATAAATGCAAAAGGCACACTGATAGTGGAGCAAACAGGCAAAATAAAAGGCGAAATAAAAGCTAGCGCTGCAACCATAGCCGGAAGAATTCAGGGCAATATAGAATGCGATGGCCTAATGACACTGGAAAGCCGCTCCTGTTTTGTGGGCGACATAAAAACACGCCAAATTGTTATAAATGAAAACGCGGAATTTCAGGGCAACTGCGCAATGCCAATTAGCAGCCACGCGGAGTGAGCTTATACAGCTTATCCCCACGCCTAACCAGTTCCTTAACCGGCATTGAAAATAAACTGCCTTTTTCGACTTGCGGAACGCTCTTTCCGTCTTCTCTTAATTCCTCTGCTTTTTGTTCCACTACCCCTGTGGTGGAACCTATTATAAGTATATCTTCGCCTAGGTAAAGCTCTTCTCCAGTTTCAAATAGGATTTCTGCTACTTTTACCCGCGAAAAGTAGTTTACAACCTTTCCCAAATAAACCTTTGCAGTGGCGGCTTTTGTGCCGTGAACATCAGACCATTCGCCAAGCCTCTGCCCCAGATAATAACCGTTCCAAAAACCGCGGTTGAAAACAGTTGCCAGCCTGCCTCCCAAGCTCTTTGTTTTTTCGCGCGTTAAAGTTCCGGCAAAATAGCTGTCTGCGGCTTGCTTGTAGCATTCAACAGTTGTTTTAACGTATTCAGGTGCGCGTGCCCTGCCTTCAATTTTAAGGATGCTAACACCGGCTTCTATAATTTGAGGCAAAAATTCAATGGTGCATAGATCTTTTGGAGACATTATATATTCGTTGTCTATGGTGAGTTCTTCGTTTGTTTCCAAATCTTTTACCGAATAGCCTCGGCGGCAAACTTGAAAGCAGTCGCCTCTGTTTGCGGAGTGGTTGTAGTGGTGCAAGCTCAGGTAGCATTTTCCAGAAATTGCCATGCAAAGCGCCCCGTGGCAAAAAATCTCAATTCTCACCAAATTTCCCAAAGGCCCTTTTATTTGCCGCTTTTCAATTTCCTTAATTATATCTGCAACCTGAAAGATGGTAAGCTCGCGAGCCAGAACCATAACATCGCAAAAAGCGGAAAAAAATTCCACCGCCTCTATGTTTGAAATGTTCAACTGAGTTGAAGCGTGCAGCTCAAGCCCTTTTTTATGGGCATAATTTAAAACCGCCATATCCGATGCTATTATTGCGTTTATTCCCTTATCCACCGCCGTATCAACTATCTGCCGCATTTGCTCCACTTCGCTATCGTAAATCACAGTGTTCAGCGTTAGATAAGATTTCACGTTTTTCTCTTTGCAAATAGCGCTTATCTTTGCCAAATCTTCCAAGTTGAAATTGTTTGAATTTCTAGCCCTCATATTCAAATTTTCGGCACCAAAATAAACCGAATGCGCTCCAGCGTTTATAGCCGCCATAAGAGACTCATAAGAACCCGCAGGTGCCATTATTTCTATTTGATTCTGCATTTTAAATAAAGTAGCAAAAGTTTTATTCTATATTCTATATCTGGGAGATAATATATGTTAGAAACAGATATAAAGAAATTCAGGGAAATGCTTGTCCTTCAACTAGAAAATGCAAAAGACCAAGAGCTTCATTGGGAGGCAAAAGCCTACGCGGAATGTATAGCTATGCTAGACCCTATTCTAAAGAAAAGCGGCATTGAAGTGAATTAAGCCTGACCGCAAACAAAGAGCAACCTCGTGTTTTTCTCTATATGGGCCTTGCAGGTTCCATATTTTTGCGTTTGGATAAGAACTGCTTTTTAGAGCAGAGAAAAATTCGCCGCCTATACATTTGTAATAGGCTTCCTTTTTTGTCCACAAGGGATAAAATGTTTCCGCTTTTTTTGCAAGTTCACCCTCTGCAAAAAATCTTTTTGAAATGGCTTCAAAATTTCTCTCCTTGCAAAACTCCAAATCTATTCCAACATCGCATTCCTTTGAATAAGCGAGAACACATTCACCTCTGCTATTGCTCCAGTTTGCAAAACCCATGCCATGCGGCAAGCAAGGCTTGCCAAAAGAATTCACCACTGTTTGGATTTTTTCATATTTCAAAATTTGCCCCAAAATTTTCAATGGCCATTTTTTAAAATGCTCGCCAGCCGGCATCGCATACATGAACACGGAACCTTCAGGAACACGCAAAATCAACCAAGGTTCAGGCATAATGGAGATAAGGGGATTCGAACCCCTGGCCTACGCATTGCGAACGCGTCGCTCTACCAACTGAGCTATATCCCCAAGGTTAGAGAGGAATATAGAAACTTATAATTCCAGTTTGGCAGGCTTTCCACAAAACCACATCAATATAACCTTTGTTTAAACCCGTGGCTTTTTCTATTTGCGCAAACATTTTATCGCAGAGAATTTTCACCTGTGGGTTTAAAGGAAAACCCTCTTGCAAATCTGCCTTGCTGAGTGCAATGGCAAGCCGCTGGATCCACACATCGTATTTCACTTTGCTAATGCCTAAATTCCGCGCCAGATGGTTTTTGGTTATTTCGCCAATATGGGGCAACTTGCCCAAATAGTTCAACTTTTCATCATCTGTTTTTAATTCGTAAAATCCATCCCTGAAATTTTCGCGGTTATTCCAAATTTTAACTATAGCCCTTATTTTATTTACATTCCCAAAAATCTTGAGCAAATTTCCTTCCAAAACCTTCCCGCCGCTATTTATAAAATTCATTATCTCCCAGAATTTTCTCTTGGCAATCTTTTGCCTAAAGCCACCTGCCAAAATAACATAAATACATTCCTCGGCAAATTCTGCTGCATTTAAAACAGGAGGCTCTAGCAAACGTTTTTTTATAGTCTCAAAACTATCTTTATCTTCGCCTATTCCCGAATCTATAATGTGCTTTTCAATGGCAAAAAAAAGAGGTGCATCTATTTTGGTCATATATGGGTAATCTATAAAAGTTACTACATCTTAATCATTTGGATCATTAGTTACGTATATAGGGTAAAATTCAACACTTAGTTCTTTATATTTTTCTGTTAATTCAACAATTTCTTCTGCCGTCATTGCCGCAACCCATCCGCTGCCGCTACCGCCGATTACTATTTCTCCCATAGGCGTAATTCCTCTTTTCTCTTCCATTTCTTTACGAAATTTTTCAACCCATTCATCGAATTCTTTTTTATCAACTGGACGACCGCCCAGGACATAGTACATTTCATAGGACGACATATTAATATAACCTGCCCCAGATTCATATTCTGGCGAATATAAATCATGAACATATATTAGCATTCTATCATTTTTTCCAGATGCAAGCTGTTTTTCCATCCACTCTTTCACAACCGACTCTATTCTTTCAGTATCATAAGGAGGCAAGACTTCTGGCTCTTTATATACAAGGCAGTCTCCAGATCCATCTTCATTCTCATGAGCTACACAGTTATCTGTGCTTGAGCTGGACGATATAGAGCCGCCAAGTTCTGTTTTATTGCTGGTATCAATATCATCGCAAGCTAAGAATGCGATTGATGCTATAGCGGCATAGGCGAGTGTTTTGATTGATGTTTTCATTGGGTTTACCTCCTAATGATTAAATATATATAATCTTGTCATAAAAATGACAAAAACCTTGAATTTTTAGTTGGAATTAGTCGGATTGTAGTTGGAATTAATTGGACTGTAGTTGGAACTAGTTGAGTTGCAAAAGCTGACGAATTTCCTCTACATCTTCTCTAATTTGGGCTGGCTTTATTTTGTTGAAGCATTGTTTGCCACCGTTTAATGCCTGCTCTATGCTATCGCAGGCTGTTCTTGCTGTGTTTTTGCTTCTGCCGAGTTTTTTCCCCACATCTACAAAATCCATGTAGCTATTCGTACGCTTTATAAAATACATCGCAATAGATCTTTCATAAGCAAATTTTCTATCATCGTTTACCAGTGTTTTAAAGTCTATCTTGAAATATGTATTTATGATGTCCAGTATTTTCTCCGCAGAGTCTTTTGCTTCAAAAATCTGTTCCATTGTTCTCTCGGTTATTACCCTGCCTTCTGCTTCGCAAACAAGGCGGTTTAACTTGTTCATCAAACTCTTTAAGGAACGCTTCTCCGTATTTTTTGCCCAAATATCCCTAAGACCCAGATTTTCTAGGCTTAGATTTTCTTCTTTCATAAAATCTTCCAGCATTTTAAGGCGGTCTTCGGTATCTGGTGGAAGAATTTTAATGTACTCAAAATCATCAAGACGCTTGGCAATATCGGGGATTAACCCGGTTTTGTCAATGCCAATTTTCTGCGATGTTATCACCATCTGTTTGCCTATGGATTCCATAAATTTTATTACTTCAAGCACTAAATTCAAAACTCTCTTGCCTTCCAAATATTGTATTTCATCTATAAACACCATATCTACGCCTTTAATTCTCTCTACTATTTTCAAAAATAAAGCCTTCCTTTCTTCATCGTTAAGGCTTTCATACAGAGCTACCATTGAGTCGTGAAAAGGTGTAATCTGCGAGTAAAGAACAATTGGTTCTCCTTCCCCTCTTTTTTGTTTTTCTTTTAACAATGAATTCCACATTGCGTGGAGCAGGTGATTTTTGCAAGAGTCAACTTCACCAACGAAAATCAAGGGGTTAATTGGAAGAGGTTGCTTTTTTGCAACCTCTTCCACAGTTTCCCTTGCATGAGCCACGGCTTTTTTCAGGCATTTGTAGTCGCCTTTGAAAAGGAAATCGGAATCCAAGGTATAGTCAGAAACGCTTTTGCTTAAATGGACTATCCCATCAACAAAAGAATCTGCCGCTGTTTTGCTAACAATGGTCATATCTAGACACAATATAGAAAATCAAACACCAATCCTAATGCAAAATATTCTACTTTAACCAAATGCTACTTAAAAAAACATTTGAAATTGATGGTTTGCAGGTACAAGCCGAGCGCAAAAGGGTGCGCAGTGTTAGGCTTTATGTTTCGCAAAAAGATTTGCAGGTGCATTTAACAATTCCATTCTATGCAAGCGAAAAATTTGCTCTTGATTTTTTGAATAAAAATATAAATTGGCTAAAAAAAACAATGGAAAAAATAAAGGCAAACCCACCGCCTGCTTTGAGGCGGGAGCAGGTAATTTCAAAAGAGGAAATGGAAGAACTTAAAAAGCTTATTTCAAATTTGCTCCCGCAATGGGAGTTCAGGCTTGGGGTTAAGGCAAAAAGCTGGAAACTGCGCAAAATGAAAACCCAATGGGGAAATTGCAAAATAAAAACCGGAGAGATAACATTCAGCACAAGCTTAATAAAAAAATCTCTCCGGTGCATAGAATACGTAGTAGCCCACGAACTCGCGCATTTAATAGAAGCAAACCACTCCGAAAAATTCTATGCGGTTATAGCAAAACATTTTCCGTATTGGAAGGAAGTTAGGAAGGAGTTGAATGGATGAACTCCATTAAAACCCAAGTTTCCTGCTCCCATAAACCTCTTTCGCATTAGCCATGTCCACCAATCCACCCACAACCCTCTGCAAAGTCAATTCCTCTTTAGGCAGCCATTGCAACCTTTTATACACCGCATAAAAATCACCGGGCGCAAGCGTTTCCACGTCTGTTAAATAGCTCCAATCTTCGTTCACTAAATCTGGGAAAAAGTTTTTTGCCATTGTCAAAATGCCCTCTTTTTTCAAAAAGCCAAATTGCAAATGAAAATGGAACCTGCGATTGCTCGCTGCATCTAAATGCCCTTGAAAGTTAGTTGAGCATATAACCATGCACTTTGCGCTCTCCAACTGCACCAAAAATTCATTAGTTTGCGTAACTTCCCAGCTCCTAACGGCATACTTGCGGTCTGAAATTAGGCTATCGGCTTCGTCTATAAACAAAAGCTCGCCAGCCTCGTTTGCCTGCCTGAATGCTAAAGCGAGTTCCTTTTCTGTTTCCCCAATATACTTAGACGAAATTTGCCCATAGCTAATTTCCTTGAAAGAAAGTCCACATTCCCTTGCTAAAAACCTTGCAAATTCGGTTTTGCCAGTCCCTGGAGGGCCATAGAGCAGCATGGTCATATTGCTCTCCGTTTGCTTGCTTTTGAGTTTTTCCGCGTAAAGCTTTGCCGAATGCAGAACTTCGTCTAAGCGCGAAATATTCAGCACAGAAACATCGTATTTAAGGGCGCGGCTAAGTGTTTGCTTGTTGGTTTTTAAACCCAAAAGCTCCACGTGGTTTTCCAAAATTTCCTCGCCAATTTTCTCGTGAATGCCGCTCTCTAAAAGAGCAACTTCATTTTGCACGGCAAGTTCTATTCCCCCAGTGGAAATTTCATATTTTTCTGCAAGCCTTTCATAGCGTTCTGGCGGGAAAATGCTCTCGGCTTTATGTTTTTCCACAACGGAATTCCAGAGTTTTTTGCGAAGGCTTTGATTGCTCAAATCAAAACCCACGCTATACTGAAACCTGCGCATTGTGGAGCTTTTTACGTGATATAATTCGTTGGTTATCCAAATTACGGGCAGTTTCAAATCTTCTAAAAACCTGTTCAAAATACCCTTTTCAAAGTAATTCAAAATCAAATCGGCTTCGTCAACAACCAACAAAACATTCTTCTCTCTCAAATACATTTCAGAAATTTTCAAGGCTCTTATCCTGTAAGAGATAGTTCCTTCTTTGTGTTCGCGCTTTTCAAAAATTTCGCGGTCGTTTTTAAGCTCCAAACCAACTTCATAAAGAATTTTGCCCGTTTGTGCTGCTACGGAACGTGCCAACTCGGTTTTTCCCGTGCCTTCCTTGCCGTAGAATAAAAAATTCAAAGAGCGATTTCCTTTGTAACTTTTAATTAGGCTGCAAATAATATCGGATTCTTTTTTATAATCAAACCTATCCAAAGGCAAGGCTTGCTTTTGGTCTATTTTTGCATAGTTTTCCAAAAAATTATCCGAGCCAATTCCGTTCAAAAAATTTACTACATCCATAGGCAAATCGCCATCTTCGTCTATAATGCCAAGATCCATTAAACCTCTGTCTTTTGACACTATGTCCATTATGCGGTCTGGGGAATGTCCGGTGAAAACAGAAATTGCCTGTTCATTGAATTTGTTGCGCCTGCCAGACCTGCTTTCAAGCGCATCCATAACGCAGTCCTTAAGTTCGGCCATCATATAGTCTTCTTCAATTGCAAACATCGCTGTTAAAATATCCTGTGAAACATCATCTAAATTCAAGGTATCTTTTAAAATGCAAAGCCTTTTTTCAAAAGCATTGCAAAAATGCAGAATATTCGCTTTTGTTTGCATTTCAAAGGCATATTCCAGCATTGTAAGCAATAGAGAATTTATATCAAAAGGTTTTAGCAGTTCATTTATTTTTTGCCACGAAGCGAGCAAGTTGGGTGCATTAAGCACTTCCTCAAACTTAGTTTCAGATTTTTTTCCGCTGGCTTTTATGGTTTTGATAGCCAAATTTAAGCCATCTGTGCCCAGAAAATCCATTATTTCAATATAATGGGCTTCGCTCAAATCAATATCATAGCGCGTTTTATGCACAGCTATGAGATATTCAAAATATTTCGCGCACTTGCTACTCCGCAGAGCTTTGGTTGGACTTGAAAACCTGGGATATTCATATACCATTTCGGTATCTTCCAAGATTCTAGCAAATCTTGTTTTCTGCATAAAGCGTCTCCGCCTTTCAGGTCTGTTGGTTCTGATGATCATAATTGCCTCCTATTGGGTTTATTTTAGTAGAAATTAGAAGGCAGGCAGGCGAAATTGGTCAATCCAGAATTGACAAGTACTCCTATTGGTTCTATTTCCGCGGAAATAGCGATTCTCTCAAGGGCGTTTCCTTTTCTTGGTTCAGCAATTTATTAACATCACGAATATTAAAAATTTCATTTTCAAAACAATATCTAAAAATCATATCTCTTTTAATGCAATCTCCAAGAAAATAACCTGCGTGTTTAAGCAATTCTTCTGCCGCTTGAAGTGGACATTTAAGACCAAATGCAAACAAAATCACCGTGTCTTTTGATGGCTGCTTGTGATGAAATATTTTTGAAAAAACCTGCCTTGAAACAAGAGACATTTTGTAAATTTCTACATATTCATGCACTTTTTTGTTTTTTTCGTTAAAATTTTCAAAGGCTTTCACTAAAATACGCTTAAATTGTTCTTGGTTTCTCAAAAAAGTTTCAAGTGGCGGTGGCGGTTTCGCTATGCAACAGGCACGCATGAGAGTACCGCCAGATGGCGATGGTTTTGCCACAACCTTGACCTCATCTTTAGGTTGTTCTTCTAGCCAGAGCGTTTTTTGTTTTTTCAAAAAATTTCTTAGATTTTTGAGTGCGTTTTTAGGTAGCATGGTTATCTCCTTGTTTTGGGGGGTTAGGGGTGTAAGGTAGAAAAATATTTCTATATTTAACGCAATTAGAAGTGAAAAGGAGTTGAGAATGAACCGAGAAAATTATATTGCAAAAATTGACAAAATTGCCAGTTCCAACATTGGGCAGAGAGCTATTGCCAAAAAGATTATTGAAGCTATAGACGAAAAAGATTTAGACGATGTTTGGGGTTATGTTAGCCAAAGGGTAAAAATTGGATTCACCTTTGACGAGGCACCAGAAGTTAATAACCAAGCAGTTTCTGTGGTTAAAGAAAATGAAAAACTTTTTATTGATTCTCCAAATGAAAATACTATTGAGCATAAACTTATTATTGGCGAAAATTATGATGCGTTGAAAAATCTTTTGGTTACTTATGTTGATAGCCAAGGCAAAGGATTGATAGATATTATTTACATTGACCCACCCTATAACACAGAACGAAGTCAAATAGAAGGCAACGATTATAAAGATGAAGTTAAGGCAAATAAGTTTATTTACCGTGATAAATTTACAAGGGACGGCTGGCTCAATATGATGAATGAACGCCTTAAACTTGCAAAGAGATTGCTTTCTGATAAGGGTGTTATATTTATTTCAATTGACGATACAGAACAGGCATATTTGAAAGTTTTGTGCGATGAAATTTTTGGGGAAGAAAATTTTGAAAACTTTATTTGGCAAAAGAAAGGCGGTGCTGGTAATACAGAGAAGATAATTGGATGTTTAACAGAGCACATATTATGCTACTTTAAAAAGAAAGAACCTAGAATTTTTAATTATAGAGAAATAGAAAGAGTTTACAAATTTAAAGATGAAAAAGGTTATTATAATTTAGAAGGTATTGAAAAAACAAATTTGGGCAAACAATATCATAGACGTACAATGCTTTTTCCAATTATAGATGATGAAACGGGAAAAGAATTTATGCCATCTAAAAATATGAGATGGACCGAGGGCAAAAAATCTATTGACAAATTAAAGGCAGAAAAGAGGTTATATTTTGATTATAAGAAAAAGAAAGTAAAGAAAAAAAAATATGCCGAAGATTATGAACTATCGGAAAATGTTTATTATAACCTATTGACGGGTTTAGGTAGCTTAAGCACTGCCAAAGATGAGTTAGGAGATATTTTGGGAAACAGAGAAGAGTTTGAAACTCCAAAGCCAACAGAACTGATAATGCATTTGTTGGAAATCTCATCAAAGAAAGATAGTATTGTACTTGACTTCTTTGCCGGCTCTGGCACAACAGGGCAAGCGGTTATGGAGCTAAATGCCGAAGACGGCGGAACGAGAAAGTTTATTTTGGTGACCAACAATGATAAAGAAAAGGACAATGCAACAAAAATTACGAGAGAGAGGTTGTATCGCGTTATAAATGGCAAGGGGAGTAAAGGTGAAAAAATTGAGTGGGAATATAGTGCGCTTTTAAACAATACTGTTCGAGTGTTTGGATTTAAAACTGAAAGTTTAACAATTGCAGATATTGCTAAGGCAGAGAAAATAAAAACCGAAGCAGAGGAAGATTTTAAGAAACTAAATGAAAAATATGAAACTAAAAGTGACCTTGATATATACACACAACTTGCTTCATTAAAACCACAAGAGAGCGAAAAGTAAATATGGAACTTACAAGCATTCAACAAAGCAAAGTAAATGAATTGAAGTCATTATACGACTCTGACAACAAAGTGAAGATAGATTTCAAAGCTCCAACGGGCAGTGGCAAAACGCTAATGGCTACAGCTTTTATTTCAGAGCTAATAGAACAAAACCCATACGATAAATTTGTGTTTGTTATTGCCACACCGTCCTCTGCCGACTTGCCATTGTTTTTTGAGCAAAAAATAAACCAATATAAATCTAATCTCAGTTTTTCAAATTTTCTCGTTGAATATATTAAAAGTCCAAGCGATAATAAAAAGGATAAAAGTGAATATATTCCTAAAATTCTGCCTGAACAAAACAAAGTTTTTATTTTTGGCAAAAGCAGCTTTGGCAAAGGTCGTATTTTATCAACTTTTCATATTATCGATGATTTTGTTGAAATTATAAAGGAACAAGGTTATAAACTTATATATATTAGAGACGAGGCTCACATTGGTGATAAGCCTACAAATGATGAAGAAAGTAAAAACTTTGAAAAACTTATGCAGGAAACAGCTTGCTATGTTCTTAAAATGACAGCAACACCTGACTATAAAGATGCAACCATACAGCGAGTTACATTAAGTGAAAAAGAGCTTAACGACCCATTAAAAAACGAAAATAAATATCTCCTTAAAACAAATCTCATTCCCCTGCTTAAAGGAGCAATGACTGATGAGGATATGCTTTCAAACGCAATTAAAACATTTAATGCTATTAAAAAAGAATACAAGAAATTGAAAAACGAAGGAGTTTTTATTCGTCCTGCGTTGCTTATTCAAGTGGATGACGATTCTAAATTCGACAAGGAAAAAAGCGAGAAATTTTCTGAAATGCTTGCAGAAATAAAAAAAGAACTTGAAAGCAACCAGATAAGTTGGGTTCAGTATTTTGGTGATAGCAAAGAAAGTGATAGAGAGCATTATAAGAATGGGTTCTCACTTGCAGAAATCACAGACAATGCCAACGATATAGACGCAATAATTTTCAAAATTGGTCCAGCAACCGGCTGGGATATTCCAAGAGCGTGCATGTTGCTGCAACTTCGCAAAGTTTGCTCACAAAATTTTAATTTGCAAACTATAGGCAGAATAAAAAGAAACTGCTACCCAAAACTTGAAAAGAATGAGATAACTGACAAATATTATATATATTCAAACGCAGAGAATGAAAAAGACCTTGTTGTGTTCAACGCAAAAGTAAAAGAACAATTTGCAAAAGAAGAATTTATGTCTGTTGAAATTACCAATGTAAAAGACTGTTCGCAAAAAATTGCCGAAGAGCAACTTAGAAAAGATATTAACAAGTATTTAACAGATAATAAAAATAAATTTATTCAAGAAATGAAAACGATTATTAAGGAAGATAACGGAAGTATTTATTATAGGAGAATTCACAAAGTAACAGCCAACGGGGAACATATTTCAAAAGAATATAATGTTTATATCTTCATCAAAGAAATATTAAAGCAAAAAAAATCAAACCAAGATGTATTTGACAATTGTGAAAACCTCTTTAACAAATTTTGGAAAGACAATTTGAAAGATGAAAAATTATATAGAGATGTACCTCTGATAAAAGAATTTTTCTACTTGATTTTGATTGAAAAGCATATTACTGATATAAGAGATTGGATAAATAAAAATAGACCGTATAAGCCTAAATACAAAGTTAACCCCTCTCCGTATATACCATCAATTTATTGTGAATTCTATAGTAAAGAAGACAATGAAGTAGCAATTACTTCACCAGAATATCTTTTTGAAACCAAATATGGAAAAGCCAGCGACACCCAACCTATTGGACAAACTTCACGTAGCCCTGAAGTTATTGTATTTAATGAAATACAAAGAATTGCAGCACATATAAAATGTATAAAAGTTTGGGGTAAAAATTTTACGTCAAGTAATGTTAATGGTGCATATCTTGACAAATACAAAAACCTTCGCCATAGTTATTTTGATTTTATTATAAAATTCAATAACGATACTTTTCTATATATAGAAGTAAAATCTGAACAAGATATTGACCCTGAGAAAACAAAAACATTGCTAGGCGCATACGAAGAATATTTTAAAAAAGAGCAAGGTTCTTTATTTGACAGACCTGTTGTTATAGGTGTTTGGAAAGTAGATACCTCTTCAAAAGAAATTACACAAACTCCTTTCTATGACAAGACGAGATTTAGTGAAGAACTTCGTGATATGTCACCTGAAGAATTAATAAAAACGATAAGCAACAAATAAAAGATTTTCTATTCCACAATTTTCAACTGATGACAATTTGTCAGCAGTTTGTTTCCTTAATCAATCCCCCCCAGACTGGGTTATCCCAAAGCCAGCACCGCAATCACCAGCAAATAAACTTATACGCACTTCTCTTTCCTGTCCCGTTTCATTTTTCTTTACCGAAACCAACAATGATTTTTCGCTAATATGAAACACGCTATACCCACTGTGGGAGCATTGCCTGAACTGTCATATATCCATTTCCTTATTGTGATAAGATGGTTAATTTTCTACCTTACCAAACATGCAACCCCAAAAACCAACTTTCCCTAAACGACAACTCGGACAGTTTTTCACTGCGAATAGTGATTATATTTTAAGTGGATTTGAGTGTTTTGTTAAAAACAAAAACGTAGTTGATTGCTTTGCCGGAGCGGGCGATTTATTGAAATGGGCTAAGAAAAATGGGGCTAATTCAATAAAGGGTTTTGATGTTGATAAAAATTATGTTGATAATAAGATTGTATTTGAAAATGATAGCTTGAAAAATTTGCAAAAATGTGATTTTGTTATTACAAATCCTCCGTATTTATATCAAAATAAAATGAACGATAATTCAATTTTAGCAAATAGCAAACATACAGACCTGTATCAGCTATCGCTTGAAAAAATTATGGATAGCAGAGAGGGTATAGTTATTGTCCCTATAAATTTTTTGTCGGCAGAAAATTCAAGGTATATTCGCGAAATATTTTTAGAGAAGTTTAAAATTGTTAAAACAAATTATTTCACGCAACAAGTATTTCCCAGCACTACTTACAATGTAATCTCATTTTATTACAAAAAGAAAGAGCAAAAAAATTCCACAATGAAAATTGATTGGACAATTTTCCCCGAAAACAAAAGAACCGAAATAACTATACATCGCAAACATAATTGGCAAATTGGCGGTGAGTTTTTGAGCAAGATTAATGAATCTGGGAATAAATTGAAAATTTCTCGGCTTGAAGAAAAGGATTTGCAAAACGGAGATATTAAAATTAAAGCGGCTTACAACCATCTTGATGACCGCAGAGAATTTTTTGTGAATAGAAGTTTTTATGAAAAAATAAAAAACAATATTATTATCCTGAAAGCCATTGATACTGGAACAAATGAGGGGAAAATATGCCTTGACGATATTCGCAAATATGGCTGCGATGCTCTTATCAGCATAAAAACCTCCCGAAACCAGATTCAAATTATGTTTCCACCTGCCATAACGATTCCAGAACAGGAAAAAATAATAAAATTGTTCAACGAGGAATTGGAACAAAAGAGAAACGAATATAATTCTCTGTTTATGACCAATTTTCGCGATAAAGGCAGAAAGCGAATTTCCTTTGATTTTGCGTATAATTTGATAAATTATGTATATTTAAATAAATTATTTCTATATTCTCCCTTATGAAAAACCTAATAGCAATCTCATTAATGCTGCCGGTGTTTGCAATGGCACAAGAGGCACCCGGCGCTCCTTCGCAGCCTTCTTTGTTCAGTTCTTTTTTGCCTTTTTTGCTTATGTTTGTTGTGATGTATATCTTTTTTATACTCCCCAAACAAAAAGAAGGCAAAAAAACAGAGCAAATGCGGAGTT
>Ga0268262_10003908_pt1 | contig 15749 bp, 6 predicted proteins | sample TergutNc150P3_FD_190354 | JGI IMG/M metagenome (GOLD analysis project Ga0268262, IMG submission 190354) | Nasutitermes corniger P3 segment gut microbial community from laboratory colony in Florida, USA - Nc150 P3 (SPAdes) (version 2) | ecosystem: Host-associated > Arthropoda: Insects > Digestive... | reverse complement strand
CAAGACGCGCCTGAAGCTCCGCCTCGCGAGTGCTGGCGCGGCTGGCAAAAATCTGAATGATGAGCTCCTGGCGGTCAATGGCGGGGATTCCGGTTAATTCCTCCCAGTTTCTCTGCTGTGATGGGCTTATTTCCCTGTCGAAGACAATGCAGTCAACCCCCAATTCTTTGGCTTTTTGCGACAATTCTTCGGCCTTTCCGGTTCCCATGCCGTATTTGGCATGGTTTTCCCGCAAATGAACTGTTTCCATCGCGGAAATTTCCAGACCCACGGTATCAGCCAACCGCGAAAGCTCTTTTAAAAGGGAATCCGCCTCAGAAATTCGCGTTTTTTCATCCCTGATACCCACCAAAAAAGAGCGCTTGCGTGTTTCTCCGGTGTCAACAGTTCTTTCCATTGCTTCTTTATAGCATAAAAAAATAATTTTATATATTCTAATAGTGTTCTAAGGTATTCTTTGCGGACAAATAATTGCCGATAAATAATATAAGGGTCTAAACAGTGCAAACCTCGCAGAAGGTATTATTAAGCTTATTAATAACCGCTTTACTCTTTACTGCTTTTACGGTTGTTGCTTCTATTAGTCTGTTCGACCTTATAGAAACCCGCTTTTACAACCCATCCGTCACCGCCCACATGGCCGCCGAAAACAAACGGAACGCCAAAGTAGTGGAAGAATTCATCAAATCCATTGAGAACAGCTTATCAGAAACCCTGAAAACCGACGCTGTGCGGCGAAGTTTGATGTATGACCAAAACCAGGAGGACTTCTCCGCCCTCTATAATGTTTTCAGCCTTCTTGGAGACTCTTTTGGCAAAATCCAATGGGTTCGCCTTATTGATTCCAGCGGAACAAGGCTTTATTTTTCCACCTACGGTTTGGACATTATAAACCACGACTACGAAAGTCCCGTTTACCACAGTTACAATGATACGGATCTCCCATACAACTTGATAGCGGTTGAAAACGGAGGAGTGCCTAAATACACTCTTGACGGTAAATCAGGAAGTATTTTCTTTTCCTTCCCACTGTACGATTCTTTTGATATTTACTGCGGCACAGCTTTATTTTCCCTCTCTATGGATGCCGTATTGGAAAAGCTTCTCACTGAAGGCAGGATGATATCCGGCTATGACACAATGTTGATTCAAAATCCGCCCGGAATGGTGTTTGGTATCCTGTCCGCCGGTGAAAAGATCATACCGAGCCAAATTTCATCCGTTTGGGAAACAAAAGAGCTAAAAACCGCCAGGATCACTTCTTCTGATACAGGCATAGCTTATATCCTCGTTTCTACAAAAACGTCCCAAGGTTTACTTATTGGAAGCATCATCAAGGAAGAACTATACATGTTCTCGTGGGGCATGAAGCTTATTCTGCTGGTTTCTTTCTTTTTAACGGTTTACCTTTCAATTTTCCTGCTGTTAAGCATTAAACAAGAGCCTGTCACAATAATTCAAAGCCGGCTGAAACACCTGCAAGTATCGCTTCTGGAGCAGTTTTACGAATTAAAGGGCGAAGAAGACTGGAGCCGCTGGATAAGGGAAATGGACTATCGCAGGGAAGAAGTAAGCGCTCTTTTGAAAAATGGTATTCGACCCGCTTCCGGCAATCTTAAAGAAGAAATTGATACTCTCATAAATAAATCATGGGACGAGTTTCTTTCCATGCTGGGAGGCCGCAGGGAGCCTGGCTTTGACGAGGAAAAACTAAGATCCGCCCTGAACAGCATGCTGGCCGCCCTGCCAAAAGCAGGCAATGACGCGCCTTTGGGCGGCGAAGCGCCGCAGCCGAAAAAAGCAAAAACCGGCCTTCTGGGAAGGGCGGCGGCGATAGTCAAAGAACTTGAAGAAGCCGAGGTAGTTGAAGAACTTGAAGAGCTTGAAGAAGTTGAAGACTTTGACAGCAAAGAAATCGCCGAAGAACCGGCGCACAAAGGACCGACGGTCAAAGAACCGGAGGTAGAATCGCCGGCTCCCGCGGCTCCTATTGTGGATCTTGCCGCTCTTGCGAGCGAAATTGAATTTAGTCCTGAAAATGAACCTGAACCAACCGGGGATGATTCCATAGAGAAGGATTTGGAAATAGTATCTCCCTTCTCCGCCATGCTTGATGGTTTTACGGATACCGTCGATTATGATATTTCATCCATTGGCGAGGAAACCCTGGAACAGATCTTTGGCCCGGCAGATGAAAAAGAGAATAGCTCTTCGAATGATGATTCGGAGCAGGAAATTGAAACAATCCAGGATCGGGGCCAGCAAATAATCTCAAAACCATTCAGCACGACCAGCAAGAGTAAGATAGAAACCTTGCAAACTCTCCGCGAAGATCAAAGCCGGACAGGCAAGGGCAATGTCATAAAAGAAAAGGAAGGCCTTCCTTTTGTCAGCGCGGATGCCCTTAATCCGGATGAGATAGAAGATGAATTAATTAACCAGGACTTTAAAAACCTGGTGGACTCGGTAATTAAAGATTAAAACCGTACAAGCTCTAATCAACCACGTAAATCGGCCCGATTGCCCTGTAGCTGGGCTCGCCATTATCCTTTTGTTCAGTCTTTTTCCTGTCGAACCTCAAGCGAAACTGCAAAGTCATGCCCGCCGCTAATTCTTCAGGCTTTTTATTTACGACATCGGAGTAAAAGAAATAAAAGTTATTGTACTCAACATCCCTAATCCAGCCGCCGGTACCATTAAGGGACAGTATGGTAGAAATGCGCTCCTGCGCCATTTCGGCTTCTGTCAGGGCTTTTCGCTTTGAAAAGCCGGTAACGACCGGCTGGGCCGGCAGAGGGGAAACTTGAGCCGGAAAAGGGCTAATCGGCTGTTGTACGGCGGCGGCGCCAGGAACCTGGCTAACCGCCTGAAAACCCGCCTGAATTGGGGGCTCGATTTGCCGCGGCTCAAAAAGCCCCAAAATGACAGGGTTTTTCAGATTCAGCCTGTCGTCAATTACATTGGCCATTTGAATTGGGTATTTTACTTCTTCCAAGAGATCCTGGGAGGTCATGGTTACATCCCCGTTGGCGCACTCAAAATCCCAGCTTAAAAGCATTACCTCTATGGGTACGCTAATGGTTTGCAGTTCCCTTACCAAAGGCAGATAGTCCCCGTCCCCGGCAATCAGCACCAAAATATCGAAGGCTTTGGCCGTTGCCTTTTTGTAGGCGTCCAGGGCAAGCGACACGTCAATGCCCTTTTCTTTTAGTTCGTTATTGGCGCCCCTTATCAATGGGAGATAATGGAGATTTACCCCCTCTTTGGTAAGGGCATCCTCAAAAAACCGCTCCCCCACTATCGCCTTTTCGTTTCCGCTTTTTATCGACCGGCCCCTGAAATAATGGGCCTCCACAACCTTGCAATCCTCGTCGTCAGCGTCAAGCCTTCCGGACACCTCATTTACGATATAATTGTGCAGTCCCTGTATGCTTATGCGCGCTTGCCTGGGGTGATCGAACTTGTAGTAATTGCTTACTTTATAAAAATAGTGCCCGTCGTAATAAATCCCTATTCTTATGGATTTCTTCTTTTTTAATGCCATCTTTTCCTCAATCTTTACTAATTTCAAAATAACTTGATTTCGATTTGTCTAAAACTGGGGTCATTCTAAAGGCAAAATAAAATAATGTCCATATACCGAAAGGGTATAACGAATTAAAAAAATGAGGTAAACTGACAGCATATGGGAATCATCGGAACCCTTTTCAATATCTTGGGCGGCCTTTGCCTTTTCCTTTACGGGATGAAGGTGATGAGCGACGGCATCCAGCAGGGCGCCGGCGACGGGTTAAGGCGGGCTCTTAATTTTATGACCAAAAACCGCGTCGCTGGCGTTATAACCGGCTTTGTGGTTACCGGAATTATTCAGTCATCGTCGGCGCTTACGGTTATGGTGGTTTCCTTTGTAAACGCAGGCCTTTTAACGCTTACCCAGTCCATCGGGGTAATAATGGGGGCCAATATCGGCTCCACCGTAACAGCGTGGATCGTCTCCCTGATTGGTTTTTCCGTTAAGATATCGCTGTTGGCCCTGCCAGCGGTTGGAATTGGCTTTGTTTGCGCGATCATCAAGTGGAAGTACCGCGTTCTGGGAGAGGCCATACTTGGCTTCGGCCTGCTCTTTTTGGGGCTGGATTTTCTGACCAGATCCATGCCGGAACTTGGGGACAGCTTTAACTTTATTACCTCAGTTTCAGGGCACGGGTTCACATCCTCGCTGATAGGCATGTGCGCCGGGCTTGTTGTTACCCTGCTCATCCATTCATCAGGCGCGTCTACCGCCGTTGTAATCACGATGGCCTATAACGGAATAATTAGTTATGAAATGTCCGCGGCTATGATTCTGGGCGCGAATATCGGCACGACCATTGACGCGGCTCTGGCCGCCATCGGGACCAAAACCGCGGCAAGGCAGGCGGCCCTGGTTCATGTTCTTTTCAACGTAATCGGAACCTGCTGGGCGCTTCCGCTTTTAAAGCCGCTTTTGGCTTTGGTAAACGTTGTAACACCCGGAACCATGACCGGCGCGTTCCAGGACCCTATGGTTCCCACCCATCTTGCCATGCTCCACACGGTTTTTAATGTCGCAAACACCGCTATATTTCTGCCCTTTGTAAAGCAATTTGCCGCTCTGGTTTCCATAATCATAAAGGACAAGAAGACCGAAGAAACCAAAGAAAAACATTACCATCTTGAAATAATGTCAGGCACAATGCGGGAGACGCCTGAGCTTAACATCCTGCGCGCCGAAAAAGAAATTCGCGACATGGTCAGCCTTATCTCGGAAATGTTCGGCAAATTCAGCGCCACTCTAAATTCCATGCAGGAAACCCCTTTAACTGAAGAAGCCGTGGACAGCCTCATCGCGTATTATAAGGAAAAGGAAAGCTACGCCGATGAGATGCAGGAAGCCCTTACAGACTTTCTAGTAGAATGCGCCAGGGAAAGGCTAAGTCCCCACTCAGAAAAGAGGGTTTCAAGGCTGCTCCGAATTATCGCGGATCTGGAAGATATGTCGGATTCCTGCTACAGCATCAGCCTGCTCCTTGAAAGAAGCGTGCGTAAGGATCATGTCTTAAAGAGCAAGGAAATAACAGCCCTTATCCCATACGTGGCCATGGTAGAAGGATTCTTGAATTTCATTAAGCACATAAAACTGGGAAGCATAATTTCAAAGGAACAGTACGAATGGGCGCGGGATCTTGAAAGCCAGATTGACGAATCCCGCGACAGACTGCGCAAACTTAGCCGCAAGCGCATAGAAGCGGGCAAGGATGTAAAAACCGAACTGCTCTTTATCGATCTGGTACGCAGAATCGAAAAACTCGGTGATTACTGTTACAGCATCTCCGAAACGCTTGCGTACTAAGGGACAAGCAGTATGAACGCCAACGTTTACTCTGAAAGAATGGAAAGAGTAAAAGAGGGAATGGCAAGGGCAGGAATCGACGCTTTTTTTGTAAGCCCCTCCTCTAATCTCTTTTACCTTTCAGGCTACGCGCCGGGCCCAGACGAGCGCCTGTTTCTTTTGGTATTGCCGGTTAAAGGCGCGCCGTTTTTGCTGGCGAACCTCCTGTACAAAGAGCAGACAAAAATCATACCTATAGAAGATCAGGTATATTGGAAAGACGGGGAAGACCCGTTTGGCCTCTTAAAAGCCGAGATTGAAAAACGAAATATCAGCTTAAACAAAATTGCCCTGGAGCCTCAGCTACCCGCTTTATTTTCCCTGCCCCTAAGCAAAACCTTTCCCTCCGCCGGTTTCGAGCTTGGCTCGTCCATCATTGACCCGCTGCGCCAATACAAGGACGAAACCGAGCTTGATCTTATCCGCAAGGCCTGCAAAGAGTCGGATCGCGCTTTGGGCGTGTTAATTGACAAGGGCGATTACTGGCTCGGCAAGACCGAATCCGCTTTCCTTGGCGAGCTGTCGGCGGAAATAGGCAGAAACGGCGTGTATGACTTAGCGGCGTCCATACAGGCCGGCCCGAACGCGGCTATACCCCACTACGCCACAGGCAGAGCCGTCATTGAAAAGGGAAAATGCCTTCTCTGCGATTTCTGGGGCCGTTTCCAGGGCTACTACACGGACTGCACAAGGACTTTTCACTTCGGCAAGCCGACAGCGGAATTTGAGAAAATCTACGGCATTGTTTTGGAAGCGCACATGGCGGCGGAAGCCAAAGCCCTGCCTGGAAACCTGCTTGAAGATGTCGACATGGCCGCCCGCTCGGTTATATCGAAGCGCGGCTACGGGGAATACTTTACCCACCGTACCGGCCACGGCCTGGGCATAGACGTTCACGAGGGCGATTCCGTCAATACCGGAGTCAAGGTTCCCATAAAACCCGGCATGGTGTTTTCCATCGAGCCGGGCATTTACATTCCGGGCCGCTTTGGCGCGCGTATCGAAAACCTGGTCGCGATCAGGGAGACCGGGCCAGAAATTCTGCATAACTATCCCCGCGAGCTAAAGGTTATTGGCTAAAATCTTTGGGGGTTCGCCCGCGGCGTTGCCTATTTAGTCCCATCAGGCTATAATGGATGCTACTATGGAAGCTATTACTTCAAATGGAAAAACATGGCCTTAAAACATATAAAATATGTATTGCTTGTCTTTACGCTCCTGGCAGTTGCTTCGGGTTGTCAGCAACCGGCGGCAAAACAGAATGGCAAAAAAAACAATGAGCGGCTTTCGTTCAGCTCGTTTCGTGAAATACCCGGTATAACCAAAGACGAAATAAGCGCCATTGAAGCTTTCCAAAAGGGAAAAACCTCTTTTGTATACGGAATGGAAGCTTCAACCGAGGCGTTCATAGGAGAAAACGGCGAGATTTGGGGATATGCTCCCCTGTTTTGCGATTGGCTTTCCAGGTTGCTGAAAATTCCGGTAGAGTTCAAATTCTATAAGCTGGACGATCTTTTAAAAGGGCTTGAATCAGGCGAGGTCGATTTTACAGGCGAATTGTCCAGGTCGACAGCATACCAGGGAACCTATTTTATGACCAGCCCAATAACCCGGCGGTCAGTAAAAGTTTACCGGTTAGAAGGCAGAGAACCTCTGGAAGACATCATAGATTCGCGCCCACCACGGTTTGCCTTTCTTGAAAGCTCCTCCCTGCCGACCGCTGTCTCAGCAAATGCCGGATACGATTTTGAAACCATTTTCACAAAAAACCACAGTACCGCTTACCGCCTGCTCGAAAGCGACGAGGCTGACGCGTTTTTAGATATGGATAACATGGAATTGGCTTTTGACGCATACAGCAACGTGACAAGCGAAGACTTTTTCCCTTTCATTTTTTTATCGTCATGCCTGTCAACTAAAAAAATCGAACTACAGCCAATAATCTCTGCCGTGGAAAAAGCGCTTGATAGCCGCACTATCGGTTATCTGACCAACCTGTACTACGAAGGGCATCAGCAATATCTGTCACATAAACTACACAATATGCTGACAGCGGAAGAGCGTTTATATATACAAGATATCCCGATAGTGCCTATAGCCGGAGAGTTCAGCAATTATCCGCTTAGTTTTTTTGACACTCACACAATCAGATGGGAAGGAATATATTTTGATATACTAAATGAAATCTCAAAGCTTTGTTCCCTGTCCTTCAAACTTGTCAACGACGAAAAAACGAAAACGCCTGTACTGATTAATATGCTTGAAAACGGTTCAGCGCTGATTGCGCCGGAACTGTTTTATATAGAAAAATTTGAAGGCCGTTTTTTATGGTCAGAAATACCGATTCTAAAGGATAATTACGCGTTAATAACCAAATCGGATTTTCGCGACATCAGAACAGACGATGTTTTTTCCCTAAAAGCCGGAGTCCGCAGGGACAGCGCATACGCGGAACTATTTAAAAAAATGTTTCCCGACCACTGGAATTTAAGCGAATACGACACCATGGAAGAGCTTTGGAACGCCCTGGAGGAAGGCGAAATTGAAGTGCTTTTCGCCAGTCGGCGAAGGCTGATTATTTATACCAATTATTATGAGGATATGTCATACAGAATAAATTTGGCGTTTGATTATTCAATTGATACATCGTTTGGTTTCAACAAGGACGCCTACATTCTAAAATCAATTGTTGACAAGGCCCTTCGCATTATCAACACAAATGATATTGTAAACCAATGGATGTATAAGTCCTATGATTACGAGCGCAAACTGGTGGAGGCCCAGCGCCCATTGCTGGCAGGTTTGATCTTGTTTTTTATTATACTTATTACGGTAACAGTTCTTTTAATGAGAAGCCAGGGCACAGGTAAAAAACTGGAAGAGCTTGTCAGGAAGCGAACCTCTGAACTCGCGCTTCAGACTTCCAAGCTTTACGCGATTTTTGATTCGATTCCCGACATGGTAATGTGCAAGGATCTTGAGCTAAAATATACCCAATGCAATAAATGCCTGGAAGAATTCAGCGGCGTTAAGGAAAAAGACATTCTCGGAAAAACCGGCGCCGCCGTTCTCGGATTCCCCGCCGACGCGGTGGATCATTTAATGGCGGCTGACAAAATCGCCATCACGGAAGGCGTAAAGATTGTAAATGAAGAAACCATCCTCAAGGATGGCAGAACCATGATTTTTGAAATCACAAGGGCGCCGCTTGTGCTGGACGGCTCTACAATCGGCCTTGTTGTCATATCGCGCGACATAACCATGCGCAAGGAAATGGAAGACGCGGTGCGCGCGGCTTCGCAAGCCAAGTCGGCCTTCCTGGCGAACATGAGCCATGAACTCAGAACGCCGCTTAACGTCGTTATCGGCCTTACGGATTCGATGCTGGAAAATGACACATTAGACAGGGACATTGCCGATAATCTCGCGAAGATAAGCAACGCGGGCAGTACGCTTTTGAGTATCGTGAACGACATTCTCGATATTTCCAAAATCGAATCGGGCAAGCTTGAATTGGTGCCTGTCGAATACCAGATGTCCAGCCTGCTGAGCGATGTTATTACCCTTGTCGTTACGCGTATCGGAGAAAAACCAATTTCGTTTGCTTTAGACATCAATGATGACCTGCCGAACATCCTGTACGGCGATGATCTCAGGGTAAAGCAGATATTCAACAACCTGCTCAGCAACGCCATCAAATATACGCGTAAGGGAACTGTCAAGTTAAGCGTAATTTGCCAGCGCAACGATAAAGATCTGTCTATGGAAATAGCCGTCAGCGACACCGGCATTGGAATACGTGAAGAAGACATAAAAAAACTCTTTTCCGAATATAATCAGGTGGACACTCATGCCAACCGGAGCATTGAAGGCACGGGCCTGGGATTGGCGATAACCAAAAGACTATCGGAAATGATGGGCGGAGGAATTTCGGTAGAAAGCGTGTATGGGGAGGGAACAACCTTCCGTGTAAATATCCAGCAGGGTTTTGTCAGTGATGCAACGATTGGCCCGATTGTCGCGGAAAACCTTCGCAATTTCCGTTACAGGGATGAAAAACGCCTGGTCGGGAAGAAACTTGTACGCAAGGATTTAAGTTTCGCCAGGGTTCTGGTTGTAGATGATATGCAGACCAACCTGGATGTCGCGGCAGGCCTCCTGCGTAAATACAAAATGCAGGTCGATTGTTTATCCAACGGGGCGGATGCCATTGAACGGATACGCGGTGGAAGTCCGGTTTATAACGTTGTTTTCATGGATCACATGATGCCGGGTATGGACGGCATAGAAACGGCGGACGCGATTCGCTCTTTAGGCACAGAATACGCGAGCAAGGTGCCGATAATCGCTCTCACGGCCAACGCCATCCAGGGAACCGATAGTTTGTTTTTTGAACACGGTTTTCAGGCATATATTACAAAACCTATTGATATAATTACGCTGGATTCAGTCATTAAAAAATGGATACGAAACGAATCAAAAGACGATGAGGAGATATCCGATAAATGACCAGTAATGGAAAACGCGTGACAATTGCGATTCTCGGCGTTATGTTCCTGGCGGCTATGCTTTGTAGTTGCGGGAAAACCAAAGCAAACATAGCAGACGGACAACTGGCGTCCCCGTTCGCCTCGTTTCGGGATGTACCCGGCGTAACGCAGGATGAAATTAAAGCCATTGAAGCCCTCAAAACGCGATACGGCTCTTTTAACTGCGCGATAAATCTGAACACCGATTCGTTTATTGATAAAAACGGCGAAGTATCAGGCTTTGCCATCCTGTTTTACGATTGGATTTCTAAATTCTTCGGAATACCGTTCAAGCCCGTATTATATGAATGGAACGATTATTTGCGCGGAATCGCAAGCGGCGAGATCGATTTTACCATCGATCTGACCGACACCCCAGAACGCCGGCAGATCTATTTTATGACCAGTCCAATCACCATGCGTCAGGTAAAAATCTACCGGATTGCCGGCGCCGAACCCCTCTTGAACATCATAAACTCGCGCCGTCCGTGTTACGCTTTTCCGGTAGGAACCAACAGCGTACAAAACGAAGTTGCCGCAAACGCCGGATACGATTTTGAAACCATTTTCGTTAACAGCCATGCCGAAGCTTACCCGCTGCTTAAAAGCGGCGAAATTGACGGGTATATTGCCCTGGATACTGTGGAAGCGGCTTTTGACGAATACGGCAATGTGGTCAGCGAGGATTTCTTCCCGCTGATTTTCAGATCGTCAGGCCTGTTAACACGAAACACGGAGCTTTTGCCGATAATCCTCGTCATGGAGAAGGCGCTGAATGATCATACTCTAACGTATCTGATTGGACTGCGTAATACGGGGCATCAAAAATACCTGCAAAACAAGCTGTATACGCTTTTGACCGAAGAGGAACGCTCATACATAAAAAACAACCCGATTGTGCCTGTCGCCGCCGAGTTCAACAATTACCCTGTTTCATTTTTCGATACCTACGCAAATCAATGGCAGGGAATTTATTTTGACGCGCTCAAGGGAATCGAAAGCCTTACGGGCCTTAAATTTAAATGCGCCAACGAGCCGGGCGCGCAGTATCCGGAGCTGATTGCCAGGCTTGAAAAAGGCGAGGCGTTGATCATGTCCGAACTGTTTCGCCTGAAAGAGTACGATGGCCGCTTTTTATGGTCGGAAGTTCCGCTATTAACCGATAATTACGCTTTTATATCCAGATCAGATTTCCACGACATCGAAACAAGCGAAATTTCTTATTTGCGTGTCGGCACCCGCAAATACACCACTTATCTGGAATTGTTCAATAAAATGTTTCCGGACCACAAGAATCTTACCGTATATGACAACCAGGAAGAAACATGGGAAGCGTTAAAAAACGGCGATTTCGATGTGGTTTTTACAAGCCGGAGAAGATTGGTAATTTACACAAACTACTATGAGGACGCGGGTTATAAGCTGAATTTAATAATCAGTGATTCATTCGATACATCGTTAGGTTTTAACAAGGATGCCGCTATTCTAAAATCAATTGTAGACAAGTCTCTTCGCCTCATCAAGATAAACAATATTTCAAGCAAGTGGATGAATAAAGCCTATGATTACCGGCGTAAATTGGTGGAGACCCAGCGTCCCTTATTTATTGGCTCTTCCATTATGCTTGTGTTTTTTCTTGCCTTCGTAACGTTCTTTTTGATAAAAAGCCGCAGAACAGGCAAAAAACTGGAAAAACTTGTCAGACAGCGGACAATCGAGCTTGAACATGAAACCGCTACACTGAAAGCCATATTTAATTCATCCTCGGATTATATATTTTGCAAAGATCTAAAATTGCGTTACACACGATGCAATAAAAGCATGGAAGACACCTTCGGTATCAATGAAGAGGCTATCCTTGGCAAGACCGATAGAGACATATATAAATTCCCGATGCAGATAATTGATGAATTTGACGAGCAGGACAAAAAAGTTCTTGACGAAAGAAAACATCTGGTTTTTGTTGATCAGTTGCCCTGGCCGTCAGACCCAAGCCAGATATTGTATGTTGAGACTGTTAAAACTCCGCTAATACTAAACGGCGAAATTACCGGAATTGTGGGTGTTGCGCGCGACATAACCCAGCGCAAAGCGATAGAGCGGGAACTTGAGTACCAGACTACCCTGCTTAAAACGATAATTGATTCCCTTCCTGACGGTGTATTCTGCAAGGATTTGAATCTTAAATACACGCTATGCAATAAATTTATGTTGGATTCCCTTAACAAGAACCTGGATAGCGTACTCGGAAGGGATGATATGGAGGCTTTGGGGCTTTCAAGCGATACCGCGTCAGTTGCCCGTGAGACTGACCTGCAAATCTTGAACGGACAACATCGGGTAATATACCAGGAATGGATACATTTCCCCGATGGCACCATGCGGCTTTATGAAACAGCAAAATCGCCGCTTGTGCTGAACGGCAACATAATCGGGATTGTGGCTGTGGCTCACGACATTACAGAGCACAAAGCGATGGAAGAGGAAGCCCGCTCCGCTTCGCGCGCCAAGTCCGCCTTCCTTGCCAACATGAGCCACGAACTCAGGACCCCTCTTAACGTAGTCATAGGCCTGACAGATTTGGTGCTGGAAGAAGACAACCTGGCCGACCATATTAAGGAAAATCTGGCAAAGATAAGCAGCGCCGGCAGTACGCTCCTTAACATTGTAAACGACATCCTTGATTTTTCAAAAATAGAGTCGGGCAAAGTTGAATTAACGCCTGTTGAATATCACATGGCCAGCCTGCTTAACGACGTGGTTACACTGGTCTCCACACGCCTTGGCGAAAAGCCCATAACCTTCACTTTAAACATCAGCGAAAATTTGCCCAGCAGGCTTTACGGCGACGATCTGCGTATAAAGCAGATTTTCAATAATTTACTGAGCAACGCTATTAAATACACCCGCAACGGAAGCATAGAATTAAGCGTGAAGTGCAGACGCGAAGACTGTGATGTGTGGATGGAAGTGTCCGTTAAAGACACCGGCATAGGCATAACCAAAGAAAACTTAAAGAAGCTCTTCATGGATTATCATCAGGTAGACACACGCGCAAACCGCAGTATAGAAGGCACAGGCCTGGGATTGGCCATCACGAAGAGGCTTACAGAGCTTATGGGCGGGGAAATCTCCGTTGAAAGCGAGTACGGCAAGGGCTCAGTTTTCTCTGTGTATATGCGACAGGGCTATTTGACCGATACGCCAATCGGGCCTACTGTCGTGGAAAACCTCCGTAAATTCCGTTATGCCGATGACAAACGCGATGTCTCTAAAAAGCTCGTGCGTTACGATTTAAGTTACGCCAGGGTACTGGTCGTAGATGATATGCAGACCAACCTTGATGTGGCGTCAGGCCTCTTGCGTAAATACAAAATGCAGGTCGATTGCTTGACCAGCGGGCACGAGGCCGCCGAGCGTATACGCTCAGGCGATCCTGTTTATAACGCCATATTCATGGATCACATGATGCCTGGCATGGACGGTATAGAAACAGCGACTTTGATTCGCTCTTATAACTCAGAATACGCGCGCAAGATACCGATTATCGCTCTCACGGCAAACGCCATCCAGGGAACGGAAAATATGTTTTACGCGCATGGTTTTCAGGCCTTTATTTCCAAGCCCATCGACATAAAGGAATTGGACTCCGTTCTCAAGAAATGGGTGCGTAATGAACCTGAACCAATGAAGAGTTCATCGGAGACTTCGTCAAGTCCAATTACAACAGCGGAAAATGACGATAAAAACCTGGAAATAAACATTCCCGGCGTAGATACAAAAGCGGGACTTTCCTTATACGACGACGATATGGAGATTTACCTGCCAACTCTGCGTTCTTACGTTGCTTATACTACCGATGTTCTCGAAAAGCTCAAGAATGTTTCAGAAGAGACCCTGCCTGACTACATTATTAACGTACATGGGTTGAAAGGCACAAGCGCCAGCATAGGCGCGGAAATAGTAAGAGAATCGGCGCTGAATCTGGAAAAACTGGCCAAAGCCGGAGATTTGCAGGGGGTTATGGAAAGAAACGACAGATTCATTAAAGGCACGGAAAGTATTGTGGCTAATATAAAAAAATGGCTGGAAAAACACGATGGAAAAACACAATAAGGGGAAACCTGATAAATGACCAATAATCAAAAACATTTAATAAACGCGCTATGCGCTCTGTTCTTAGCTGTTATGGTTTGCGCCTGCGGGAATTTCACGGCAAACCAGACCGGCGAACAGAAAATGGCATCGTTTCAGTTCAGCTCGTACCGGGACATTCCCGGCGTAACTGAAAATGAAATCAACGCGATCGAAAATCTTAAAAAACACGCTGATCGTTTTGTATACGGGGTACCGCCAGGCACCGAGGCGTTCTTCACAGAAAAAGGCGAAATTGGCGGGTATACCACCCTGCTGTGCGACTGGCTGACATCGCTGTTCGGCATTCGGTTTCAACCCAAAATTATGGAATGGGAAGATTTATTCCTGCAGTTGGGAGCCGGCACGATTGATTTCACCAATTTGACACCCACTGAGGAACGCCAAAAAACATATTTAATGACAGAGCCTATTGCCGAACGAATGCTCAAAATAATGCGTATTCAAGACAGCCTGCCTCTTGACAGAATCGCCCTGACGCGCCTCCCCCGTTATGTGTTTATGGAAAATTCCGTCACGTTAGAGTTGGCTGCCAGAGCGCTCCAGGCGGGAACTTACGAAATTATGTTTGCCAAAGACCAGGACAGCGTGTATCAACTGCTAAAGAGTGGGAACGCGGACGCGCTTATTGATTTTAACGTTGGCGAAGCGGTATTCGAAGCTTACGACGATATGACTGTCGAAGACTTCCTTCCGCTGACTTTCAGCCCGATCTCCATGGTGGCGCAAAAAAGCGAGCTTGCCCCCATTATTTCGGTTTTAACAAAGGCGCTTAAAAGCGGCGGCATTCAGTATGCCAACAAACTATATACAAATGGCCATACATATTACATAAGAAACAGGTTCATGAAAAGTTTGAACGCCGATGAAAGAGCCTATATGCAGAACCCCCACATCGTGCCGATTCTGGCTGAAAATTGGTTTTACCCGCTTGACTATTACAACAAGTATGAAAATAAATGGGAAGGAATCGCTTTTGACGTGCTTGAGGAAGTAACAAGGCTTACAGGGATTGAGTTTAAAGTCGCCAATTCCCCTTATTCGTCCTGGGACGAAATGTTCCAAATGATGAATGACGGCAAAATACCGATAAGCCTTGATTTGATTTATACTCCGGAAAGAAGCAGCCGCTATTTATGGTCAAAGTACATTTACCTGTCGGAAAATTACGCGCTTATATCCAGGAATAATTTTCCGAATATCGGCATCGGCGAAATTCAGTACGCAAAAATTGGCCTGATAAAAAGTACCGGTTACGCTGAAACATTTCAAAACTGGTTCCCTAATGCCAAAAATGTGTCTGTGTATGAGTCCCAGGATGGCGCTTTCATGGCTCTTGACCGAGGTGAAGTCGATTTGGTTATGGCGGGCACAAACGCCCTTTCCAGCGTGACCAACTATTACGAGCTTTCAAATTATAAAGCCAATTACATATTTAACAGTACTATTGATTATGTCCTTGTTTACAATAAAGATTTCCATGTCCTTTGGTCTGTTATCGACAAGGCGCTTAAGTTCATTAATGTAGGGATCATTTCAAAACGGTGGGAAAGTAAAACCTTCGATTATCAGTCAAGATTGATGCGCGCGCAGCGTCCGTGGCTGATAGGGGCAATAATTGTTTCCTTGGGCGTGCTTGTCATTATTCTTGTTTT
>Ga0268262_10003907_pt1 | contig 15749 bp, 9 predicted proteins | sample TergutNc150P3_FD_190354 | JGI IMG/M metagenome (GOLD analysis project Ga0268262, IMG submission 190354) | Nasutitermes corniger P3 segment gut microbial community from laboratory colony in Florida, USA - Nc150 P3 (SPAdes) (version 2) | ecosystem: Host-associated > Arthropoda: Insects > Digestive... | reverse complement strand
ATTTGGGCTAGTTCGTCCAAAATGGTTCTGAACTCTACGGCTTCGCGATCGATTGTTGTTTGATTCTTGTCTGTAAACGCGACATAGGCTTCGTCTCCCATTCGGGCCAACAGTTTTTGAGCCTGGTTTTCGAGCTGTTTTATATCCCACATCAATAAACCCCTTTCGCCTAAATCCTGCGCTTTTGCGCCGGCTTTAATGGCAAATTCTTTTGATGCGCTCCAGCCCTGTTCCAGCAGGTCTTTCATTCTTTCGTTAAAAGTCATCTTAGTCTCCTCTCTTCCGTTTAATTCCCAGAATAGTCAGGTCATCGTACTGTTCGTCTTCCCTAATATGAGTATAATACATATACGCGGGATTTTCAGGGTATTCCCGCGTATTTGCGCAATAACGTCTATATTGCAAAAAATGGTTTTTTAAAAATTCATCCACTTTTTTATCTACCAATACGCGGGAATCTTCTCCGGCGTCGGCAGGTTTATAGCATCTGAACATTTTTTCTACCGAGACCATAGCCATAATTACATCTTCTACCTGACCTTCGCAGGTTGTAAAATCAAATTGTAAATCGCCTGAATCTTCCGGATTGTGGTATTTATGCAGCGTATAAACCTGCCTCGCCATTACCGCGTTAATAATTGCCTCCACCCGCTGTGGGGACATTTCTTCGTCAGCCTGCCCACAAAGATGATTTTCATGCGGCGTATCGACAGGGCCTTCTGTGCATACTATTTCCTTGAATTCGCTGTTTCGGAATTTTCTTTTTGCCTCTTCAATACCGTCGGTATAGAGCAGCAGTATGTCGCCCTTTTCTATTTGAAGAGTTTGAACTTTGTAACCGCCCGTGGATTCAATCATATAGTTGGGCAGTACGCCTGCAGCGGGAGACTGCGGAAGAGTAATGGTTTTCATCCTGCCCTCCTTCGCGCTGTAAAGATGAACAATATTGTCACCCGCATTGCAAAAACGGACTGTTCCGGTTACTGAATCAAACAGACAGAGGGAAAAAGCGGCAAAACGCCCTTTGAATGCAAGCGCTTCTATAAAGTCATTGATCTGGTATACCACTTCTTCAATATGCATTCCCTTTTCGTTCGGTTTCCACTGCTTAAAATAGTTAAGGAACATTGTCGCCACCTGAATCATAATAAGCGCCGCCGGAATTCCCTTTCCGGCTACATCGCACTTAATAATGGCGTAGTAACGCCCGTCAAGGTCATGATAATCAAAGTAGTCTCCAGATACTCCTTTTGCGCCTTCATAGTAACCGAAGAAATTCAGGTTTTGCGTATTCTTAAATCCGCTGCTTTGCTTGTCTCCCTGACTGTCCACTTCCAGCGGAATAAATTTTTTCTGTATTTCTTTGCCGATTGAAAGATCTGACGCGGCAAGCGCCGCCTTTACAAGACCATGCGTCATGTCATTGATTGTATTGCCAAGAATTGCAATTTCATCCTTACTGGAAATATTTATATCCATCCCTGCCAGTTTTGCCTTGTTCTCGGTGTCGCGTATTATTTCAATATGTTTTACCAGATTGATAATTGGCTTGATAATCAAGCCGGAGAAAATAAAAGCCCCGCTGATACCGGTTAACAAAACTATAAATGCGACAATTCCTATTGTAAAGAAAAGTGTCATCTGTCCGCGGTTAATTTCATTGATAATTGAATCTAATGATATTTCCAGCCTTATTAGCCCTCGGAAGAAATTGTTATCCGCCATTTGCCGGTACATTATCGGTTTGTAGAAAATATATTTTCTGTCTCCCGATTTGCTGATTCTGCTAATGGAAAATTCTGGATATGAGCCTATTTCCCCTGAAATATTCGTAAGTATATCATTAAGTTGTAAATTTAACGCGTTAATTGTCACCTGAATATCGCCGCGTAATCTCTCTCCTTCGGCATCGGTGCGGAGCGCAAGGGCAAGGAATTGATCCGTCATTGTTGTAATGCTCCGCGAAAGATCTCCCGCCGCTTCCTGGGCGCGGCGGTTAAGTTTTTCGCTCATTTCAGCGTACAAAGGGCTAAGCGCATCGTCTGTCAGCCGCGTCACGCCGGGATGCAGTTCAGTCGTGTCAGTCTTTGAATCAATGTCAGGATCGTTTGTAGCCCATACATGATCCGTGTATATTGAGTTAATTCCGTAACCTGTGATGGTAACGTATTTCGCCTCGGAAATTGCCGTGGAGTTTGAGGGAAGGTACATTAATTCCAGCGCGCCACGTTCGCCCCGGGATTGAATCGCCATTGGCAGATACGATCTTGCGCTTGAGGCAAGCCCTTCAAGCAAAACGCTGGAACGATCCCATAAACTTTTAAGCAGCGTTTCCCGCTGGGTTTTGGTCATAATGATATACATTGGCGTAGAAATCATTATGATAACAAGGAGAATAAGTCCCGTTGTAAAGGACGCAAGCTTAAACCGCAGTCCCCTTCCCCTTCTTTGTATTTGCGCTGTTTTTTGTTTCTTTTCTATTGGCATAAGATCTCCTGTAATGATCGCAAGCGCTTCCTGCTTGATCGCCGCGCTCTCTGAAATAACTCCGGCTATGCCCCGGATTGTCGCAATTAATCCAAAAGCGCAGAGAATGGCGAGTAACGCGGCAAGCGCCATGATTGGGTTAAATGTTATCCATCCCCTGCTCTGTATTTTCCATGAAGGTTTCCATTCTTTTGAATAATCGCCGAACTTAACAGTCCCTGTTCGGGCGACAGGAATAAATGAATCCGCCGTATACCATCCCCTTGCGGAGTGGTTTAATTTTAAGCGGTAGCGGCCTTCTTCCATGTTTTCAAAAGTCAATCCGCCGATTTCCCTGTCTGAAAAAATATTAAAACTGTCCGCCGGCAAATCGGGACGGCCTTCCCGCTGTAAAACCACCGATGTTATACGTCCGTCGGCTAAAAAGCCCCTGCCTATTATTCTGATTGAAAGTATTCCCTGTTCATTCTGTTGAGCGTCAATAAAACTGACGCTTGTGTAGGGAATAAATTTATTGGTTTTAAAAATTATACTGGAAGGCAGTCCAATGTTGCCCGCCTTATCAATGGCCGATACTGAAAATGCCCATGCGCCATTATCCTGATTTGAATAATCCACCGAAGTGTTTGTTCCCATTATTCCCGAAGGCGGCGGATTAATAGCTACCCCCGCATCTGCGCCTAAAAATTGAAGGTTCCAGGTATATCCCGCAATATACGGGTCTGACGACGATTCCCATGACAAATTTAAATTATTGGATAAAAGATAGCCGTCTTCGTCCGATGTCGGGTCAATGATTTTTACCTCAGGAGGCGGCGTGTTTTTTCTGTTGTAAGTTATCTTAGCGGGCTGTGACCAGTTGCCGGCATAATCATGGGAGCGGACGCTGAAATACCATACTCCGTCGTTTACCGCGTTATTTTCCATGTTCAAATTTGACGTATTTCCGGTATTGTAAATCATTACCTGTTCAGGCGGCATGTCGTTTGGATCCTGACTCCAACTCCATGAAAATCCCAAAATACCGGATGTGTCTTGCGGAATACTCCATGTAACGCGGGCTCTTTCGGAGCGGCTTACACTTGACGGCGTAAAGTTTACCGCCGTTATTCTTGGGCTTGCAACTGAACGATCCGGGGAAAGAATGTAAATACGCTCCGTATCCCGCGCCGTAGTCTGCCAAAAAATATATGCGCCGTCTTTGCCCACTACAGGTCTTGCAAAAGACGCTTCCGTTGAAACGCCTGACAGCGTATAATCCTGCCAGCCAAAATCTCCGCGCTGAGCCAGAATAATTCTGTTATTTCCGCTGCGGTTGTCAAACCAGACTACGGTAGGAGCGTTATTGTAAATAAAACCTATTGGATTATTGCAGTACGCTTCCGAAGTGTTTATCCGTTCAACACGGCCTGAGATATTTACATTTGAATTAATTACCGCGCTGTATATTTGAGGCGTCCTGCCTGATAGACGCCGTTCCCAAACCAAAAGTAAATTATCACCGTATTTTGAAAGATGAGGACGCTGGTTGTCAAAATTATCCGCGTTTGTTTGATTTTGTATTACAGGATCGTTGAATACGGTAAAACGCCTTGCTTCCGTCCATGTTTTTCCCCCGTCTTCGCTGGTTTTATAATACAGCTGATATGCCGATACTGATTCCGTTCCAATGGCAAGCGATTGATAAAACACTATGTCTTTAATGCCTATGCTCGCGTGCGCCGGAAGGAAATTAAGCGAGGGAGCGTTTTCCTGAGTAAAAAATTCAAAAGACGACCAGTTAATTCCGTTGTCCGAGCGGGAATAACAAATAGAAAGAGATTGTCCGCGTCCCCTTGTGATAAAAAGAAAATACCCTCCGTCGGCGCGGACATACAGGCGCGGAGCTACGGAATTTTCTGCGTCCAGATTCACAATCTGTTTTGAAAAACTCAAGCCCCTGTTTTCCGAAATAAGTATCTCCGCCTGAGCGTTTCCCGAAGCCGCGGCAATCAGGATTCTTCCCCTGTTGTCAATTACCATGCTTATAATCGACGGTTCCGTGCCTAAATAGATATAGGGGCCGCCGACTGTTCCCCTTTGTTCCCAATCTTTCCCCGGTTCTTTAACAGCCAAAAGGATGTTTATAAAGCCGCCCGAAGTAACGCTTGCTTCCCTGTTAGGTGTAACTTCCTGCCAAGCTACTATGGAAAAATCATTTGAAAAGGCGCTTACGGGAAATCTTCCCGGACGGGGAGAAAACGGCTCGGCTTCTTCCCAGAAAAATTCCTCCGCCGAAAGAGCGAATACGGCGTGCATTGCAAGGAGCAAAAATAACAGTAATTTACAAAACCGCGTCATAATACCGATTGTATCCTTCGCTGTAATTCTACCAGTTTTGTTATATTGCGGTTTTTGGGGTTTTGCATAAGACGCTCCACAAGCGAAAGCGCCACAAGGTTGTTGCCCAAATTTAATTCGCGTAACGCCCTCTGGTAATCGGCTTCGTCTTCGCTTGAAAGAACAATGCCTCCCGGAACGCTCATCCTGCTTAACAGCCTGTCTCTTACCTGCGTCGCTTCAGTATTTTGCGGATTCAAAGTTATGGCTTCGTTTAACTGCGTAAGGGCGACTTCGTACTGCGCCGTCGCGTTACTTTCAAAAATACGCCTTGCGGAAGCCGTCAATTCCCTTGAACGCGCAATATTTGCGGGGTTTGGCGGCGGCGGACGGTATCCCATGTCTATTTCCGCCTGAGTCAGGATAGCCCTTAAATTCGGGTACCTTGGATTTATTTCCGCCAGGTTTTGAAGGTCTGCAAACGCTTCTATGGAACGCCGTTTTGTTTCCGCGACGGCGTTTCTCAGACGCTGTTCAAAAGACGCGTTAAATGCCGTCGGATCCAAAAATTGCTCTATCCTAAGATCAAGAATACCCGCTTCCTGATTAACCGGGAATATCAGCCTGACCTGTCTTGTCAATTGCCGCGCTTCGTCAAACTTTGCAACTCCCAATGCGCGTTGACCCGCGTTTATATAACGCACTCCTTCGTCAAAATTTCTCTGCGCCTGACTTAAAAGCTGGCTCATTTCCGCGTAAAGCGGCGCAGTCGGCGGGATCACCCTATCCGAACTTGCCGACATTGCGGTGCGGATAAGGCCCAGCCAATAATTAATTTCCTCATTGTCATTGGAGTTCGTTATGCGCCAGCGGTTTCTTGCTCTTGTTAAAATATCTTCCGCCTGCTGGAAATTGCCGTTAAAGTATAATGTGCGCGCATTGTTCAGCAAATTACGCACTTCCGCGATTATTGTCTCATTCTCAGAAATGGCAATTTGCTGGCCAAGGTTGACTAATTGTGTGTCACGCATTTGCCGCATAGACGCCGATTCCTGTATTTCAAGAGAATCATTGAATCTGTCGGAAGCCCTTTGAATCCGTTCGCGGGCAAGATCATAATTCTGTCTTTGATAGGCGGCCTGCGCTTCCCTAAAGAGCCGCTCCCCTTCCTGCCTGAACGCCTCAGCCTGAGTTGACTTGCTGCGGGCAGTTCCCGCCAATGCAAGACCTTGCGTGCGAATCACTTCCAATTCATTTACCGCCGCCTGATATTTTTGGCGCGTGCTTACGATTTCTGCATCACTTGAAATATTTGACGGTTCATTTTTAAATTGCCCTAAAATATTATTCCCGTTTTGCAAATCTGCAGATAATGCTGAAAGCATCGTATCAAGTTCCGTCAACGCTTCGGCAGGGTAACGTAATACAGTAACAACGCCATTGGAGCCTGTGTGGCTTTCACCCTTAAGAAAATTATCGCTTCTTTCCAGTTGTTTTTTTCTTGCCGTCAGGCTGTCCTGAAGGCTGTTATACGCTATACCGTAATACCTTTGAGCCGACTGGCGCTCTTCCGCAAGTAATTGGGAATAAAAGGCGTTTACGGCAGTTAACGCGTTTGTAATGTATGAAAAAGTGCGGTATGCGTTTATTTCCGTATTTATTTGATTTGCGCTTGTTCTGATACCGTTAATCGCGGTTTGCATTCCCATAATTGCGTTTCTTGTCTGTTGTTCGCCGCTTAACGCAGCAGCCGCGTTAATTGTCCCTTCACGAAAGCGGCTTAGTGAAGAACGGTCAATATTAAGGCGCATACCGGTATTTGCCGCCTGCAAGAGAATATTATTTGCTTCACCTAACGATTTTATTTCAAGATACGGCGTAATATCTTCGCGCAGGATATTGTTTCCGTAGAGCGTGATTGTCTGCGGTCTTGCGCCGCCAAAAAGCAGCCTGTGCTTGTCAAAAAAGAGCGGAGAAAGATTCGTATAATCAGCCATTCTGTCCAGAGAAGAAACGGCGGCTGCGTAATTGCCGCCGCTGAATGCCGTAAGCGCCGCGGAATTTGCCTTTTGAAGATATTGCGTAACTGCCGTACTAACGGGTTCGATTGAATTTCTCCAATAAGCGTCAAAAGCGCCTAACATTCCTTCCTGTATCTTTTCTTCCGCCCGTCCGTTGATGCTTATTCTGATGAATGAAATATGATTACGGTCAGCAATTTCCGGTTCTTTCACCCTGATTATATTAAGAATACCGTTTAAGACGGCATCAGCGGAGTATAGTTCCTGTTTTAACGCGATAAACACGTCCGCCGCAGAGGCAAACCTGTCCGCCGTTTCGCTGATTCCTGCGGCGGCACTTGAGTTTATAACGCGGATCATTTCGGCGGAAATTGCTCCCATCTGCGAGCTTGTCTGTTGAAAAGAAGCTATTATCGAATTAATCCTTGCTGTTTGAGATCTGGTTTCATTTTCAATATTCGCCCCGTAACCTGCCGTGAAAAATTCATCGCGCATAAAATCCATGCCTTCCGCGTAAACCTGAATGGCAGCCGCGCTTTCGCCCTTGTCCAGTAATTCGCGGCCTCTTTGCATAATATTTGCCAATCTGTTTCTGTTTACGTTGAACTGCGCTATTTCCTGAGTTCTGGACACAAAGTTTTCAAGAATAGGGTTCTTATCGTTTTCCAGCGAATAAAGCCTGTTTGTCAATTCAAGGATTTTTTCCGCGTTTTGAGGATCGTTTAAAATGGTATTTATTAATTCATCCGCAGCCTGATTAAAATCATTCTGTAATTGATAAATTTTACGCATACGTTTCTGCGCCAAATCTAACTTGTCCGGATTTCGTCTTGCAAAATCGCTCAATATTGATATGGCTTCATCGTATTTTTTGTTTTTTATCAGGGTGTCCGCTTTGGTTAAATCAACATCCTGGCCGCCGCCGCCAAAAACCGGAGTTATGGCATAAAACAGCAAAAAAATCGTGAAAATCCTGATAATAACCATTAAACGGACGGGCTTATCCATTGTTAATTATATACTATATTATATTATCGTATTTTTCCTTGTAATCCTTCGCATATACTATTTTTTTTGTTTTTTTCCGATTAGTATATTATGTTAGTATCTGCCATTAAAACGGCAGATACTAACACGCTAAGCGACATTAAAACGTCGCTTAGCGTAGCGGTTTACGGGTGGCGTAGCCACCCTACATTCCACCTGCGGTGGAACGTCGTAAACCGCCATAGAGAAGGTGTGGAATGATAAAATTAAAAATGACGGCTGTTTTTGCCGTTTTTCTGGTTTTTTTTCCTCATTTACCGGTATGGGCTGCCGATGGGCAGGATACTTACGGCGATATAACAGATTATCTAAACGGCATTTACGGAATTGATGATAATGCGGGGTTAACCGCTTTTCCTGTATTAAATATTCCGATGGGTGGGCGTTCCGAGGGCATGGCCGGAGCGTTTTCCGCAATTTCAGATGATGTTTCTTTTCTTGAGTTCAACCCGGCAGGTTCGTCGATGCTTGAAAAATCTGAATTGGCATTCTTTCACAATAACTGGATAGCCGATGTAAAAATCGAAGGCATTGTCTACGCCTCGCGTTTTAAAAACTTAGGTTTTGCCGCAGGAATGAAATGGCTGTACACGCCATTTACTGAATACAATTATTACGGCGATAGGGTTTCCAATGGTTATTATTCTGAAGGCGTGGCTGTCTTAAACGCTTCCTATAATTTTCTCTCCGGGTACTATTTTTCAGGATTATCTTTGGGAGTGAACATAAAGGGCGCTTTCCGAATAATGCCCGACTACACCGATGATAGTGATAATATAATTACAGGTTCGGGATTATCTCAGTCTGCGGCAATGGTTATGGCGGATATCGGTCTTCTTACAAGATTCAATTTTTTAAAGGGATATGCTTCAAGAGAAAAAAACGCATCCGTTGCTATAGTTATCCGCAACCTTGGTCCGCCTGCGCTGGATGAACCGCTGCCAACAGTACTTAATGCGGCATTTTCGTATAAACCTATCCGTCCGCTTGCCTTAGCTTTTGAATTTTCACTTCCGCTTAATTTGACGGACATTTCTCTTTCTGAATCGCCTTACGGAGCGTTAGGTGTTTCTGTTAATATTACAAACTTTTTCTCCATGCGCGCCGGCGTAATGGTAAAACCTGGAAGCAGCCGTATCACCGTAGGCAGCGCAATTAACATGAATAAAATTTCTTTTGATATAAACTATACCCTGGATTTACTGACCCAGTTACAGCCCCTTAACAGAATCAGCCTTGCGGTGCGTTTTGATTTAGGCGACGGAGGCCGCAGGTTGGTATCGGACAAGGTAGACGAACTTTATCTTTTGGGACTTGAAGCGTATTCACAGGGAAAGCTTGACGACGCCAAATTGTGCTGGGAAGAGGCGCTTAAACTTAATCCCAAATATGAACCCGCGCGGGAAAGCCTTGATATGCTTGAAACACGCGAGGATTTAAGGCAAAGGATAGAAGATCTTTATAAATTGGATTTTTAATCTTACTTCTTTTTTCTAAAAACTCTATAGTTAATATTCGGAAAAATATTGTGCTTTCGTTCCAGACTTGTAAGCCATTCCGTACTGATGTAATTACTGCCAAGGGCTTCATAAATAGTTGTAAAATTACGAAGGGCGTTTCCCGCCTGATTACATGCGTATTCAGTTGAATCCTGCCGGAATAAAAGAGTAGGCCAATCTGAAGATTGGGCAAGAAGTATTTCCCGCGAAGCCTGATTTAACGCCCTCTCTTTTAACCCTGTATCATCAGGGAAACGTTCAGCCAGTTCTGTCATCCGCTCCATGGAACGCGCAAGGTGGCGGTAAATCCAGTCATTGGAAACATCAAGCCATGTTTCGGCATAACCGTTTACGCCGCTTGATGAAAATTCAGGAGAGACAACCTGAAGAGAGGATAGATTCTGCTTGTAGATATATTCGCTGGGACAGACAAATTTTAAGTCTTTATAATCGCAGGCTGTGCGGAATAGCGTTTCGATAAATTCAAAGCCCTCATGCCAGAGGCTTCCAAAACAGCCTGCGTTTTGCGCATAAAGACTTAATGGGGCTTCTTCCATGTATTTTGACGCTTCTTCCAAACGGGCTACCGTGTTGTGTATGAATGTTTTTGCCTGTTCCGCCGCATGCTCGCAGGCCGCCTGAGGGTTATAATTGCCATTACCGTTAATGCGCGACCAGTACTTGTATCCCGTCCTGTGCCGTTCTCCTTCGGCGCTTAAAAACGCTCTTACCGCTTCAGGCGGCAATTCATAACCGGCATCCCTGTCATTATTGCGGTATATTTCATCTGCGGCTATTTTTTCCACTTCACGGGCGGCATACAAATCCCTTGCCAGGATAAATGTGCCGTTAGGTGTTTTTACAGGGAAATAAGTTCCTTTACCTGGAGACGGATTTGCAAATAAAAGACCGTGGCTGTCTACAATGGTATAAGAAAAATTATACGCCCTTAAATACGGTTCCAGCGCTGGAGACCATCCAAGTTCGGGCAGCCAAAAACCCTGAGGAACTCCCGCAAAGTGGCGGCGGTAGCTTGAAATGGGGATTTCCATCTGCGCCTGTAAAGATTCGCTGTTGTGGCTAATAAACGGTAAAAATGCATGAGTCGCGCAGGAGGCGAGAATTTCAACTTTGCCCTTGCGCCTGTAAAAATCAAACGCTTTTAAAAGATTTTTTTCATAGCGTTCAGTATACGCAATTCTTCTGTCTACCGTTATGTTGTAGTAACGTTGGGCAAGTTTGTTTAACTCTTCGTTGTTTGCGGTTCGCTCAAGTTCCTGCCTTCCGAATTCAATTTGCTTGTCGGTATATGCCAAATATTTTTTTTGCAGGTGTTCGTCTGTTAATAAGTGAATAAGAACAGGAGAAACCGCAATGGCAAGGCGGAACGGGATATGATCTATTTCCAGCCGGTACAATGTTTCAAGAAGGGGAAGCAACGTTTCATTAACATACTCAAAAAAACGGCTTTCTTCGCCAATAAGTGATAAATCGTCTTCTTTTTGAAATTCCCTGACAAACGGCAAATGGGCTTCTAAAACAAGAGAGATCGCATAACGGAATTCCATTTTTATTGCCTCTTAACCGCAGATTGACGGTCAGTATTTTTTATTATTGCCAAATCCCTCGCTCCCGAAAGACGGATTAAAGGGTTAAGGCACATATCCGCAATAATATCATTATTGTACGGTTTTGGCAGGTAAAACGGCTGTGAAGCCGCAATTGTTTGCAAGTTATCGTCCCTGTTTACGCAAAGTTGAACTACATAACAATCAGGGGTATACGCGGTGTGTTCTACAATGCCTAAATATCTGCCGCAGTCTTCCGCATCAACTGATACTGTAAAGGAGTTTTCATTTGATTTGTTTTCTTTTCCGTCTTTATCCAAAGGAATAACCCGCAGGCAATATCCGTTAAAATCGTCCGCGTTCTCATATGATTCCCGGTCGTGTTTTTTTACTTCCCAAAATGCAAAAACCCAAAAAGGGTCTCTTATTATTACTTCGACATATGAGATATTATATTGCTTTGGCAGCGCGGCAGTTTCCGAATAGGAATGATTCACTTCGATGTCATCGGTGGTTTCCTGTTTGTCAAAATTGGAAACCTCCAATATTTCTTCTATGATGAAAATTCTTTCCAGATCAGGAGGTATATCTATCCCGTTAGAGTCGGCAAGTTTAATCAATTGCTCTGTACTCAAACTTTCTAACCAGTGGCGTGTTACAGGTGCCTGAAGGTTGTCTTCCATAGCTTATTTTTAATTGTGAAAAAAATTTACATTTAAGTCAACTATTCAACTGACTGTCAATTTCACTGTTCATAAAAGCGAAAGAAATATTCTGGTACTGGGGCGTGAATATCGACATTTATTTCGTCTTTAATGATTAGTCTGGAGGCGTGAAGGAGCAGGCGTTTTAAACCAACATTTTTATGTAGTTTTTTGTTAAGGGCAAAATCACCGTATTTGTCGTCGCCAAGAATCGGGTTCCCATTCATGGCAAGGTGACGGCGGATTTGATGCATTCTTCCCGTGCCAAGTTCCAGTTCCAGAACGGAGTATTCAAGAGCTTCTTCCGTAAAAACGGAAGTTTTTAAAACTTTATATCTGGTTTCAGAATTCTTTAAATTACCGTGGATTAATAGCTTGTCGGTGATTATACCCTTTTCGTTTTTGGGAAGGCCGGCGCAGATTGCTATATACTGTTTTGAAATTTTCGGACTGTTAAGCAGACGTGAAAAATAAGCCGCGTTTTCGCGCCCTTTTGCCGCAAGCAGTACCCCTGAAGTATCCTTGTCCAGCCTGTGAACCAGCAGGGGCTTTGGCGTGCGAAGTTCGGCAAGAATCGCATCCAGAGAGGTTTTTACCCCTTCTCCGCCCTGAACGGCAAGCCCCGCAGGTTTATTAATAACCATAATATTGTCATCTTCGTACAAAATTTCTATGTTTTTCATTCCGATAATATTAACATGAAACGTTTCTTTATTTTACTGTTTTTCATTCCTGTATTAAGCTTCGCGGATCCCATGTATTCGCCTACATGGGGTTTTTATATCGATCTTCCCGAAGGTTATGAATATGTGGACGGAGACGCAAAAGACCGTTTTTCGTTCAAGGGGCCGGGCGGGGCAATGTTTGACGCCGCCGTTTATTACGGACGTTACGCAGATCTGCATGAATTGATCAACGATGTAAACAAGAGAATCGGGAATAAGGGCGATGTCGATTATTACCGGTACAATAACAGGCAGGCCGCAATAATGGAGTTGACTTTCGGCGATTATCACGGCTGGGCGATTGTCGTGGAACTTGATAAAAAAAACGGTCAGCAGCCAATGCTTCTGGCTCTTGCATACGGCCTGTCAGCCGTAAAAGAACTGGAATTGTTTCACATATCGGCATTGGACTCAATATGCCCTTCACAAGAGGAGCGCCGTTATCCCGGACCTGTTATTGATTACAGTTATCCGCGGGGAGGGCAAAAAAAAGTTACTATTAAATCAGACAGTATTATTAATGTTACGATACGTGAAAATGACGCCGAGGCCGCGCAGGTTTTCATTGAACGTGAATTCCAGCTTCTTCAAAATTATGTTAATTCGCAAAAATGGCAGGAAGCGTGGATTCGCTATTACAGATCCATTTACCGCGATTCTTATGACAGGATAGCAAACGCCGCTTCCATGATTGTCCGCAGTTGGGGCGGCCCCACCACTCCCGGAGACGCGGAAAGAAGGGCGTTTGCCCAGAGAGCATTAACTTTTGTGCAGGGTTATAAATACGAAAGAAGCCCCAGAGGCAGCGATTTTATAAATCTTGTAACAGCCATTACCGAAGCCCGGGGAGACTGCGACACCCGCGCCATGATTTGCGCAATTTTACTTTCAAAAGCCGACATGAGAGCCGCAATGATGATTTCGCGCCAATACAGCCACGCTATGGGGCTTGTCGATATTAACGGAACCGGCGCACGTTTTGAGGCTTATGGGACAAAGTGGCTTGTCGCGGAGACTACCGCCGTCGTAGACATTGGATTGATAGCGCAGGAAGTCAGCGATCCTAATTATTGGTTAGGGGTGGTTTTTGATTAATTACCCGAAAGAGTTCACACAAAGAACACAAAGATACAAAGATCACAAAGGAGAAGAAGGTATGGAACGTCTACTCACCACCACCATATCTAGCGTAGGTGTTGCACATAACGACACTACGCTAAACTGGTGACAGGCACGCCGCGTCTCCCCTATGGTTTATTTTTTCTGATATTTTATAACTGTACCATCATCTTTAGTAAATGTAATAGTTGAACCTTTTACATTATAAATCGCTGAAAAAGTGTAAAATGGATGCAATATATGAAAACGTCCGTTTTCAATCTTCCATGTAATACCATTTCCATCAGCAGTTCCGGTTCCGTCTTTAAAAAGTTCTACATCTTCTGCATCACCACGACCTTCAACTAATTGCCATCTGCCCGAAAATGAAGACACGCTTCCACTGCTTTTTTTTGCCGGCACAGATTCTTTAGTATTACCAGAAGCCTTAGCTTTAGTGAATTTTCCATCAGGACTGACTAATATATAAACTTTAGAATCTATAGTTAACATATTACCATTATGAGTATACTTTACTGAGGATGGATTAAAATAGGCTGAGTTTAACCTTTCATTCCCAACCTTTTCATTCTTTGAATACCATCTTGAATCTAATCCTATACCAAAACGGAATTTTGGATAGAGTTTTATTTCATTGTTTTTAGTAGTATAAGTCCCTTGAATGCTAGGGTAGCCAGCAGAATTGGAACGTTCAAAATTTCCAGAATCAAATTTAAATTGCTCATTATGATAGTCCCATGTTCCATTTATACTACGATCCACACAACCGTTAACGCAAACGACCGTCATTCCTAACGCCAATACCATTAAGGCGAACCATAAAACTGTTTTCTTGTTCTTCATCTTAAAACTCCTTTCTTGTTTGATTTGTATTAAAAAAGCCATTCCTAATAGCGGAAGGCGTTTTTCCATGAGTAATGAGAAAATAGCGAAAAAAGTGATGTTATTTTGTTTTTGTAATTGCTTATTGCACGGGGGGGGGGGGGCAAATAATGCACGCCGCCTAAGGCGTGTAGCTGAACTAAATCCCAGCGCCGAACAGCGTATCCCAGATGAATAAAATGAGGCGGGATTTATCCCGCCGTCCGCGCTGTGGTCAGAGGGAGGTATTCTGCATTTTTTAGAAATGTAATTAATCACGATTAAAACCCTTCACCTTCAACAAAGCGATTTTTTGATTCATTGAAAGTATTTTAGCATTTTGTGGGGGAAGTGGCAAGGGAAAAAAAGTGGATTTTGGGATTTTGGTGTCAGGTACTGTTGCGTGACTGATGGAAATAGTCGCCGCTGTTGCTTGCGGACTTTTTATTATTGTGGCAAGCATATACAGACCTTTTTCTGTAAAAGCTTTTGGCGCGCTGTAGAGTGTTTCAAACTGTTGAACCGGTCAAAAGTTTTGACCAGTTCGTTTCTGTCGGCTTCGACAATATAACCGGAGGGAAACTTTTCTGGGTTGTTCTTTACGGCTTGATTTACCTCTTTTGTTAACACGCCGTAGATACTCGCCACATCACTGTCAATTAAAACATTCTGCCCTTTGACTGTTACAATAGCTTTTTCTATGCCTGAAAAATCTATTGCCTTTACTTGTTTTTTCATATTTTTTCTCCTGAAAAAAGAAATTTTAATGTTGCATACGCAACACCTATATATGGCGCCCAAAAATGCACCGCATTAAGCGGTGTAGATGAATAACTTAACACGGCGTGGCGCTAAATAAACGTAATAAGATGGATAAATGCGCGAGTGCTTTAGCACGAGCAGTGCGCCCGGAGCGAACTCTCTGTTTTGCTTGACCGTTTGAGAAAAAATTTTTACTTTTTTTAAAGAGATTTTTGGGTGACAGGCACACTGCGTTGCCTGGCACGCTGCGTTGCCTTTAATTAGTTATTAGTGAATAGAAACTCTATTTGCTACCCACATTTAATTTGTTATTGCTTTGTCCATGTAGATCCATTTTCCTCTCTCGTATACGTTCCCGCTTTACCTGTTTTGTATGCGGTTCTTAATGTGTCTTCGCCACCCGAAAAGATTTTAGCAGGAAATGCAGTGCTTCCAAATTCTGTTATGTTGCTTCCCATTGCAAATGTTACGCTTGTAAGGCTTTTACAAAATTCAAAAGCTCTACTACCAATACTAGTAACGCTGTCCGGTATGGTTATGCTGACAAGCGTTTCGCATTTACTAAAAACATAATCTGGAATGGTTGTTAAGGTGTTACCTGAAATGTTCAGGATTACATATTTGCCTGCTGACTTTA
>Ga0268262_10003906_pt1 | contig 15750 bp, 15 predicted proteins | sample TergutNc150P3_FD_190354 | JGI IMG/M metagenome (GOLD analysis project Ga0268262, IMG submission 190354) | Nasutitermes corniger P3 segment gut microbial community from laboratory colony in Florida, USA - Nc150 P3 (SPAdes) (version 2) | ecosystem: Host-associated > Arthropoda: Insects >... | reverse complement strand
TTGATGAAAAAGATTTTCTTGCCCGCCTTGACGAGATGAGCGAACAGGCTTTTGACGATCAGTGTACCGGCGCGAATCCCCGGTATCCCCTGATTGAGGAAATCAAACAGATGTATATCAACGCCTATTACGGCAAGAATATTCATCTGGGCGGTTCCAAGGGAAAGAAGGAGCGGGCGTAATGGGTAACTACAAACTTGATAAAATAATCGCCGTACGGACGGCGAAGACAATCTACCGCGAAGGGGACAAAGTAATAAAACTTTTGGGCGATGAATACCTCGCGCCGGACGTGCTTTCCGAAGCGCACAACCTTGCCGCCGTGGAAGAGACCGCCTTAAAGGTTCCCAAATTGGTAGAGGTAACGAAAATCAACGGCAAGTGGGCCATCGTTTGGGAATACGTTGAGGGAACCAGCCTTGACCGGCTAATGGAAAAAAACAAGGACAAGGTACAGCAGTACCTTGAACGCTTTGTTGACATCCATATTGATATGCATCGCTATAGCGCGACAAGGCTTCCTCTGCTTGCCGAAAAGATGGATCGCAAGATAAAAGCCTCCGGCCTTGATGCCACCACCCGCTATGAGCTTTTGGGAAGGTTGGCAGGAATGCTCAAACACACCAAGCTCTGCCACATGGACTTTAACCCCAGCAACGTCATCATCAACGAGAAGGACGAGGCATACATCATCGACTGGTCCCATGCCGCCCAGGGCAACGCCTCGGCGGACGCGGCGCAGACCTACCTGTTGTTCTGGCTTTCGGGTAACATCACCATGGCGGAGAAGTACCTTGCGCTGTTCTGCCAAAAAAGCGACACGGCGAAACAGTACGTGGAAAAGTGGCTTTCCATTGTGGCGGCCTCACGGCTTCCCAAGGCAAAGCCGGAAGAAAGAGAATTTTTGCTGCATTGGGCCAATGTAGCGGAATACCAATAGATATTTGCAGGAGGAGTATATATGAAACTAACGGTTTGTATTGGCAGCGCCTGCCATGTGAAAGGCGCGGGAAAAATTGTGGAAGAGATGCAATCCCTTATCGCCCAAAAAAATTGCGGCGATAAAGTGGAATTGGCCGGCGCATTCTGCATGGGCAAATGCGCCACCGGCGTTTCGGTTACGATAGACGGCGAGTATCACTCGCTACAGCCGGAAAATACCAAAGCCTTCTTTGAGGAACAGGTGGTAAAAAAACTGGCATAATAGAATCTGAAAGGAGGTTAACGCATGGATACCATCACCGTCTGCATGGGCAGTTCCTGCTTCGGCAAGGGTAATTCGTCTGTCGCAGATTATGTTACCCGCTTTATTGAGGAGCATAATCTGCAAAACAGCGTGGAAGTTTCAGGCTGCCTCTGCAGTAACGCCTGTGCGAGGGGACCGAACATCAGGATCAACGACAAGCTCATTTCCGGTGTTTCGGAACAAACCCTCGCGGATATTATCGTAAAAGAATTGGGGCTTCAATTATGAGCGCCGCGTTGGGTTCAGCAAAAACACCTGTTTACACGGAGCTTGCCGAATGTCATGACTGCTACAAGTGCATTCGTAAATGCCCGGTAAAGTCTATAAAGGTTGAAAAGGGGCAGGCAAGCATCCTGTTTGAACGCTGCATTTACTGCGGGCGCTGCGTGATGAGTTGCCCTGCCCATGCCAAACATTACCGGAACGATATTGATAAGGTAAAGCTCCTGTTGGCGGACGGGCGGAAAGTGGCAGTTTCCCTCGCCCCTGCATTTATTTCCGAATTTTCAGAATGGAAACCTCAAGAACTTATTGCCGCGCTTAATAAACTGGGGTTTGCCATCGTGTCTGAAACCGCCCTGGGCGCGGATTTTCTTTCTGCTCGCAGCGCCCGTGATTTGATTTCGGCCACCGCGCAGCGCAGTGCTTCGGGCAAACCGCCCTTAATGATCTCCTCGGCCTGTCCCGTCATTGTCGACTACGTCAAGCTCTACAATCCCAATCTCGCGCCGTATATTTCGCCTCACGCCTCGCCGCTCCTTACGCATGCACGGTTTCTCCGTTCCAAATACGGAAAAGAAATCGCGGTCGTATTTATCGGGCCGTGCTTCGCCAAGAAACACGAGGCTGACATTTACAATGAGGAGATTGACGCCGCCATTACCTTCGCGGAGCTACGCGAGTGGCTGCACAAAGAGCGCTTAACGCCCCAGACAATCTCGCTTACGGTTTCCCCTTCTGCCCTGGCGGACTGCGCGTTTGAGCCCCGCCGGAGCGCAAAAGGAGCCTTCTTCCCTGTCGAAGGCGGGGAAATAACCGCTTTTTCAGCTTACATCGCGGAAGCGGCGGCGGAAGAGGGAAAGCAGATACACACCCTCTCGGCGTCAGGCTTTCACGCGGTGGGGGATCTGCTGAAAGGGTTTGATCCCGCTACGCTGGAAACGCCGCTGTTTCTGGAACTGTTGGCCTGTCCCGGCGGCTGCCTCAACGGCCCAGGAATGTCCGGCATGTCGCCGGGCGTTTCCCGCCATATGCGCCTCTTGGACTACGTCTACTCTGCCGACAATACCCTCGACAGCGACGCGCTCTCCCTCACGCCCCCGGTTGAAGCCGGTTATCCCCTGGCCCCGCTGCCGGTCTCTGTGCACACAGAACAGGAAATTACCGAAGCGCTTTTGCGGGTGGGAAAACACAGCCTTTCCGACCGGCTTAACTGCTCGAGCTGCGGCTATGATACCTGCCGTGATTTTGCCATTGCCCTGCTGGATGGAAGGGCGGAAAAATCCATGTGCGCTTCGCATATGCGCGAACTTGCAAATAAAACAGCCAACGGCCTGATTAAGGCGATTCCTTCCGGTGTTGTCATCGTCGATAGGGACATGAAAATTATCGATTGCAACGAGCAGTTTGCCCGCCTTATGGGAAACGAAGTCGAAGAGCTGTTCGTTTTGATGCCGGGGCTTGAAGGGGCGGACTTCAGAAAAATATCGCCCTTCCCGCAGTATTTCCAGACGATCATTGATCCGTCAGGGCCTGAGCTTGCCCAAACCGACGTGCGAGACGGCAGTAAAATATTTCACCTTACGGTTTTCGCTGTGGAAAAAGGCGTCGCTGCGGCGGGGGTTGTGGAAGACATTACCGCGCCCCGGGTGCGGATCGAAACGACCGTTGAGCGGGCACGGGAACTCATCAAAAAAAATGTTTCAACTGTTCAGCAAATAGCATTTCTGTTGGGAGAAAACGCGGCGGAATCCGAGGCTATCCTCAATTCCATTATCGAGTCTTACACTGTAGAAGAAGAAAAAGATGCCTGACAGCATTGAATACCTGCCTGGCGACGCCCCCGGCGATTCAACCAATTCGCTTTCCAAAAACACTTTCATCGAAGTAGATCATTTCCAGCTTTGCAAATACAACCAGAACGCGCCTGGGGACGTGTTTCTTTCGCAGAAAAACCCCAGCGACGGACGGGTGATCACCGCCCTTTCCGACGGCCTCGGCTCCGGGATAAAAGCCGGGGTGCTTGCGACGCTCACTGCGACTATGGCCGCCAAATTTATTTCGTGCAACATTCCCATCAAGCGGGCGTCTGAAATTATCATGAACAGCCTGCCGGTATGCAGCGAGCGGGGGATCAGTTACGCGACATTCACGCTGGTCGATATTACCCCTGACGCTTCAGTAAAAATCATGGAGTACGACAACCCGCCCTACACGTTTATCAGAAAAGAAACGGTCCTTGAGCCTTCGAAAAAGGCGACAGCCTTTGAACGGCAGGACAAATCTACCGGGCCGAAAAGAGAAACCAGCGTGCTGTACTCGTACTTTAAGGCACAAAGCGGCGACCGCCTGATTTTTTTCTCCGATGGCGTAAGCCAGGCGGGCATGGGAACCAAACCTCACCCCTTTGGCTGGACAACTGCCAAAGCCCGTGAGTTTGCCCTCGAGAGTGTCCGGGAAAAACCGGAAATCAGCGCCCGCGAATTGGCCCATACCATAGTCCAGAAGGCTTCGCAATTCGATTTATTGAAGCCGAAGGACGATATTTCCTGCGGCGTTATTTATTTCCGGGAGCCGAGGGATATGCTGATACTCACCGGCCCGCCGGTTCACCCCGAAAGCGACCGGGAGATTGCGAGTATTTTTTCGTCTTTCGTCGGGAAGAAAGTGGTTTCCGGCGGCACCACCGCCACCATTATCAGCCGGGAGCTTAACCGGCAGATAAAAGTGAATATGAAGAGCTTCGACAGGAACATACCGCCATGGTCGGAGATGGAAGGGGCGGACATGGTAACCGAAGGCATCATAACTTTGGGAGCGGTTCAGGCGATGCTGGAGAACCGCCGCGAAATCGAAGCGCACGCCGGAAGCCGGGACGCTGCCACGCGAATGATCGACCTTCTCCTGGACAGCGACCGGATCACGTTTATCGTGGGCACCAAGATCAACGAAGCCCACCAGGACCCAACCATGCCTGTAGAGCTGGAAATCAGGCGCAACGTGATCAAGCGCCTTGCGTCCCTGTTAAAAGAAAAGTACCTCAAAGAGGTACAGATACGTTATTTTTAGGAGATTTTTGATGAATAAGCATAAAGTAACCATCTGCACCGGCACCGCCTGTTTTGTCATGGGCGGTTCCGAATTGCTGCTCCTTGAGGAGCAGCTTCCGGATGATCTTAAAGAGATTACGGAAATTGTAGGTTCCCCCTGCATTGGTACCTGTAAAGGCTCCGAACACGGCAAGACCCAATCCGATCAAGCCCCCTTTGTACAAATCGACGGCGAGGTGATTGAACAGGCAACTACCCAAAAGATCATTGATTACCTGCGAGGGCACAATGCTTAATATCAACAATAATACGTCCCGGCTGAAACGGGATATACTGGTACGTATAGCCCGGCTTCAGTTTGAAGGGAAATTATCGGAAGGTGTTCATGAAATCCCCAGGGAACTTGCCCCCACCGGCAGCAATTCGATCCGCTGCTGCATATATCATGATCGTGAAATCCTAAGGCATCGTGTAATTGCACGGCTGGGATGCGGCCTTGAAGATTATGACGATGAAAAGCGGCTTATCGATTATGTGAATGAAGCCCTGAACCGGGAAAAACCAACAGCTCCCATGCATACCGTACTTGATTTGGCGTGCAACGCCTGTGTGCGTTCTCATTTTATGGTAACCAACGCCTGCCTTGCCTGCGTTGCCAGGCCCTGCATGGTGAACTGCGGCAGGAAGGCGATTGAGATAAAAGAAGGCAGGGCACATATCGACAGCGAAAAATGCGCTAGCTGCGGATTGTGCCTGCAAAATTGCCCCTATCACGCAATTATTAAAATTCCCGTGCCATGCGAGGAAGGCTGTCCGGTAGGCGCCATTTCCAAGAACGAAAACGGCAGGGAGCGCATTGATTATAACAAATGTATAAATTGCGGAAATTGTATGCGCGAATGTCCCTTTGGCGCGATGATGGACAAGAGCCAACTGGTTGATGTGATTAAACATATAATGAACAAAAAAAACGTGGTCGCCATGTACGCGCCTGCCGTAGCGGCCCAATTCAGGGTTGAGCCGGGCCGGCTTGAGGGGGCGCTGCTTGCGGCGGGCTTCTCTAATGTGCTTGAAGTCGCCCTGGGGGCGGATATTACTGCGGAAAAAGAAGCAGCGGAATTTACAGAGCGCATGGAAAAAGGCGAAAAGATGATGACTACTTCCTGCTGTCCGGCGTTTGTACGGACAGTTCGCCTCCATGTACCGGAACTTGCGAACTGCGTTTCTGACACCCGTACCCCAATGCACTACACGGCGGAGATCGCCAAAAACAAATACCCCGGCTGTATCACCGTTTTCATAGGCCCCTGCCTTGCCAAACGGAGGGAAGGCATAGACGACGATTTTGTGGATTACGTAATTTCCATTGAGGAATTGGGCGCGTTGTTTGTGGCTAAGGAGATCGACGTCGCGCAGGCAACCCCGGCACCGGGAGAAAAGCTGCCAACCTCCTCAGGGAGGAATTTCGCCAGATCCGGCGGCGTGGCCCAGGCAGTAAGGGCAAGGCTCAAAGACCCTTCGATATTGAGAGAAACTGTAATTGATGGCCTTGATAAGGAGGGAATGAAACGCCTCGCCGAATTCGGCAAGATAAATACTGGCAAACTTCCTTACACGGAAGGAACGCCCAACCTTATCGAAGTAATGACATGTCAGGGCGGCTGTATCGCCGGCCCCTCAGTAGTCACAAATACAAAAGTTGCCCTCATGCAGTTGGCTAAATACGCGGATTTTGGTGCGAAGGTAAATAACGGATAATTTCAATGTTTTTTTTACTAAAACGATTTATCATATAAGTATGGGGCTATGCGAATCGTAGCCTAAAAAAAAATAGGGGGTAGTTATGTTTTCTTTTATTATTGGAGTTGTCGCATTAATATTGGGCTACCTTATTTACGGGAAATTTGCCGAAAAAATCTTCGCGATTAAGCCGGAACGGCAAACCCCGGCGATGAGGCTGAATGATGGAGTTGACTTTGTGCCAATGGCGTCATGGAAGACTTTGCTTATTCAGCTTCTCAACATTGCCGGTACAGGGCCGATTTTCGGCGCTATAGCGGGCGCTCTTTTTGGCCCGGCAGCCTTTGTCTGGATTGTTTGCGGCTGTATCTTTATCGGAGCCGTCCACGATTACATGGTTGGTATGCTTTCGTTGCGGAACGACGGAGGCAATATTTCGGAAATTGTCGGGAAATACCTGGGCAAGGTCCCCCTCTACATTATGCGGGTTTTCTCGGTTGTTTTGTTGATTTTTGTGGGAGCAGTTTTTGTTACAACCCCCGCCCAGGTACTCAAAACCATGTTCGCGCCCAACAGCACTTCGTTTTACTATATTGTTATAGCTTGTATCATCGTTTATTACATCCTGGCAACGCTTCTGCCCATCGACAAACTGATCGGCAGGATTTACCCCATTTTCGGCGCATGCCTTTTAATCATGGCGATCGGCATGACTTTTAAAATGTTTTCTACCGGCGATATTTTAAACATTCCCGAATTTGGGTTTAAAGACTGGAGGCCGGATAAAGACACCAACATTCTCGCACGCATTTTCCCGTTCCTGTTTATCACCATTGCCTGCGGAGCGGTATCGGGTTTCCACGCGACTCAGTCTCCGCTTATGGCGCGCTGCCTGAAAAATGAAAAAGAGGGCAGGATGACGTTTTACGGCGCGATGATCCTTGAGGGCATCATTGCCATGATCTGGGCAGCCGTTACCATGGCCCATCACTTCAACCTTGGAACCCCGGCTCACCCGGAATTGGTGCTTGGCATTGAATCCGCGGTTGCAGCGCCGGTTATTGTTACCCAGGCTTCTATCGATTATATGCAAAAAATCGGCGGAGTATTGGTAGTCTTTGGCGTTGTTGCCTGCCCCATCACATCAGGGGATACCGCTTTCCGCAGCGCCAGGCTGACCATTGCAGACATTTTCAAGTTTGATCAAAAGCCCATAAAGAACCGGCTGTCTGTAGCCATTCCCCTCTTCGCGGTAGGCGTAGTTCTGGTACTGTTCTCCATTTCAAGCACAAAGAACTTCAACATTATTTGGCGGTATTTCGCCTGGTCAAATCAGACACTGGCAACCATTGGCTTGTGGGCAATCAGCGCGTATCTTGCCAAGACCGGCAAGTTCTACTGGCTTACGCTTCTGCCAACGGCTTTTATGACTGTGGTAGTTACATCCTACTTCTTTACCTCTACCGAATGTCTCGGCCCCCTGATGACCAAAATCACCGGCAGCTCGGTTGCGACATACAATGTCGGTATCATTATCGGTTTGATCGTTTCAGCAGCGCTTTTGGCCCTGTTTATTCCATTTATTGGAATTAAGCAAAAAGGAATAATAAAAGAGTAACAGTGAAACCTTGGGAGGTGTCTGAAAAGAATATTTTACCACGGAGGGCACAGAGTTTCACGGAGGAAAAGAGGGTTTTCATATCAAAACTTCGTGTTCCTCCGTGTTCTCCGTGGTTAATTCTTACTTATTACATCTCCTGTTGTTTTTTAATCTAAATTGCAAGAGAGATACACAAAACCGCCAATTCATACACCACTTCAGTAGTCTCAATCGCCGCTCCCAAAGCGTCTCCGGTATAGCCTCCCAAAGAGTTCCGGTAAAGCCGTGCGTAGTAAAAAGCGACAAGAGGGCAGATTACGCATGGAAACAGAATCGCGGCAATGGTAACGCGGAGGATCTCATTTATGGCGGCTGTTGGAGACAGCAGCGCCATACACAAGCCTTGTACCGGCAGTACCCACAGGGACAGGGCAAGCGCCATACCGAAAACGCAGCGGATAGGGCGTGAGTCTTTGACCAGCGCTCCTAAGCCGCCGGGATTCAAGGGTTTAGCCATGCAGGGGATCAGCGCGGCACTCAGCCTGCCCCAGAGAGGGTAGGCGAAAACCAGCGCGGGATAATTATGGGCAAAGGGGAACAGGCTGCAAAGAAGCGCGGCTTTTAGGCCGAGGACTGAGACACCGGCAAAAAAGCCGTATACGCCGATGCGGGAATCTTTCAGAATCAAAAGCCGTTTCTCCCTGTCAGCGCAGCCTAAAAAAGCATCGGCGGTGTCCATCAACCCGTCCAGATGAAAGAGGTTAAATCCAAGATACTGCGCGATTAGGATGAAGATAGTGACAAGGGCATCCGGAAGACCCAAAAAAAGAGAGCCTATGACGAATAACAATATGCCGATAAGTGCTGGAAAGATGCCCGTTATGGGGAGATAAAAATCCATCCGGGATGGATCAAATTTGATGCGCAGCTTTATTGGAATCCTGGAAACTACGCTGAGAGTCGATAGAAAGCGGTCCAGCATTTCAGAACTTTTCCTCAGTAGCGCTACTGCCGCTTATGCCGGCTTCCGCGAAAGACGCCATCTTCCGGGCAGCCATTACGCCAAGCTCTACAATGTAGCCGCCGATGGCTGCGCCTGTTCCTTCGCCCAACCGCATTGAGAGATCCACAATGGGTTCAAGGCCCATGCGTTCCAGTACCGGTTTGTGGCCGGCTACTTTCGAAAGATGCCCCGCGAATAACCACTCGCATATTTTGGGATTTATAAGCCATGCCATATAAGCGGCGGAAGTTACCGGAAAGCCGTCAAGAACGCAGGCAACGCCTGTCCCCTCAAAGCCGAGGATGAAACCTGCCATCATCGTGAAATCAGGGGAACCAAGCTCACTCAGTATTGCCTCACCATCGCAAGGCGGGACATTTGCGCGGCGGACGGCTTGTTCCACAACATTACGTTTATGCTCCAGCATTGCACTGTCTATTCCCGTACCGCGATCCACCACAGAAGCCGCGCTGAAACCGGCGGCAACAAGCATGGCTGCGGCAGTGGTCGTATTCCCGATTCCAAGGTCGCCGAGCGCGACCATGTCATAACCGCGGTTAACGGCGTCACGCGCCAGCGCTTTTCCCCGCTCAATAGCGCGTACTGTCTCCTCGGCGCTCATCGCGGATTCCCTCAGGCAGTTCCTGCTTCCACGCCGAATCCTTTCCCGCAGAAATAGGCATACCGGCTTTATTTCACTATCTGCCGGGAAATCATCGCCTGCAACGCCCGCATCTACCAGAATAACATCCCAGCCGGTCCCGCCTGCCAGCGCGTTGATCCCCGCACCGCCTGAAAGTATATTCAAAACCATCTGCCGCGTAACTTCCTGAGGATACAGAGACACTCCCTCCGAGGCAACGCCGTGATCGCCTGCAAACACGTAGACGCCTTTTTTCTCAATCCTGGGCGGGACTCTCTTTTGTATTTCCGCCATTTTAATGCAATACGACTCAAGGTTACCAAGGCTGCCCAGCGGCTTGGTCAGGCCATTCAAATGATTCTCCATCGCGGTTTTGATACTATCCATCAAGATTTCTCTTCTCATCCTTTAATAATTTTTACCACAAACAAAATAGGGACTGGGGACTAGGGACTGGGGTTTTTATTCGGAAGCATTGCGTGAAACTATCAAGCATAATAATCTTAGATGACCCCATTCCCCAATTTTCGCAAAACTTCTATTCCTGCTTCGACTTCTTCCCATGAAAACACTTCCAGGTTTACGATCCCCTGATAACCCTTGAGCAAAGGAAGCATTTCAAGCAGCCAGGGATCGTCTTCCTTTAACCGCCTGTGATCCGCCAGCCTTCCGTCAATGGCGGACTGGTTCCAGTCAAGGCTGTGCAGGTGAATCTCTTTTATACGATCCTGCCAGGCTTTGAAAAAATCCGACAGGTTTTTTCCATCCAGCAACAGATGCCCTGTATCCATGCAAAGGTCAAAATCCCCATCGTAGTAAAAACCCTTGCCTTTGAATATGTTTTCCATAAGAAACACAGTGCTGTAGCGTTCTTTCCAGCTTCTGAGCAACGTAGTCTGGCTGACAGGACTTTCCGTATCCGGGTGAACGATAAAGTGGCGTACCAATGTGGCGAGCCTGGCTATCAACTCCTCATGCTCAGGAAGGAGCAATTCCGGCAGATGAGCCGTAAAGGCAAAGCGTTCCGTAAAGCAGCGAATTTCATCCCATTCGGAATCGAATTGATTTTTTATTTCATCATTGTACATGAAAAACAACAGCTCTACCCCCTGGATTTCTTTTTTGCTTTCAAGGAATCGAAGGTTTTCCGCATAGGTTCCCGGAATGACCCAGGATGGGACGCTGATAACAGGCATATGCTTTATTATGCCACAACAAAGCAGATCATTAAATAACTGAAAAGTAAATGCTGTTGCTCTGAGCGTTATAATTATGGTACTGTAATGAGGGAGCTTAAAAGGAGTTCAAGGAGTTTATTGGTGAAAAAGAAAATAGTCCTGGCTTATTCCGGCGGGCTTGATACAACCGTGATCATCCCCTGGCTTAAGGAGCAGCAGGCTTGCGACATCGCCGCAGTCTGCGTGGATCTTGGGCAGGAAGCCGACTGGAAGGTAATAAAGCAGCGGGCTTTGGACACTGGAGCTGTATCCTGCAAGGTAGTGGACGCGAAAAAAGAATACGTCGAAAACTATGTGTGGCCCGCTTTAAAGGCCAATGCGCTTTATGAAGACAAATACCTCCTGGGCACTTCTACCGCCCGGCCCCTCATCGCCAAGGTACTGGTCGATCAGGCCAGAAAAGAAAAAGCCCACGCTATAGCCCACGGGGCTACAGGCAAGGGCAACGATCAGGTTCGCTTTGATCTTGGGATCATGGCCCTTGCGCCGGAAATGGAAATTATCGCCCCTTGGCGGATCTGGGATATTAAAAGCCGGGAAGAGGAGATCCGCTATCTGGAAGAACGGAAAATCCCGGTGCCAATGAAAAAAGACGATTCATATTCCAGGGACGACAACCTATGGCACATCTCCCATGAAGGGCTGGAACTGGAAGACCCAGCCAGGGAGCCTGAGTATGGCCGGATGCTAAAAATGACGACGCCGCCCGAAAAGGCCCCTGACAGACCTGCTTATGTGGAAATAGGTTTTAAAAAAGGAATTCCTGTTTCGGTGGACGGCAAAAAAATGGACGGGGTAAGCCTAATCCTTGCCCTGAACAAACTTGGTGGAACGCACGGCATAGGCTTGGTTGATATTGTTGAAAACCGTGTAGTGGGGATGAAGAGCAGGGGAGTCTACGAAACGCCCGGCGGTACTATTCTTTACTATGCACATCAGGAGCTGGAGCATATCTGCCTTGACCGCCAGACTTATTCATTCAAACAGACAGCTTCGCAAAAGCTGGCGGAGCTTATCTACGGCGGCCTCTGGTTTACGCCATTACGCGAAGCTTTATCAGCCTTTATAGACGTTACCCAGGAAACCGTTACCGGCACGGTACGGCTAAAGCTTTACAAAGGCTCGGTCAGTTCAGCAGGCGCTTCTTCGCCCTATTCGCTTTACAACGCTTCCATCGCCAGCTTTACAACCGGCGAGCTGTACAACCACGCGGACGCCAGGGGCTTTATCCGCCTTTACGGCCTTCCCACGCTGGTACGCGCCTTGATGCAGAACGACGCCAAAGGGGGAAAACGCGTGAAAGAAACAAGTGAGAAAACAAAGTCCGATTCCAAATCCCAGGGCATTTCAGGATGAGAAGTAATTTTATTTCTATAAAAATTTCTCACGGAGGCACAAAGGCGCAAAGGACACAAAGTAAATTTAAAATTTTAAGTCTTCCTTTGTGTCCTCTGTGTGCTTCGTGCCTTTGTGAGAGATTCTTCGAGTAGCGCCTATGAAAGATAATTCCAGGCAGGTGCTGTGGGCGGGGAGGTTGGAGGAAAAACCGGAAGCTGAAGCCTTCGCGTTCCAGGCTTCCATTGCAGTCGACCAACGCCTGGTTCAGGAAGATATTGCCGGAAGCCGCGCCCACGCGGCAATGCTTGCGAAACAGGGGATCATTCCTGCTGAAACGGCTCAGGCTCTGGACAGGGAGCTGGAGCGCATCGCTGGGGAAATTTCGAATGGTTCATTGACAATCGATCAAAACGTTGAGGACATTCACTCTTTTATTGAAGGTGTGCTTACAGAGCGGCTGGGCGATGCTGGCCGTATGGTTCACGCGGGAAGGAGCCGGAACGATCAAGTCGCGCTGGATTTCAGGCTGTACTTAAAAAAAGCGATTCCTGGCCTTCGCGCTGAGCTTGCGGAGACGATTGCCGTGCTGCTGGACAAGGCGGAAGCCCACGCGGAAACGATCATGCCAGGCTATACCCACCTGCAACGGGCGCAGCCTGTTACCCTGGGCTATCACCTTATTGCATGGTGTTGCTCCCTGGACAGGGACAGGGGCCGCCTGGCGGACGCTTTGGAAAGGCTTGACGAGTGCCCGCTCGGCTCAGGCGCTCTGGCCGGTTCGACCCTGCCTCTGGATCGGGAGGCGACAGCAGAAGCGTTGGGCTTTAAGCGGCCAACGCTTAATGCGATGGATACAGTTGCGGACAGGGACTTCGTGCTGGAAACCGCCGCCGCCCTTTCGATCGTCATTATACATCTTTCCCGCTTCTGCGAAGATATCGTCATCTGGGCGAGCGAGGAATATAAGTTTATCGATCTTGCCGAGTCGTACAGCACCGGCTCTTCGATCATGCCACAGAAAAAAAACCCGGACTTTGCCGAGCTTATCCGGGGCAAGTCCGGCAGGGCTATCGGAAATCTGGTAACCCTCCTTACGCTGCTTAAAGGGCTGCCATACGCGTATGACAAAGACCTTCAAGAGGACAAGGAAGCACTTTTTGACAGTATCGACACAGCCACCGCTTGCCTGCGGATCTTCCGGGGCATGGTTGCTTCAGCGGCTTTTAATGCTGAGCGTATGAAAGCTGCCTGTACCGGTGGCTTTTTGGAAGCTACCGATGTTGCCGAATACCTTGTACTCAAGGGTATGCCTTTCCGGAAAGCCCACGAGACAGCTGCCCTTCTTGTGCGTGACTGCATAGCCGCAGGCTTTACTTCAATCGGTGAGCTGCCCCTGAAAAAACTGAAAGAAAAATCGGAATTATTTGATGAATACCTTTATGCGCTGCTAAAGCCGGAAGCTTCTGTCAGGAGGCGCAAAACCTCAGGCGGCCCCGCGCTTAAAGAGCTGCAACAGCAGATAAGGGAACTCCGCCAGAGGAATTAATTTATGAAAATAGCAATGGATAGGCTTTGCCGTGTGTTTTCTCATGCTCTTGATATTATAGAAAGGGAGCAAATTGGAGCAACCGATTATCATAGCATGCGTGTCGCTGCATTGTGCGCGGCAATGGGCAGTAAATTGGGATTTGATGATGACACGCTTTCCGCGTTATGCATATGCGCACTGTTTCATGACAACGCGCTTATCGAGTATCACCTTTACAAAAAAAGTGGCGAGCAATTTAAGCAAAACATGATGCTGCACTGTGAAAAAGGCCAAAGCAACGTGTCCTGGCTTCCGTTCAAAAAAGATATCAGCGGTTTTATTCTCTATCACCATGAATGTGAAAATGGCAATGGGCCTTTTGAGAAGCAGGAAGGCGAATTTCCTTTGGAGGCGGCATTAATCGCGGCGGCAGATTCCATTGATGTGGCATATCAACTCCAGAATATTCCCGCTGCTGGCCTTGAGGTTTTGCGCAGAAAAATATCGGCAAACGCAGGCATGTTTTCAACTAAAGCGGCTATAGGTATTTTACTTGATGTAATGGACGCCGATATGCTTGAGAAATTTCGTGACGGGAACATTTCCTTAACCATGGATAAATCCCTGCCCCGGTGGGAAGTTGACTTAAGCGATCCCAGTGTAATTAAAATTGCCGGCTTTATTTCGCGGATTATCGATTACAAATCCAGGTTCACGTGCAAGCACACAAACCAGATAGCAAACCGCGCCTGGCTTATGGCCAAATATTATGGTTATAGCAAAGAGGATCAAGCCGCGCTTTTTCTCGCGTCATCACTGCATGACATCGGCAAGATCGCCGTGCCTGTTGATGTTCTTGAGAAAAACGGTTTCCTTGATGACGATGAATATCAAATAATAATAAACCACGTGCGGTTTACCCATGACTGGTTATGCGGCATACCGGACTTTGAAACTATAAAAAATTGGGCGGCTAACCACCACGAAAAATTAAATGGTTCTGGCTATCCTTTCAGAAAGAAGGGGGAAGAACTGGATTTCAATTCGCGCCTGATAGCCTGCCTCGATATTTACCAGGCTATCAGCGAGGAGCGCCCTTACCACAGTACCCGTTCTCACGCGGAAACAATTCCGATTCTCTATAGTATGGCAGCAAAAAATTTAATAGATGAAAAAATCATTAAAGACATTGACGATGTAATGGCGGAGTATCCTGCCGTCATTGATGATGCCGAAATTTACGCCTGATTTTTAGTCCCTCGCTTCCAATTTTCTATATGCTTCTTTATTGCCGAAAAACTCTTCTCGCTCATAACATGTTCCATTTTGCAAGCGTCATGCACTGCTGTTTTTTTATCTACGCCCAAAAAAATAAGCCAGTCGGAAATCGCGACATGCCTTTCATACATCGTTTCCGCTATTTTCCTGCCCTTTACAGTCAGTGTTATATAACCATCTTCGTCAATTTCAACGTACCCGTTTACGCGCAGGTTTTTCATGGCAACGCTGACGCTCGGCTTTGAGTATTCAAGTTCATTTACAATATCAATGGACCGGACGCGGTTTCCCTTCAGGCTTAAAACATGGATTGTTTCCAGGTACATTTCCGCCGATTCGTTTACACTCAAAACTTCTCCTCCGACAGGAATGGGATTTAATACAATTCCCGCATTGTTTAGCCAAAAAAATACCCATGCGGCGACTTTTTTCACTGTATGGGCATTAAGCGGGAAACGGGAGTCGGACCCGCGACATAAGCCCTTCGGGCTTTTGTCGATAGGAATGGATTCTATGGTCCGACTCCCGCAATTTATTCCCATAACCCAAGTCAGCACAATAAAAAACCCCCTAACGAAGAGGGGGTAAAGAGCGGGAAACGGGAGTCGGACCCGCGACATCGACCTTGGCAAGGTCGCGCTCTACCACTGAGCTATTCCCGCAAGGTTAAAAATTGGCGCTTAAGCCAATTTTTACACTAAAGCTTAATAACACACCATTAATGGTGGTTGATGCATTCATGAGCCGCGCAAGGATCGAACTTGCGACCCGCAGATTAAGAGTCTGCTGCTCTACCAGCTGAGCTAGCGGCCCGTTCATCGGCGCCATCGGCCCGGAAAAAAGGACCAACTATGCTTTAATGTACCT
>Ga0268262_10003905_pt1 | contig 15750 bp, 12 predicted proteins | sample TergutNc150P3_FD_190354 | JGI IMG/M metagenome (GOLD analysis project Ga0268262, IMG submission 190354) | Nasutitermes corniger P3 segment gut microbial community from laboratory colony in Florida, USA - Nc150 P3 (SPAdes) (version 2) | ecosystem: Host-associated > Arthropoda: Insects >... | reverse complement strand
GAAAAAATTTGATATTTCGCAAGAGACAAAAGAATTATTATTCAAAGATTATGGAAATTTACAAAAGCAAAAAAATCCTATATGGCGAGAATGGGAAAAATGGCTGAAAGGTACTATTTGGGGAAACGAAAAAGAAGCTAGATATATTCCAGTTACCTTTGAACAAGAAACGGCAAAGGAAAATGAAAATGCACTTTTGGTAAACTTGAATCATCCGTTGGCGAAACAAGCTGCAAATTATTTCAAGCAATCAGAGAAAATAGCTGTAAATTTGTTTGTAGAAACAGATGATATTCCAGTCGGAAATTATGAATTTGCTATTTATTCCTGGGTTTTCAAGGGAATTAAAGATGACTTGATATTGAAAGTAGTGTCTTTAAATGATAATGTAAGTTCTAAAATTTTAGATTTGCTAGAAATAGCAACTGATAACTCCAATGAGCTACCAATAGGAACCGATTTTACAAAATTTGAATCACAACACTATAGAATATGGAAAGCGGCGAAAAATAAGCATATTCAAGAAACGGAAGAAATTATGAAGCGTAGGAAAGAAAGTTTGCAAAGAAGTTTTGAGTACCAGAATGTATGGCTTGATAGGCAAATTCAAAATAGTTCAGATGAAAAAGTTATAAGGATGCGAAAGAGTCAAAAGGAAAATGCAAAGTCTGATTTTGAACGAAAAGCGTCTGAATTGGAAGCGTTGTGCAAAGGCGCGGATATTATTTTTGAAGAAATTGGATATGGAATTTTGGAAGTTAAAAAAGGAGATGGAAAATGACAGAACAAGATAGGAAAAAATTCGATGAACTTGTAAAAGATCGAACTGACAGTGCAAATAATTTTGAAAAACCAGCAAATATTGGAATTTGGCATAGTATTATACACAAATATTCAGATCAAGCACATTTTATATATGAACTTTTACAAAATGCTGATGATGTTAAAGCGACTAACGTAAACTTTGAACTTGTTCCAGACGGATTGTATTTTAAACATAATGGAACAGATCATTTCGATATTACAGATATTGCGACAGAAAAAGATGATTATGATAATGATACTTTAGGGGATATAAATGCGATTACAGGTATAGGATTTTCGGGGAAAAAACACAATGACGGAACAATCGGAACTTTTGGTATGGGATTCAAGGCAGTTTTTCAATATACAGAAACTCCTCATATTTATGATTCAAAATTTCGGTTTAAAATTGAAAGATTCATTGTACCAAAATTTTTAGAAGATGACTTAAAAAATAGAAATACTAATGAAACTATTTTTTATTTTCCTTTCAATAAAAAAGAAATATCTTGTGAAAAAGCCTACAGTGATATTTTAGACAAATTGAAAAAATTAATATATCCTACACTTTTTTTATCAAATTTAGAAGCTGTTTCTTGGAGAACAAAAACGGAAAATGGCAAATATTGGAAAAAGCAAATAAAAAACCAACAAGAAAGAAATATGACTTATGAAAAATTTGAATTATTTCAAGAAATTAACAATGAAAAGGAAAAAGAAAAAATTTGGCTTTTTTCACGACAAATAGAAAACCAAAATCATTCTTACTCAATAGGATTTTTTCTTGACGAAAATGAAAAACTTAAACCAACTAAATTAAATGCTTTTTGTTTTTTTCCAACAAAAGAAAATACAGATCTAAATTTTATTATCCACGCTCCATTTTTACTTACAGATAGTCGTGAGGGAATTAAAGAAGGACAAACTAATAATTGGAACGAAAATTTAATAGGAAAGTTAGCAGAATTAGCCGCTGACAGTTTATCTATTCTTAAGAATTTGAGATTATTAGATGACGATATTATTAATATAATTCCATATAAACAATTGGTTCCATTCTTTTCGCCATTCTATGATAAAATAAAACAAAAATTTCAAACTATGGATATTTTACCATCAATAGATGGAACTTTTGTAAAAAAAGAAGAGGCGTATTGGATAGAATATCCATTCATTGCAGATTTATATAAAAATGAGCAAATTGCAAATTTAATGCAAAACAAAAAGTCTAAAATAGTTTTTTCTAGTATGAGCGAAGATAAAGTTTCAAGAGGAGATAAAGATAAAGCCAATTATATAAAAAGTATTACAAATGATACTTTAAAATTTCCTGATTTATTAGATAAAACTGATATTGACTTCATTCAAAAACAAAGTATAGATTGGTTTCCTAAATTTTATGAACAAATTTGTAAAAGTCCAGAATATTTAAAAAAAGTAAAAACAAAACCAATTTTTATTGATAGTGACAATAAAGCAGTAGCAGCATTTAAATTAGATAATGATAGTAAAAAGCATGAACCGATATTATTTTTACCTACAGAAATTCCAAATTCATCATATAAATATATTCATAAGGAATTGTATAAAAAATCAAGAGAATTTATAGAAAATTTTGGCATAAAAGAGCCAAGTTTACGCGATGAAATTTATCATCATATTTTACCTTTGTATAAAACAAAAGAGGAAATTAAAACAGATATAATTAATACCCATTTTCAAATGTTTTTTAAATACTACAAAGACGAATGTCCACAAAGTGAAATTAATTCTTTTATTGATTTAATAAAAGATAAAGAATTTGTGTTATGTAAAAAACAATCAGATAATACAATTTATAGAAATAATGCAAATAAAATCTATTATCCTTCTGACGATTTGGAACAATATTTTGAAAATAAACCTGATACATTTTTTTTAGATTCAGAGTTTTATCGTAACTTGATTAAAGAAAATGAACAGGAATTATTGAATGAATTTTTACGAAAATTGGGGATAGCGGAATTGCCGAGAATACTATCTAATGATATTACAAATTCAAACAAAAAAAATGAATATAGTTTATCTCACTGTACTCTTACATATTCTGTTATTGAAAAATATATCGATGGTTGTGAACAAATATTGCAAAATCTGAGTGAAAAGAAATCAAATTTATTGTGGAAATTTCTAATTTTATTGTCTGATAAATACAATTATTTATTAAAAGGTGAACATCAATATTATTATCGAGGAGCTACTAGAAAAGAATATTTTGAATCTTCTGAAATTAAACGACTAAGAACTACCCAATGGCTATTCACAAAAAACGGCAAATTTGTTTCTCCACAAGAACTCTACATTGATGATTTATCCACAGATTATGATATTGAAAGTGAAGGTGCAAAAAAACTTATAGAATTTTTGGGGATAAAAAAAAGATTTAAACTTGATGAGTTTACTCCCGATGAAATTAAAGAATTAGAAAGAGAAATAAAAGAACGAAACAAACCAGCTTTTCCAACATCGGGACCATATCCACCTGGGCGTTTGGAGCGAGTAGCAGAAAAATATACCAATGCAAAACCAATAAAGCGTCAGAAAATAGAAATAAGTAAGCGAGTATCTTCACCAGAAGTTGATCCGAAAATATACTTGAAATCATCCTATTATACGAATATGGATGGAAAACTTGTTTGCCAAATCTGTAAAAATGAGATGCCATTTGAGAAGAAAAATGGAGAGTATTATTTTGAGAAAGTAGAAATATTTTCTGATACGTCTATTTTAACTAAAGAAAGTGAAATTGCTTATATTTGTTGCTGCCCAATCTGTGCGGTAAAATACAAGCCTAGTTTTATAGACGAATCACAAAAAATAAAAATAAAGGAAAAAATTCTTAATGGAAATATTAAACCGAATAAAGATGGAAATTATGAAATACCAATTTCATATACTTCATTAGATGAAACTGCTAGTATTTGCTTTGTTGAAAAACATTTTATGGATTTGAAAACTATATTGCAAGTAGAAAATAAAATTCGTCACAATCCTGATGCTGTCGTTATTGAAGATGAGCCCATAGTAGAAATACTTGATAAAAATGAAGCGATAAATAGGGTAAATAGTGAACTAGATCTGGATTTAAATGAATCAAATACAAAAGTTTCAGGTGTAGAGAAGGTAAATAAAATTTGGTGGCTTAGTGTTAAAGATTCAAAGTTTAATGATGATTTTCATTTAATTTTAAACGATGCAAAAAAAAGAATTTTATATTATTTCTTTATACCAAAAAATGATATAGCAGCCCCAAAAAAAATATTTTATCACCGACCACATCCAAATGATGATATATCGCAAATTAAAATACATCCTGACGATCCAGAATTTACGGATACCGTAAAAACTGTAGATAGGTTACAATTCAAAAAGTATTTAAAAAAAGAAATAAAATATTAACAGATTTGATATCAAGCATTACAATCCTCGCTTCCACAAAGGTTAAATACGTGAGGAAGGTTTAGCTTTCAGGAAACTCCGTTGACAAAGATAAGGTTAAAGATTTGCTTTATCCTAAAAAAATTTTCCCAAATGGTGTAGTCAACAGCCGTCCAAAAAGCTAAATTCACTGTTTTTGCATTGACCTTGCTATTGGAGCGAATTCGCCCAGCCCTGTGTCCTCAAGGGGGTGGCGGGGTTCTGACAAAAGAAAAACGTCAACAACTGTTTGCAAATTCACTTTTCTGAATTTTTTTCGGTTTTACAAGCGTCTAATAGGCAATAAACCTTTAGATGGAGACAAAATGACCGAAGTCAAAACCAATCGCAATCACAAGGATAGCGTTTTCACAAGGCTTTTCAGCGAAAAAAGCAACCTATTGGAGCTATATAGCGCAATTAGCGGAAAAAGCTACCCTGAGAGCACAAAAATAGAGATTGTGACTCTCTCGGATGTGCTTTATATGGATCAAATCAACGATATAGCCTTTGTGATGGAAGATAGGCTTATAGTACTCATTGAGCACCAATCTTCAATTAATAATAATATGCCGCTTAGGATGCTTCAGTATTTATCAGCAGAATACGATATGATAGTTGACAGGAAAAGTCTTTATAAGCAAAAAAAAATAATGATACCTGCTCCAGAATTCATAGTTCTGTACAATGGAGATAAAAAATTCCCAGATTACAAGGAATTAAAATTATCCGATTCCTATAATTTTAAAACCCAAGATTTATATTTGGAGCTTGTGGTAAGGGTTTACAATATAAATAAAGGGCGTAATGCGGATATGGCAGTCAAAAGCCCTGTTTTGAGTGGTTACGAGGAGTTCATAGCAGAGATAAAAGCGAATTTAAAGTCTATGGATCTTCGCGAGGCTATAAAGTTAGCTGTAAAGACTTGCATTAGCAAAAATATTTTAGTATCTTTTCTAGAGAGGCATAGCTCGGAGGTAGAAGGAATGTTGTTAAGAGAATGGAACCAAGATGAAGCCTTGGCGGTTAGGTATGAAGAAGGTAGGGAAGATGGTATTGATATTGGTGTTGGCAAGGGTCGTGAGGAATTATTTGCCCTCTGGGAAAGCGGAGTTTCTTTGGAGGAAGCCAAAAAAAGGCTCGCTACAACTAGTAATTGATAGCAGAGCGAATTCGCCCAGCCCTGTGTCCTCAAGGGGGCGGCGTGGTTCAGACAAAAAAAGCTGCCTTCCCCAGCAACGCCAACCCCTCTTTCTCCATTTTGGAAAAAGCAAACCACTTTTTACCCAAATCTTTCAAACTCGCTCCCAAATGGTAAATATCTTTGCCGTCTATAATCAAAAATCTATCGTGGCTTAGGTTGAAAATCTTCACTTCCATATTCGGATACTGCTGATTGAATTTCGCCACGTCTAAATTTAATTGCTTTGATATGTTTTTTGTCAGCAAGGTGACTTTTACATTTTTGTTTTTTTTGCCTAGCATTGTCAAAACAGACTCGTCTATGTAGTTGTCAATCAAAACTATGGAATTCTTTGCCGATTTAATGATTTTATTCGCCAAAACATAAGCATCAAAAACTTGCCCGTCAAAAAACACCCCGCATTTCGGAACTGCCTCCTTGTTCTCCAAAGCGTTAAAAATTTTGTCTATCTTTTTATCGGTTTCAATTTGTTTTTGCTCTAAACCCTCAACTCTTTGAACAAGTCCCATGTTGTAAGAAATAATTTTACGCATTTTAACAAAGGCGTGCATAATTTGAATACTAGCTTTAATCGCCGTATTGCTATGCAATACAGCAGAAAGCATTGCTATTCCTTGTTCAGTAAAAACGTATGGCAGGTATCTTCTACCGCCAAGTTTATTTGAGGTCGCAATTTGCGACCTCAAGATTAGAGCTTTAAATTCTACTTCAGTAAGTTGAAAACAAAATTCCGCTGGAAATCGTTCAAAATTTCTTCGCACTTGTTCATTTAATCTCTTAACTTCAACTTGATACAATTCAGCCAAATCTCTATCCAGCATAACCTGCAAGCCCCGAATTGTAAAAATTCGGGATTCTATCTTGTCTGCGGTTAACGTTATTATGTCTCTCATAAAAACTCCTCTTTTTACCTTAGACGCTTGTCAAGCCGAAAAAAACTCAAAAAAGTGCATTTTGCAAACAGTTGTTTGCATTTTTTTTTGCCCGAGCCACAAGTACAGGCTCCTCACCCATAGCCTTCATTTAATTTTCTACTTTATAAAAAAACCTTTAGGGAATATTTTTTACCTACCTTTCCGTCGCCCTAAAGCAGTTCAAACCTTTAAAATGAGGAGATTGCTTTATGGGACAGATTTTCTTTTCTTGTGCCTATGACATCGAAACAAAAACTTGTTGCGTATATGACGCCGACAAGTTTCACGCAAATTGCTATGCCCACAGCGGTTCGGTTTTTTCTGTGCATTATCTATTGCGCCAAAAACCATATAATGTTATGTGGGGAGGGCATTACGTAGTTACTGACGATTTATCTAAAAATTTTCTAAGGCCCCAGGATTTACTCGGTTTATCCACCTACTTGACTTATGATGATTTTGAGATGAATAATGAAGACCTCATAAACAAAAGTTATTATAAAGCTGTGAAATCAATCGATGAAAATAACAAGATTTGGAAAAAAATTAATGTATGGGATGAAGCAAAAGAATATTTTGACTGGGAAAAAACACGCTCAATTGAATATAGCGGTTATTTGCTGAATCACACAAAAAAACAAGCGGTGGATCTTGTCGATTATTATAAACAATCAAAAGGTTTAAGTTCGCACGGAGAAGATATAATGATAGATGCAGTACCAGTATTGACAGAAACCGGCGGTGGCACGGAGATGGCTTTATTATATGGGGCTTCAATTGAAACAACTGAAAATCTTGCTGGAACTTGGTGTGGAGATTTGTTGCAAATAGTTGATGAATTACCAGAAAAATATGATATTATAAACTGCTGCTTTGTAGATATATGGGGCAGAGCAAGATATTGTTACTTTACATTTGGAATTGATGATGAAGGCTATATATTAAGGAACGATGCTAAGGAAAGGTATCAATGCGTTACGTATAATATTACTTTAAAACGCGGTTTAGCTAGATATATTAAGGTTACGAAAGATGAGAAAGGTGAGAAATTAGTCACTGAATTTGTGGATAAGCAAAAAACAGAAGGATGTTCGCCAGCGAGTAAGTAGCGGGCGGGCATGGGGCTCAGACAATAAGGTTTACTTTTCCCAACAAGGATAGCCCTTCTAACTTTTAGAGAACAGGCAATCTCGGAGTAGCCGGATTCGAACCGACGACATGCAGCTCCCAAAGCTGCCGCTCTACCAGACTGAGCTACACTCCGTTATTTTAAGCCTTGCCAAAAACTAAAACGCTGTTATGGCCACCAAATCCAAAGGAGTTTGAAAGAGCATATTCAAATTTATGCTCCACATTACCGCCTTTGCAACAGTCAAATGGAATTTCAGGGTCTTGATTTTCCAAATTCAGTGTTTGATGCAGTTTCTGCTCCATAAGGGATTTTATCGTAACTATTGCTTCCATTGCGCTTGCGGCACCCAACATGTGCCCTGTCATGGACTTTGTGCTGTTTATCTTCACATTGTCTATCTTGCCGTTGAAAGCTTTGAAAATAGCACCACATTCAGCAACATCGCCACGCGGAGTGCTTGTGCCGTGGGTATTCACATAGCCAATCTGCTCTACGCTTATGCCAGCTTCTCTAAGCGCCATATCAATAGCCAAGCGAACACCTTCGCCATCTTCCCTAGGCGCGCTCATGTGGTAAGCATCGCAGCTCATCCCATAACCCAGCAAACGAGCATAAATTTTTGCACCGCGCTTTTTTGCATGCGAAAGTGATTCCAAAACCAAAATCCCAGCACCCTCGGAAAGCACAAAACCGCTGCGCTTAACATCAAAAGGACGGCTCGCTTTTTCAGGAGCCTCGTTGTTTGTAGCCAACGCTTTCATTGAAGCAAAGCCAGCCAAGCCTATGGGGCAAACAGCCTCTTCCGTGCCGCCTGCCAAGGCAATATCCGCTCTGCCCAAACGGATTTGGTCTGCCGCGGAAATCATAGAATGGTTAGATGTTGCACAAGCGGAAACAGGGCTCCAATTTGGTCCCATCCATCCGGTGCGAATGCCTATTTCCCCTGCAACCATATTGGCTATTGCCTGTGGCACAAAGAAAGGCGAAACACCCTTTGGTCCTTTTGCGCTTAAATTTGCAGAACTTTCATAAAAGATATCCATGCCGCCCATGCCAGAGCCTACAAGAATAGCCGCTCTTTTCACATCGACAGATGTCTTTGAATCCTCTATGCCAGCCATTTTAAGAGCCGTTTCAGCGGAATGAACCGCATATTGTATGCTGCGCGAAATGCGTTTACGGTCTCTTTCGCTGTAATAGGGCGAGGCATCGAAGCCCTTTATCTGCCCTGCGAATCTCACCGGGTACGTTTCCACGTGAAAGCGGTCAATCAACCCAATGCCGGATTTTCCGGCTAAAAGGTTGCTCCATAACTCATCGGGCGTGTTGCCTAAATCCGTAACACAGCCCATTCCTGTAATAACTACTTCTTCCATAGCGGATAAAATATAGAAAATTAAACCTTAACCCTTTCCTTAAAAGCCCTAAGCATTGTCACATCGTCTATGAATTCCAAGTCACTGCCCACAGGTATGCCACGGGCAAGCCTTGTGCGATGGACAGGGGAGTTTAAAAGCACCCGGTCTATATAAAGGGCTGTGCTCTCCGCCTCAGGGCTTGAACCCAAAGCTAAAATCAGTTCCTTTATATTCTCTTTTTCCACGCGCTCAATAAGTTCCGGTATATGCAAAGATTCAGGCTTTATTCCATCCAGCGGAGAAAGAACCCCGCCTAGCACAAAATAAAGCCCCTTATGCGCTCCGCTGTTTTCAAAGGGTAAAATATCACTCGCTCTTTCAACAACGCAAAGCGATTCTCTATCTCTGCGTGGGTTATCGCATATTTGGCAAATCTCGCTTTCGGCAAATCCAAAACAGAGTTTGCAATGAACGAGTTTGTTTTTCGCTTCCATAAGAACTTGCGCCAAGTTTTCCATTTTTTCCCTATCACCGGAAAGCAAATGGAAAGCGAGCCTGCGGGCGGTTTTTCGCCCTATGCCAGGCAACTTGGAGATTTCCTGCACCAGTTTTTCCAATGCAGGAGGAGAAGAATACATTTTTTAAATGTAGATTTTTCAGTTTCCGGCAGACTTCTTTTTAGCTTGCTCCACTAAATCGTCAAATTTTTTCATGGTCAAGTTATAAGTGTCGTTGAATAGTTGAGCCGAGGGACCTGGCATACTACCCACATCTTTTTTTGCCAATTTATAACCGAGCTGCACTGCCTTGCGAACCTGATCTATATACTCCTCATCGGAGAGTTCTGGAGCCATTGAACGGAAACTCATTGCAAAATCAACTATGCGTTGCGAGGTGTTCTCCGCATTCCAATATTTTGGAACATCGGCGGCTTTGGTACCTTTGGGAACTCCGCCGTATAGAATGGAATCCTCATCGTATTTGACAAATTCAACACCAGCATCCATCAAAGCTTTTTTGGACTGATGTATGGATTCCATCAACTTGTTGCGAATTTCGGTCTGGAAGGCATCCATGTCAAAATCCTTCCAATAGTCCTTGTTGCCTTTTGCCTTTTCGCTGTCAAGGGCAGCCTCGCTGATTTCCACGGTGTCTTTTGGCGTCTCAATTGCTTCGGTTTTCTTTTCCGGAGCATAAGACGGAGCCGTGGCAGTTTCGTGCTTGCCAGTTTTGCCGGATTTGTTTGCAGAGGAAGACGAATTGGAATTATTCGCCGGGGTTGCGGTTGATACAATATTAACACTCATAATACACTCCTTTTTTACCATATATCGGCATAGTTTAAAAAAAACTTTAGTGAAAAATATTGAGGCATGCCCCACTTATTTTTTCACGCTTATTTTCCCGCTCTCGCTTATGGAGAGTTTTGTCTCCGGGACGTCCATTTCGGTTAATCTTTTGATTTCTTTTATGCACGCATTGGTTGGGTCTAAAAAGGGGCGGCGGGAGCCGTTATCTCCCTCCTGAATTGCGGAGATGATTTCGCCTTCAATAAAATTGCCTTTGCTGTCGATTTTTATCTTCACTATGGGTGCGTAGCCGCTCACGCCGGTGATGTTTACGCTTGTGTTGGTGGCAAAATTCCCCAGGCTGTATGCTATAAACTTCCCTTTGTATAGGTCAATTGCCCGCGGAACATGCGGACCGTGCCCAAACACCACATCCGCACCGTTGTCTATGGCAAAACGGGCAAATTCGTAGGGATTGCCGCGATTTTCTCCAACAAACATCTCGGTTTTACGCGTTACGTGCGAACTTCCCCTGCCTTCTGCACCTATGTGCATACTCACAATTACAATATCGGAATTTTTTCTCAGCCCGGAAATCAGATTTTTCGCTTTATCCAAATCGCTGAAACGCACAGTTCCGTTGTTGGGGGCAAATGCTATAAAACCATAACGAATGCCATCTCTCTCCAAGAGATACGTTTCCGCCAAGCCTTCAAAACCCGCAAAGCCTATTCCCGCTTTTTTAAGAGTCTCCTGAGTTTTTTTGCGCCCTGTCTCACCAAAGTCTCCGGAATGATTATTTGCAACGCTCATAAGGTCAAAGCCTGCGTCAGCCAGAAGTTTCACATATTTCTCCGGCATTCTAAAAACATAACAAACGTTGGGGTTTGAGCATTGTTTGGCACTGCCACCGGAATCCAGCATAACGCCTTCCAAATTGCCGATAGTCAAGTCCGCATTTTTCAGAGCTTCTTTTACACTTGCAAATGTCAGTTCTCCGTCTTGCGGCGGGAGAACCGGAGCACTATTTGGATAATTCAACCCCATCATAATGTCGCCGACTGCCACAAATGAAATGGTATCTTTAGCGGCAAAAGCAACGGATGCCAGCAAAATAAGGGGAATGATTTTTTTCATATATTTTGTGCGCTTTTTTTCAGCATTTCTGCCTTATCGGTTTTTTCCCATGTGAAGCGAGCTCCTCTGTGTCCAAAATGCCCGTGCTTTGCCGTAGCTTTGTAGCCCGGTTTTAGCAAGTCCAAATGTTTAATTATGGCTGCGGGTTTTAAATCAAAATGTTTGCGGACAAGGGCTTCCAATTTATGGTCGCCGATTTTGCCAGTGCCAAATGTATTGACATTTATGGAAACCGGGTCAGGGTAACCGATGGCGTAGGCTATTTGCACTTCACATCTTTTTGCGAGTTTTGCAGCGACTATGTTTTTTGCAACATAGCGAGCCGCATAAGCCGCAGAGCGATCTACCTTTGATGGGTCTTTGCCACTGAATGCACCGCCGCCATGCCTGCCCATGCCGCCGTATGTATCAACGATGATTTTACGCCCCGTTAAACCGCTATCCCCATGAGGACCGCCAACGACAAATTTTCCAGTTGGGTTTATCAAGTAGCGCGTTCTTTTGTCTAAAAGTTTTGCCGGGATTGTCTTTTTGATGAGCTTTTCAATGATCTCTTTTTTGATTTTCGCATGGTTTATTTCCGGCTTGTGCTGAGTTGAGATAACAACGGTATCCACACGCACAGGCTCTTGGTTTCTGTTGTATTCAACGGTGACTTGGCTTTTCGCATCAGGACGCAGCCATTTTAAAATTCCCTTTTCGCGCAAGACCCCTATATTTTCCATCAGCTTGTGAGCTAAGAAAATAGGGAGTGGCATAAGCTCCGGGGTTTCATCGGAAGCATAACCGAACATCATGCCTTGGTCGCCAGCACCTTGCTCCGCAGTGTCTTTGCCTTCGGCAGCGGCAGCATTGACGCCTTGCGCAATGTCCGGGCTTTGCTTGTCCAGAGCTACCAAAACCGCGCAGCTATCCGCGTCAAAACCTATTCCTGCTTCTGTGTAACCTATTTCTTTTATAGTGTTTCTAATCTCTTTTTGATAATCGACATTTGCCTTTGAGGTTATCTCGCCAGCAACCACAACAAGGCCTGTGCTAACTAGGGTTTCGCATGCCACCCTGCTCTTAGGGTCCTGAGCGAGCATAGCATCGAGGATAGCATCGGAAATCTGGTCAGCCACTTTATCTGGATGCCCAGGTGAAACGGCTTCTGAAGTGAACAAATAGTTGTGAGACATAAAAACCTCTTTTTAATGTTGGAAGTAAAATAGTAAAATCGTGGCTATTGGAGCGGCTAAATAGAAACTATCAGTTCGGTCTAAAACACCGCCGTGCCCTGGGAAAATTCCGCCAGAATCCTTTATGCCAGACCATCGCTTTAAAGCGGATATCAGCAAATCGCCCAACTGCCCAGCAACAGCTATTACAAAAGCTAAGACTACAGCTACCCATAAGGGAATATCAAATACCGTGATGCCAAAGCCGGTTCTTGTCCAAATCCAGAACCAAAAAATTGAAAAGAGCGTTCCGCCAATTGCGCCTTCCCATGTTTTTTTTGGGCTGATTTGCGGTGAAAGTTTGCGTTTGCCTAAATATCTGCCAGCAAAATAAGCTGCGGAATCACAGCCCCATAAGGTGCTCATAACAACCAAGAATTTTGAACATTCCCACCAACCCTGCCCGGGTTCAAACAGTTTAAGGGTCATTCCGCCCCAAAGCCCTATGTAAAGGGGACCCGCTATTTGAAGCACAAGCCAAGGGAATAGATGCTTAACATCCACGTATGCAAAGGCTACTACTACGTAAAGCAAAATGACAATTGCCAAAATTTGGAGAATGTGAGCGCTATAACAGCTTCCCATCCAAGGTATGGTCAAAGCTATTGCACAAATAAGGGAAAACACGCTAATTAACCTAGTAGCTTTTTCTGGATAAACAGCAGAAACCATCCTTGCCCATTCATAAGCAGCGACAGCATTCAAAAACAGAACAAAAGCCCATCGCGTATAATCGCCAAGCCATAAGAGAGCTACTGCTATAGGCATTGCCGTAAAGGCAAAAATACAACGCTTCGCTAAGTTGTTCATAATTATATTGGAGTAATATAGAAAATTTTATATTGCTTTGGTGCAGAATGTTTTTTATACGGTATTTTTAATAACCTTGCTTTTTTCGCTGAGTTTTGGTGAAGGCAAGCGTTGCGGAACCATGCGTTTTATAGAAGAGCTTAAAGCTCCACAGAAAAAAACGCTCGCAAAAAAATATAACGCAGAAAGCCTTTCTGGAATTCAGGAAGAAAGAACCGCGCATTTTATCATTTATTATGTAACAGATGGTCCCCATGCGGCTAAGACTGCTTACATAAAGTCTTTGGCAAAATATTTAGAACAAGCATACGACTTGCATAAAAATATTTTGGGAATGAAGAACATAATTGGTACGGCTCGAACCGTTTATTACAATAAATCTGTTCCGTCCGGTCTTTATCCAGTTGAAGTTATAGACACAGGAGCATGGGACATTAAATACTGCGGTACTTATGGGTTAACTTTACCGAACCCTGAAAAGCCAAGAGAAACTCAAATATCCATAGAAAATGATTTTATATACGGCGTGGATTGCCCGGAAGTAAAAAAAAAGAAGGGTGATTCCTTTACATCCAATATAAATGGGGATTATTCCAAAAAATGGGATTCGGCTTTAAAGGTAACCGTTTTTCATGAGCTTTACCATAGCTTTCAGTTGGCACAATTTAATATTTCAAATTATACTTTTTGGTTGGAAGCAAGCGCAACGGGAGTGGAGGAAATAGGTGCGCCGGAGGTTGACGATTATATAGACTACCTCCCAAGCGTTTTTCGTAATCCCGGAAAATCCATGGATTCGTTGGATCCCAAGAGCGGCGAGATGTATAGCTACGCTACTTTATATCTATTTTTATATTCCGAACTTGGGCAAAAATTCGACTCTTATATTTGGGATTATTTTTCAAAATCTCCCAAAGAATCATTTGCAGTGCAATTGGCGAGGTATATAAATTTGCGTGGGGAAGAAGGCAAAAATGTAGATGATTTATTTCACAAATATGCTACGCATATTTTTTATTCAGGCTCAAGAGCGGTGTCGTCTCCATACAGTTTTTTTTCGAATGATATGCCGAAATGGCCTAACTGGAAAGTAAATACAGATATCCCCTCATATTTACCTGCAGGAACTTTTGATTTTATCAGAACATCTAACGGCGCAACTCCAAGTACAGAGTTTGCTACGGGAATTTCCGTCTTGAGATATGGAAATGATAACGATTCTACAGTTTGGGTTTTATCCAGATTATTAGAAAGAGATTTTGTTCCCCCACCTTTTGTTCCTTTGCTTAAAGAATTTGCCGCATTCCCTAATCCATGGAATCCAAAACACTCTGAAAAAATAAATTTTGGGTCCTTGCCAAAAAATTCCAGCGGGGTGGAAATTCGCTCTTCAAATGGTATGTTGCTGAAAAGGATTGATGGAGAGGCTGGGGGCATATTGACTTGGCAGCCAGAAAAATTTCCAGCACCAGGTATTCTATATTACAGAACCCTGCCTCATGGGAAAAATAAGGTGTTGATTGTGGAGTATTGATGATGAAGTTCCTTCCCGATAATTGGCTCGTTTTGCTCACTTGCTTGGCTGTTTTGGCGGTTTGCATTCTCATTTTCGTCATTGTTTTGAAAATCGCCCTGAAAATCAAAAGTTGGAAGCTTAAGTTTGCTGCCATGGGGCTTTCGGCATTGTACGTATTAAGCCCTCTTGATTTAGTCCCAGATGTAGTTCCGGGTCTTGGGCAAATAGACGATTTAGGGGCAATTGCCACATTGATAGGGCTTGCTATCTCCATTTACAAAGATTTTAAAAAAAAGAAAAACCAGCAATAATAATTAAACGCTGAACCCCCCATTTTTTAGCAAAAAACCTCGGTACAGAGGCTTTTTTTCACAAAATGAAATTTTTTCACATTTTTTTGATAAAAAGCGTAAAAAATTTGTATATTACAGACGTGTATCCTCTGCCCTCGGAGATTCTATGAAAAATACTAAATGCGCGCTTGCCCGCTTCTCTTTCGCTGCAAAGATTTCACCCATATTCATTGCCATAATTATCCTTGGCTGTGGCGGTGATATAAACGAGTTGCTTTGTGTAACTTGCAGCGACTATAGAATGACCTATTGCCTCTACAATGACGGTATGGGGCGTTATAGCTGCGAATACATGAACGTTGGCAAATGCAACGGAACTAACTACGGGACTGATAATACCTGCGGTGGTTATGATAGGGCTTATACTCCTGCTGGGTCTAGTTCGTCTAACCTGAACGTGCAAGGTGCTTATTGTTTTTATAAGGCTGGTAATGGTAATTATATCTGTAGCTCATTGGGTACTGGTAGATGTGAGGGAGTGAGTTTTGGAAGTGACAATACATGTGGTGGGAATGTAATTGTTGACGAGTATGGCAAGTCGCATTGTTTTTACAATGGCG
>Ga0268262_10003904_pt1 | contig 15751 bp, 11 predicted proteins | sample TergutNc150P3_FD_190354 | JGI IMG/M metagenome (GOLD analysis project Ga0268262, IMG submission 190354) | Nasutitermes corniger P3 segment gut microbial community from laboratory colony in Florida, USA - Nc150 P3 (SPAdes) (version 2) | ecosystem: Host-associated > Arthropoda: Insects >... | reverse complement strand
TACGTTGTGGCCTTCCCCAACCCGCACGGCTCGACAGGCTACGGGCAGGAGTTCACTGACGCAATCAGCGGCGATTGGAACGGCAAAGTAATGACGGACATACTGAGCGTGGCCGAAAGCCTGTCCAAGCTGCCCTACGTCGACGCGGAGCGCATGGGGGCGATGGGCTGGAGTTGGGGCGGTTACGCCATGATGTGGCTGGAGGGGCAAAAGACCCCCTTCAAGGCCCTGGCGGCCATGATGGGCGTGTACGACCTGCGCTCCATGCACGGCGCCACCGAAGAACTGTGGTTCCCCCAGGAGGACATCCCCGGCACGCCTTGGGGCAACCCCGGCGTGTACGAAGAAAGGACGCCTTCCAACTACGTCAAGAACTACAAAACGCCGTGCCTGGTCATAACCGGGGAGCGCGACTACCGTGTGCCCTACACCCAGAGCCTGCACTTCTTCACTGACCTCCAGTTGATGAAGGTCCCAAGCCGCCTGATTGTCTTCAAGAACGACGGCCACTGGCCGGACGAGCTAAAATCCATGCCCGTCTATTATAACTCGCACTTGGAGTGGTTCCACCAGTGGCTCGGCGGTGGGCAGGCCCCATGGAAGACCGAGGACATGGTGAGGAACCTTTCTAAATGAGCGTGACCATGCCGCTGCGGCTTCTCCTCGCGCTTTGTCTGGTCTTTGCTGGTCGGACGCTCTGCGCCCAAAAGGCCCCCGACATCCGCGTAGGCCTTAGCCTTGATGCCACAGAGCATATCGTCAGCCTGGAGGGCGGTGGGACCGTATGCACCAGGGCAGGCAAGCCGCTGCTGAACCTGCGCGGCGGGGAGCGGCTACGGATTTGGCTGGACGCAAAGGGCGAGGTGGCGCAGTTGGACGAGTACCGCGTCCAGGTTGGGCCGCCGATGTCAAAGCAGGATTCGGACGCACTGGTCCAAAACCTGAAAAAGCTGGGCGAGTCGCCAGTCAGCGACAGGGTGCCCAGCATTGACGCATGGCGAGTGCTGGTTGGCTCCTTCGCCAGGGTGGACGACGCCGACCCACTACTGCAAAAGCTGGCCACCAATGGCTTTGAAGAGCTATGGGTGACTTCGGAAAAAAAGGTGGCGGGCGAAAAAAAGAGCAAGGGCGGGCTGTACGGCATAACCGAAAAGTTTGAGCGCCTGGCCCTTCCGTCGGACGGCGTGTCGTTGCGCTCGACAGCGGGCGTTTCCAGGATAGAGGGGAAGGGCGCCTACAGGGGCAGGATAGACATCTTCCCCAACGCCAGAAGCCGCCTGAGCGTGGTCAACACGCTGGACATGGAGTCGTATTTGAGGGGCGTGGTGCCGAAAGAGATGGGAGCCTGGTCATTCCCCGCGCTGGAGGCCCTCAAGGCCCAGGCCGTCGCGGCAAGGACTTACGCCTACGCCAACCTGGGCAAGCGCTCGGCGTCGGGCTTCGATCTGCTGGACACACCGCTAGACCAAGTGTACGGTGGCAAGGACGGCGAGCAGAGCCTTACGGACCGCGCCGTTGAGGAAACCGAAGGCCTTGTGGCCACCAGCAACGGTAAACCCATCCAGGCCCTCTTCATGGCCACGGGCGGCGGCGCGACAGTTGACAACACGCACGTCTTCGGCAGCCCCCTGCCTTACTTGAAGAGCGTGTCGAATTATGCCGAAAGCCCCAAGACCATCCAATTCAAAGGCATACCGACCCCCAAAGGCGACCAGGCGTGGCTCTCATGGGACATCGCGCGCTTGGTGGCGGAGGGCGTGTTGCCTTCCGACCAACTGGACGACGCGAAAATGCTGGGCGAGTGCAGGTCCAGCGAAATCGGGCAGTGCTTGGCGATTCTGGCCAAACGGCTGAACCTGCCGGCGCCCGCTTCCCAGCCCCCAAAGGGGACACAGATATACATCTGGATGGCAAAGGCACTCAGTTTGGACAAAGTGATAGACGGCGTGGAGCGCGCGCAGGACGCGGCCTATTTCCTTCGGGACATCAAGCCCCCCGCCAAGGACTACATTCTGGTGGGCTTCCTGGCCAGACTGGGCGCGGTTTCGCCAAGGCAGTGGAGGGCGCATAAAGTGACCATGGCCGATGCCCTTGCCGCGCTGGCGCGGATGTGGGCGGAGCTAGAGCCAATGGATTTGAGGGAGGGCACCCTGCTGCTGGACGGCCAGGTTAGACCCAAGAGACAGGGCCCCGGCCCACTGAAATTGGGCGCGCCGCTGCTGGTGCTGGAGGAATACCCTGGCGGCCACCTATACATGGTCGGCGAGGCAAACGTGCAGGTGGGCGATGTCATCAAGTGGCTGGACCAGGACGGCGGCTCGCGCCTGCTGGTTAGGCGGCTGGACCCCGATGGGACCAGCTACGACCGATACAACTCCACAGCGCACTGGAAGGTGGAGATGATGGAGGCCGAAGTTCTTTCCAGGCTAAGGTCCAGGAGCGCCCTTAGGAGCCTGAAGACCATAGACCTAAAGCACAACGAGCACGGCAGGGTCATAGAGATGGTCGCCAGGGATGCCAGCGGCGGCGCCCACAAGTTCACCGGCATGAACATCCGAGGCGCGCTGGGCCTGAAGGACAACGTCTTCAGGTACATCACCACCGGCGCACCCCCCAACCGCACCTTCATCTTCTACGGCCGCGGCTGGGGCCACGGCGTCGGCATGGACCAGACCGGCGCCTACGGCATGGCACTCGAAGGCCAGACCTTCGACCAGATACTGAAGCACTACTACAAGGGGATTGCCATACAGCAGGTGGGGAGGTAGTGGGGTTTGGCAAAGTAATCCTATCGAACACGACAAAAGAGCATTTCGTCCTTGCTCGGCTGCTTAGAGGAAACAAATGTGAACACCCCCACGGAAGTGGGGAAGACCCGAAAACAGTAGGGGCGGTAGCCCCCACTATGGAAACACCCCTACGTGCGTGGGGAAGACAGGCGCGGCGCGGGGTTGGAGGGCCAAAAATAGAAACACCCCCACGTGCGTGGGGAAGACAATCGGCATACAGCTAGAAGATGGCACGGTAGAGAAACACCCCCACGTGCGTGGGGAAGACAAAGACGCAAAGACGCTGACCCGCTTCCTTTCAGAAACACCCCCACGTGCGTGGGGAAGACTTGGGATAAAGTCACCGCTTTTTTCAAGAAATTGAAACACCCCCACGTGCGTGGGGAAGACTTCCTCTTTCAAGGTCTAGCCATTCCCAGCGGGGAAACACCCCCACATGCGTGGGGAAGACGTACAGATAGTCGTGGGGTTTGACCGTGACCTGGAAACACCCCCACGTGCGTGGGGAAGACGCCCAGCACGTCCACGCCTATGGCCTCGCCGGGGAAACACCCCCACGTGCGTGGGGAAGACGCAGTCGCTGGCCCGCTACACGGAGGATTTGAAGAAACACCCCCACGTGCGTGGGGAAGACTTTCAGAGACACGCTCACCAAAAAAATGTAACGGAAACACCCCCATGTGCGTGGGGAAGACTGCGTTGATGACGCTGTTGTACTGATCCTTTCGGAAACACCCCCACGTGCGTGGGGAAGACGAGGTTGATTCGCAATTGCACGGGTGACTCCTGGAAACACCCCCACGTGCGTGGGGAAGACTCTGCCGCTCAAGCTGATAGGTCGCATCCGATAGAAACACCCCCACGTGCGTGGGGAAGACGGATGCAGGTTTTTTGAGGCAGACGGATACCGAGAAACACCCCCACGTGCGTGGGGAAGACCTGCCGATAGGAAGAAAAAGCAAGACGACTTTAGAAACACCCCCACGTGCGTGGGGAAGACTCGGTTTTGGAGCGGATGGGGACGACGGCGAAGGAAACACCCCCACGTGCGTGGGGAAGACTGAACCATGATTGTCGCCGTGGGCTTTGGGATGGAAACACCCCCACGTGCGTGGGGAAGACTAACGCGCCCCGATTGGGCTTCTTCGTGCGCTGGAAACACCCCCACGTGCGTGGGGAAGACCTGGCGGTGGCCGGCGCGTTGGGGTCCAGGATGGAAACACCCCCACGTGCGTGGGGAAGACTGCGGATCGCTCTGTAGAGTTCAGTTTCCATCAGAAACACCCCCACGTGCGTGGGGAAGACAATTCCTGAGACAGTCGGGACCAGACCACGACGGAAACACCCCCACGTGCGTGGGGAAGACGGATATAGGCGGCAAAGAGGTTACATTGTGCCGGAAACACCCCCACGTGCGTGGGGAAGACAAGCCGTTGTGGACTTGCTTGAACTCCTGCCAGGAAACACCCCCACGTGCGTGGGGAAGACTGCGCTCTCCTTGGCAGCGAGTTCAGGTATTGGGAAACACCCCCACGTGCGTGGGGAAGACCGGCACCGCGCACAGGGCACGGCGCCTACTTTGGAAACACCCCCACGTGCGTGGGGAAGACGTGCCGCCAAGCCTAGCGGGGATTCAATCTGGAGAAACACCCCCACGTGCGTGGGGAAGACGGAAAACCGGCAAGGGGCGCGACCCATCGGCGAGAAACACCCCCACGTGCGTGGGGAAGACCCGATGAGCGCATATCCGGGATGCTCAACCCCAGAAACACCCCCACGTGCGTGGGGAAGACGAGGCCAGGGGCGGCGAGGGCTTCTACGTCACAGAAACACCCCCACGTGCGTGGGGAAGACCTATCGTCAGCTCCCCCAGGCGGCCCAGCTTGAGAAACACCCCCACGTGCGTGGGGAAGACGTTGCGGGGGGTGGCAAATGAGCGAATCGTATAGAAACACCCCCACGTGCGTGGGGAAGACTCCTCCATTGGAACAAAAAAGGATTGAGAGAGGGAAACACCCCCACGTGCGTGGGGAAGACCCAGCCGTCAATGCCCTCTTGCAGGGTGTCGTAGAAACACCCCCACGTGCGTGGGGAAGACCTGGTCAAGGCGGTGGCCAGTGAGGTCGCTGTAGAAACACCCCCACGTGCGTGGGGAAGACGGCATCTGGCGGCGGCGGTGGCGGTGCCTGTGAGAAACACCCCCACGTGCGTGGGGAAGACCCAATTCAGTGCCCCGACCATCCGTTTGATTGGGAAACACCCCCACGTGCGTGGGGAAGACCTTGTCTGCCAGCAGTTCGGCCAGCGCCTTCCAGAAACACCCCCACGTGCGTGGGGAAGACTCTTTAGGACGGGGCCTGAGACCAGCTCCTTGGGAAACACCCCCACGTGCGTGGGGAAGACCGGTGTAGATGTAGCTCATGCGCCGCCTCCGAAGAAACACCCCCACGTGCGTGGGGAAGACTTACATCACCGACGCCACGGGCACTGCCAAGCGGAAACACCCCCACGTGCGTGGGGAAGACACTGAAATATATCAACCATTCATTATGCCACCTTCACGGTTGCTTTTCAAGAATAAGCTGCAACCCCGACATTTCTGTCAGCCCCCTAGAGGGATCGCCCAGGCAGCGGATTCTGTAGCCTGGCGGTCTGTTCGTCTTCTGGAAGACCACCAGACCGCTGGAAAGCGGGCAGTGCTCGAAGAGATAGTTTACCACCTTGTCGGCAGTAGCATCCTTTATGCCCGAGACAAAAACGTTTGCCCTTGGCTCTACGAACCAGAGCTTCATCCTGCCGCGCACCGCTGGGGGTATGTGGTTGGCCAGCACGACCAGCATCACTTTTCCCCAAGGACAAACGCTATGTCGTTTCCCACCTTTGCGAGCAGGTCCATGTCCTGCACCCTTTCCTTGAAGGACGCGGCCACTTTGTGGCGGTTGTAAACGCCCGCCATCTCAAGGGTCAGGGCAAAGGCCATGTCTATGCACAGGTCTGCTTTGTAGAGGTCGGCAATGTCGTAAGTGAATGGAAGCGGGCTTCCCGAGTGCAAAAAGCCAATGTGGGGGGAGTAACCCATGGCAAGTATGCAGGAATTCAGGATTGCGTATAGCGCGGTGTTGGATGCTGTGAGTATCTGGTTGGTCAGATCGCTCAACTCGAACCTGCCGGGGGTGTACTGCCGGCCTTTCCAGCCAACGCCGTAGCGCTCGGCATTTTCCTCATACAGCCGCCTTACACGCAGCCCCTCCATGCCACGCAGTTCTGAAAGGCTTTTGTCCTGCAATTCGGCGTTTGGGAAGCGTTTACCCAGCATTCTCTTCACTACTTCTAGGGATTTTGTGGGGCATGCCGCCAACTGGGCTTGGCGCAGCAGGTTCCTGGTGTTGGCAGTGGGGCTGATCCCCGCGGCGTAAAAGAGCAGGCTGTCTTCGCCCACCCAGCACACGCCGCAGTTGGCGGCCCCCAGCACTTTTACAGCTTCATGCGTCACGCTGGTGCCTGGGCCGAGCAGAAGGCAGTTGATCGTGGCGATAGGCAGACGGACTACGTTGCAGTCCGAATCAATCCATTTCACGCTGCTGTCGTCTATTTCAAGGCGACCTCGCTCCAAGTAGAGAAATGGGTATTTGTCTTTGACTTGTGGCAGAGTGTCGCGGGTTACTTGAATAAGCAGCCGGTGACCGCCTTGGTGTTCCTGAGTCATGTCGCGACCACTGTCACCAGTCTTTCTGAGTAGAGTTTATTTGGGCCGAAGCGGCGAGGCACGTCTGCAAGTATCATCTGCTCGCCTTCGTGCGGGCCGTCTAGGACGCGGAATAGTTCGACCTTATGTTTTTCCTCGGCAATTTCGTCCGCACGTGCCAGCGCGGCTTCCATGGAGTCGTGTATGCCCTGAAAGATGAACTCCGTGGGCACACAGCACTTTCTGCCAAGACTGATGTCCCAGCATGGCGTTACAAGGGCATCTTCTATAGATTTTGTCATCGCCTCTGGTATGGTTAATGCCACGGCAAAGGCGGAATCCACCAAGTAGTACCGGTAGGTGAGAATAATTCCAGAAGTGTTCCCTCCCACTGGTGTTTGGTTGCTCTTTTTTGGGATGTGCTGGGATTGCCATGGGTCTTTTTCGTCATAGCCGCTACCGACCATGTGAAAATCCTCCAATTGCACTTCAGGGTCTGCTGCCATCCCCTTATTGTCCCTGCGCGTGTATGAGATGACGGTCTGGGCCAGCGGGGCAAAGGTGGCCAAGAGTTCTTTTTGCTCGCCCCCATGGCCCAGCGCGGCACAGATCATGCCGAGAATGGCGGATTTGGAAGGGAAGTCCTGTGAGGTGCGCCTGTTAAATTTTGCGCTAGTGCCCCAACTCTGCATGGGACCCTCGAGCCAGAGGAGCAAATGCGGCGCGTTCATGGTTTTACCTTTTGTATCATTTCTCTTAGAGAAGCCAATACCTCGTCAACGCTGCACTTGTCAACATCGTTGCTGTTCTCTATTCCCTCGCCGAACCTAATTTCCCCCTGTTTTTGGAACAGAGATCCTGCTTCTTTTTCTTTCTTGCGCAAAAAGCTTTCCAATGCAGCGATGCTCGGTTCCAAGTAGCCCTCGTCTGGGCGGACGGGCTTTTCAAAAGAGACTTGGAGACACTGTCCTTTGCGGAACAGGATGTGCGCATAATCCCAGAAAGATGCCCCCGACAGAGTTTTCTGCCTGGCTGGTGGAACCGCAAGGTAGAGAGCCTTGGTGAAGACCTCTACGGCATCAACCAGATGCTTTATGTGCTCTGCATCGCATGGGGCAGCATCGAATAGGTTGGCGTATAGTTGACCCAAGTCCAAGCTGATGTAACGGTAGTACGTTGCCGAATTGTATTCGAGGCTGCCCATGTGTGCTGACCCGGGCTCGTCTTTCAAGTCATCGAGGGCGGTGAAAAAATCCATATCATTGTTGGCTTCGTGTGTGGAAAGGGCGTGTGCGAAAGATGCGGCGGCCTCGACATTCATGGTCGCGGCTTTTGCGACCATCCGCCCAAAAAGTGCAATGTCAAGCCCGTCCTGGGCGGGGCACAATGCTTTCTTGGCAATACCCGCAATTTCCTCTGCTGCCTTTTTTTTGTCTTTGCCAAAATCGTATTTATGTCTTTTGGCGTAATCTGCAATGGCTTTGGTTTCTTGTGAAGACCAGAAAAGCAGAATGTTATCTTTGCCTTCCTTTTTCTTCTCTTTTTCGCCATCGTCAGCATTGCTTGTATCCTCTGCTTCATTGTTAGTTTCGGATATTTTCTTGTTTTTCTTTCCCTTTTCGTCTTTTTCTTCTTTTTCTAACATTATAGAAGCAAATTGTTGCCCGCATTTTTCTGCTTCGCCATCTTCCGCGCCTAGTTCTTTGCAGGCTTTTGCGATCATTTCTTTAATGGCAGTGGTTCGTACGCCTATAGATATGCCTAGATCGCGCAGTCCCATTCGCACTTGGCGCTTCCAGCATTGGGAACTGACCCTGGCCCTGGTGATGCCGCCTACCACCGCGCTCTTAGGTGCGCCTACGTCGTCGCGGTTGAGGCATGTGACGGGGAAGGATTGGAGTATGTGGTACTCGATGTGGTAGCTTTGGAAGGGGCGTGTCATTTCGACTCCTTGTGTCGTGAAGGTTGCGTTGATGGACTAGAGCATGGTTCGATGAGCAGCAGGCCGCAGCCAAACGCCTTGGCCCTGCCGATGCCGTGCGTGAAACTGTGGGCAAATCGTGTAGTGTCGCGCACGGTCAGCAGACCCGTCAGTGTGGCCTGCCCCAATGTCACTTGCTGCCCCTTTTTTTCAAATTGCAGCACGCCAAGGGATGTGACTTCTAGGTGCCGTGCGTCGAAACCCCAAGTAGGTGCTTTGGCTGCAAACCACTCGGAAACGGCCTCGCGCGTACGAAGGGGCACGAGTCTGCCACTCGATTTTTTGCGCTTGTCGGAGTTTACCATTGTGGCGTCAGGTTCAGTGGGCTCTGCTCGCGATTTTTCGCGCTTGACGGGGTTTACTGTGATCTCGAATCGGTATGACGGAAAGCCGAGCAGCTTGTCGAGCAAGTCTCCAGTGATCTCGTATTGCTTCTCAAATCTGCTATTGTTGGGGTCACGTGGCGGGCGGTCAGAAAAAATCATGATTTTGCGCCATCCATTTTTCATTCCGCGATCGGAGTACAGGATTCCACTGGCAGGAGTTTGCCCTGCGCTAGTGGCAAAGTCGCGCACTGGCTCGAAAAGATCATAGACGATGCGGTGTATGCCGTAGGCATCCTTGACACGTAGTCTTGCCATGTCATTGAGGGAAAGGCGCAGAACTGAGGCGAACATGGGTCACTCTTCCTCTGTGTCATCTTCTGACCGTGTGTTAAAGAAGTCTTGGGCCCAGCGCGCCCTTGTGTCTTCAGGGTAGCTATCGAAAAACAGAATGTCTCGCAGAAGTTTTTCGAACCCCACGGGTTGACCCCGGGAGTCGACAAGGCGCAGGAGTGGACGGAGAACATCGCAGACTTCTTCACTCGTTTTGCAGGCCAGCAGGCGGCGCAGGCGGGCCTTTGCTTGGTCATCGTCCTTCCCGTCTCTGTATGACTGTGCAATTGCGCAGCCGATTCCCAGTGTGCCATCGGCTTTTAGGTCTGCCCTTGCAAGTGCGGCGGCCACTGTTGCGAAGGCTTTGCACTTGCGTCTGTTTTGCAAGTTCACACCAAAGCGTGCAAGATACTCCCAACTCTGGTACTCCATGTTGGGGTTGTCCGCCTGGCGTAACCTGGCCCTCATCGCTCGGTCGTGTTCTAATCTGTCAATGACGAATTTGATGAATCCTTGGTAATTGACATGTGGCTGTCCATTTTCCATGCGTCCCCCGGATTATGGTTTCAGGTACTTTGCAGTATATGGCATGTTTGCTGCCCATGCCTCCAGTTGCCTAGCTGTATTGCGTGGGCAAATGCTATTGTATGTCTCTTTCGCGTACTTGTCAAATTCGCGACGGAGCTCCATTTGAGTCTTTCTGCCGCAGGCATCCACTAGGTTTTGCGCCCGCCTGTCGCATTTTTGCCAGAACATGGACGATGCAAGTAGTGCTTTTGCCTTTGCCGCTTTGGCATCTTCTTTCTTGCCCCTGTGACGGGCTGTCAGACCTTCGAAATATTTCTTGACAGCCTTATGCAAGTTTATAGAAAGGTCTTCTAGAGCGCGCATTTCACGCTCAATGGCAGTAAACCAAGAATTGTCTTCGTCTTCGTCAATGTAATCGCTGGGAATGAGTAGCCTAGATTCCAAAAAGTCGTCTTTCCCCTGCGGCTTTCGCACACCCGCTGTGTTGCCACTGACATGAATGCCGCCGGCCCACAGGGTGAAATGCCGACATTGATCGCACGCCTTGGCGATGGCAAGCTTGAGACCAAAACAGTTCTTGCCTAGTCTGCCCGATAAAAATGTCAAAAGCTCTGGTAAGTTTCGCCAGAGTTGCTTTTCGGGGTCTACCCACATTACTTTTTTGTTACCCATGTCAATGGCAATGCTTGGGTCAAAAAAAACATCCGAGTTGTGGTCATCGTGCAGTATGCCGTCCGAGTAGTGGATGCCGTCTTCTGCAAGCATAACAAACTTGGAGATGGGCACGAGCCTGCCCATGAGGGATTTCTTCAGTGCTCGCGCTGTTGCACAGTCTTCGCCCTCTGGCATGCGCTCCCATGGGGGAATGCCTACGGGAAAAAATTTTAGCGGCGCAAGGTCATTGGTGGTCAGCGTGTTGAACCAGATGGTTTCCAGCAAATTGGAGCCGATAAGGAAATGATGCTGGTAACCGCGATTACCTAGGCTTGTGCCTGGCTTTTCGTTAGCAACCCCGCCAGCTTTGCTATGTTTCCCTGGGTAGTCCTTTGTCAGCACAACGCTGTTGTCGGCTCGTTTGAGTGCGAAGCCAAAACCCATGAGTGTCACGACCAGCAGTGCCTTCTCTGGCTCGCTCATAGGTTGCTTACGCTGGGAATCAAACAATAATGCGTTGTTTTCAGTTGCGATATTTGGCAACGGTGCCCAGAATGGTCTTTTCTTTGCAGCCTTGATGGCAGGCATCTGCAAAAATGGCTTTTCGCCGTACAGCCAAAATGCGTCATGCCATTTGTCCAGATAGGCAAGGCAAGCCTTGCCCAGCCCCCTTGGCTTCAGTGCGGCCCAATCGGAGTCGTCGACAGGCGTGTGCGCTGCCTGTGCTATGGCCTGGAACAGCTTGAGCAGTGCTATCTTTTGGATGGGGTTGCCGCCGAGCTCCCTGATGTCTTCGCGGGCGAAGACATCACGCAGGCTTGCCGGAGTGCTTCCCGCAACGGGGATCCACACTTCATCGATAAGATTGAAAGCCCGCGTCTGCGGCATTTGCCCTCCAGCACCTGAAGCTACTTTTTTCTAGCTACGTAACCAAGATCCTCTTGATAGTGTAGCTGATATTTTTCTGAGGCGCAACCGCCGCCAAGGGCGCGAAGCTCTCCGCTTTCAGTGACGATTGCGATTCGCAGGTCGTCTTCATTCTCAGCACCCTTCCCGCGATAAATGTGTGTGAAGTTTCTGAGGACTTTCTCCAAAGACTCGTCTATGGCTCCATCAGGGGCATGGTGCTTCGCTACAGAAAGGATGTTGTCGTCCAGCAGACACGCCAGTTCGCGCCATTTCTGCTTTTTGTAGGCCATGAAGTTGGGCGGGAAAAGCACTTCTTCCTTGGCGGGCCCCGAAAAGCGCAGGCGGATGCCATCCTCGCTTGGTGTCAGCTTGCGGACAAGCAGCACTCGTGTGCTGTCCAATTCGCTGTAGCGTGTGGCTATGCCATCTTTCCTGGTCTGGCCAAACTCCGATTGTGCGTGGCGCGCCAGTGCTTTAAGCTTGTCTCTGTCTCTTTCTAGTTCGGCTTTGAGAGTGGCGGGCAGACCGCTTTCAGGGCGTTCCGCATAGGTGGCTTCTATTAGGCTTCGTATTTGGCTTGGCAGACTAACGGTTCTTAGGGGGGCCAGTGTTTCTAGGCTGCGGAAAAGGACGTATGGATAATAAACCTTGGCACTTCTCCCGAAACATTCCTGCGGGTTGGCTGCGTTCTGTGGTGGCACCAGCAGCCACGCTTCGCGTTGCGCGCATTTGACCCTGTCCTGCCGTTTTTCGTGCCGCCACAGCCGCCCAAGGCGCTGTAGGAACAGGTCAATAGGGCAAAGGCGGGTGACGAGGAAGTCGGAATCTATGTCGAGCGACTGTTCGAGGACTTGCGTGCCCACAAGAATCCGCCCGTTTTTGTTGCGGTCGCTGCTGTCTTTGCCGTAGTACCTGGTCCAGCGGTCTTCTATGCTCGTGCGGTCGTGCGGGAGGAAACGAGAATGAAGCAGGCCATGTTCGATGCCATTGGACCTTGCCAGTTCCGCCAGCTTACTGTAGCTGTCTTGGGCCTCGGCAACGGTGTTTTCTATCCATAGCACTTGCTGCCCCTGTGATGCGCGCTCGATGGCTTCGGAGATGGCGTCACGGTCTTTGTCGCAGGCGCACAATGTGACTTCACGGTCTAGTTCCGGGGGAACGGGAGTCTCGCGCAAATCGGCGGAGTCGAGCGCAAGTGCCGAAATCAACGGGTATTCCTTGCTCTTCACATTGTTAGAGAGCAGGGCCGCCCTGCGTCCGTGTGTCAGCGTTGCGCTCAGGATGATGACCGTGCAGTTAAGTGCGCGGAGCCTTTCCACCAGAGCGTCCAGCAGCAATCCAGTATAGGCATCGTAAGTGTGGACTTCGTCCAAGATCACCACCTTGCCCATCAGACCGAAGCTGCGAACAAAATCGTGGCGGACATCCGGCAAGACTGCCAACAGGGCTTGGTCAAGCGTGCCCACGCCAAAGGGAGCGAGGATGGCCCGTTTGAGAGAATTGAACCACCCGCCCCCAGGTGCGCCTTCTTCGCCCATCTCGGTGGACAGCAAACGTGCTTTGGCGTGCAGAAGGAACGGTCGGTAGTGTGGCGAACCGAGAATTTTTTCCAAAAAGGCGCAGACTCGTTGGTGTATCTTGTTGGATGTCAGTCTGGTCGGCAACGCGAAATATATGCCCGTAGCTTTTTGTTGGCAGAGTAGCCTGTAGGCGGCGTAGAGCGCGGCTTCTGTCTTGCCGAGACCCATTGGAGCTTCAAGGATATAGACACCTGGTCCATGACACCCACTGTAGAACTGCTCCTGCACGGGGTAGGGGGCTACGCCGAAAATGTCTCTGAAAGATAGCCTAGGCGTTATTTCCGCCTTTACGAACCCTGCCTCGCTCACAGCCTTGGTTACATTGTCCTGCCAAGGAGTGTTTGGGTCGTCAAACAGGGAACCAGAGGCTATCCAGTCTGCGACGGTGGTTAAGCCAGCTAGGACATCCGCCTTTGCCCGCGAGACTATGTGCGGCCACGTCTCTTCGAAATGGGATTGGAGTGCGTCCAGTAGTTCAAGGCGGCGGAGGTGCCATGCTTTGCCGCCTAGGTCATAATGGGGGGATCGGTACAATGGTGAGATGTCTGCCGCTGTGCCATGATGCCTGCCGACTATCTCGGGCAGATATTCGCCCACGCTACACGCCTTGAGGGTAAGTTGCCCAGCGCCTTGGTGTTTGCCCCAAGCGTCTTCTGTCATGTCTTGGACGTTCTCCAGTTCTTGAGGCAGGTTGCCAATATCGCTATAAATTCTCTTCTGGAAGGTAGGGCACACCTTGCCTACATCGTGGACGCTTGCGAGGTAGGCGCAGCCCGCCGGAAAAAAGGCCTCCTGCAATGTTTGGGGGTACAAACCTATTAAAGCCCGTGCCACCTCGCCCGTTATGCACCCATGATCGAATACGGTTCTGCCAAGGTTTACAACAGTTTTGCTGCCGTCACTCGTGGTGTATGTCTTTGCCAGGCAACATTGAAGTGGCAGGGCTGTCTGGGGTGGGTTTTGGACAATTTCTTTGGGGTACCGCATGTCATCATTGTAGCACAGGTGGAACAGTGAAAACTTGCCACTTTTGCTTTCACTGCTTTCTTCGTCTGCTATGCGGGCGATAAGGGGTTCAGTTGTTCTTGCACTCTCCCTCTTCCCCCTCCCACCGCTCCAAGTCCCCCATCTGGTTCCTAAACCACGTCACTTGTCGTTTTGCGTAGGCTTGGGTGGCTTGGGTTATCTTTTGTTGGGCGGTTGCGGGGTCGGGGTGGTCAAGCCAGGTTTCGTAGCCGAGGGGGCGGAGGCGGCGTAGGTGGTGGGCCTGGCCTGCGTTTTCGATTTCCTGCACTTCGTGCTGCCAGCCTGCGTCTATCATGTTTTTCACGCGCTGGGCTATGCGTTGCCGCATTTCTTCTCGCTGGGGCAGGACAAGAATCACCTGCCAGCCCTGGGGCACGGCGTGGCTGGGGTTGGTCAAGAAGTCGCTTGGGCGTTTGCCAGTGGCCAGGTGCAGGGCGAGCACCCTCTGTATCCGCGAGCCGTCGTTGGGGTGCAGGTCGGCGGCGCGGCTTGGGTCTATGGCCTGCAAGTAGCGGTGGAGCGTCGGTGGTCCCAGTTCGTGGCTCAGGCGGCGCACCCTTTGGACGATTTCTTCCGGCACGTCGGGCAGGGGGTCTATCTGGTCCCATATCCCCCGCAGGTATAGGCCGGAGCCTGTCACCAGTATGGGCGGGCTGCCTGCCTTTTGTGCCGCGCCCAGCCACTCCCTGACCAACTCGCCGAAACTGGCCGGGTTCAGTGTGTAGTTCAGGGGCAGCACACCATAGCCGACATGCGGTACTCCCTGTTGTTCGTCCAAACGCGGCTGCCCTGTGCCTATCGGTATGTCTTTGAAGGCCTGGAAGGGGTCGCCGTTTACAACGGTCCCGCCGATTTCTTTTGCCATCCGCACGGCTATGCCCGATTTGCCGGAGGCGGTGGGGCCGACAATTGCCAACATCTGGGCCAACATTTGGTTTGACATCCGCGCCTATTCGGGCGGCACTGGATAGTCGCCGTTGAAGCAGGCGTAGCAGAAGCCGCGTCCGTCGCCGTCGCCGACGGATTTCCGCAGGCCTTCCATTGACAAGTACTCCAGCGAGTCCGCGCCGATGAAGTCGCGTATTTCGTCCAGGGGCGTGTGGCTGGCTATCAGGTGCTCCCTGTTGGGCGTGTCTATGCCGTAAAAGCAACTGTGCGTGGTTGGCGGGCTGCTGATTCTCATGTGAATCTCTGCGGCGCCGGCGGCCCTGACCATGCCCACTATTTTTTTGGATGTGGTGCCCCTTACAATACTGTCGTCAATCAGCACCACGCGCTTGCCCTTCAGCAGTTCGCGCACGGGGTTGAGTTTCACTTTTACGCCAAAGCTGCGGATGTTCTGCGTCGGCTCTATGAATGTGCGACCAACGTAGTGGTTGCGTATCAGACCGAACTCAAAGGGTATGCCGCTTTTCTCGGCGTAGCCCAGCGCCGCAAACAGGCCGCTGTCTGGCACTGGCACCACAATGTCGGCGTTGACGGGGCGTTGCGAGGCCAACTGGCGGCCCATCTCGCGGCGCGCGGCCATGACGCTGCGGCTGAACACAAGGCTGTCGGGGCGCGAGAAATAGATGTGCTCGAAGACGCACGGCGTTGTGCGGCGCTTTTCGGCCTGGAAACGGCTCTGCTGGCTGTCGTTGGCTATCACCAGTATTTCGCCTGGCTCAATCTCCCGCACATACTCAGCCCCCAGCAGATCGAAGGCGCAGGATTCACTGGAGAACACGGTGGAATTATCCCCCAGCCTGGCCATGGCCAAGGGGCGCAGTCCGTGGGGGTCCCTGACGGCTATTAGCTGTTTTGGGGATAGTATGAGAAGGCTGTATGCCCCGCGAATCTGCCGCAGGGCCTCTTCCACCGCGCCTTCCAGTGTGTCGGCCTTGGCCGTGTTGATCAGGGCCAGTATGACTTCCGAATCCGACGGACCCGTGAATGTGTGGCCA
>Ga0268262_10003903_pt1 | contig 15752 bp, 11 predicted proteins | sample TergutNc150P3_FD_190354 | JGI IMG/M metagenome (GOLD analysis project Ga0268262, IMG submission 190354) | Nasutitermes corniger P3 segment gut microbial community from laboratory colony in Florida, USA - Nc150 P3 (SPAdes) (version 2) | ecosystem: Host-associated > Arthropoda: Insects >... | reverse complement strand
AAATCCTGTTGCCAGCTGTGTCCTGACCTGCGAGGCAACGCCCCACCACATTGGCGCAACGGAAGATGACGCGCGGCGCATGGGGGATGAAAGTTTTGGGCGGGTAAATCCCCCGCTGCGTTCTGAGGCTGACCGTCAGGCGATTATTGCCGCAATTCATGACGGGACCATTGACGCTATTGCCACCGACCACGCGCCGCACAGCGAAGCGGACAAAGCCGCCGGTTCCCCCGGTTTTAGCGGTCTGGAAACCGCGTTTGCCGTCTGCCTGTCGCATTTAACCCATGAAATGACACCTAACCAGGAACTACAGCGGCTTTCCGCGCTTATGAGCAAAAATCCGGCGCGGATTATCGGCTTAAAAGACAGAGGAAAAATAGCGGAAGGACTGCGGGCCGATCTTGTCATTGTTGATATTCAGGCGCACAATAAAATAAACCCGGCGCAATTCAAATCACGGGGAAAATGCAGCCCCTTTACGGACAAAGAATTGCGGGGGAAGATACTTATGACACTTAACGCGGGGAAAATTGTTTATTCGGGGGATGAAATTGCTTAATATCGACAAACTTTTTGAGGCTGTTGCCGCAAAAGGCCATGTATGCGTGGGCCTTGATACCGCGGCGGAATATGTTCCGCTCGCCGAGCGGCGGCGGGCAACATCCGATGCGGAAGCGGTTCTGGCTTTTAACAAGGCGCTTATTGATTCAACTTTTGACACCGCGGCGTGTTATAAAGTACAGATCGCCTATTATGAAGAAATGGGAATTGCCGGACTTTCAGCTTATGCGCAAACATTGCGGTATATCCGCGAAAAGGGCGGTTTGGTTATCGCCGACATTAAACGCGGCGACATTGCCGATACCGCGCTCCGTTATGCGAAAGCCCATTTTGCGGGGGATTTTGAGGCGGACTTTGTCACCCTCTCCCCTTATATGGGCATGGACTCCATTGAACCCTGGTTTTCCTACGCGGACAGCGCGGGCAAAGGGGCATTTGTGCTGATGCGGACCAGCAATAAAGGTATGCGCGATTTTGAGTACCTTGAAATAGCGCCTGACAAAAGGCGCCTGTACCACGCGGTCGGAGACAAACTCACTGAGCTTGTCTCCGCGCATTCCGGTATGTACGGTTATGGGGCATTCGGCGCGGTCGTTGGCTGTACCGAACGGGAAGAAGCCGCCGAAATTCGCACAAAATATCCCCGGTTGTTTTTTCTTATCCCCGGTTATGGGGCGCAGGGTGGCGCGGCGGATGACGCGGCCCTGCTGTTACGCGAAGGGAACGGCGGCGTGGTCAATGCCTCGCGATCCATACTTAAGGCGTGGAGCGCCGAGTTAAAAGATTCCGGCGGTGATGAAGCCGCGGCAGCCAATTCATTTGCGGCGGAAGCGGCCCGCAGAGCAACACTTGCCATGCGTGACGCGATAAGGGCGGCGGTAAAAAAATGATTGCTGAAAAGCGGAGCGCATTCTGCGAGCTGATTAATTATACTTCTATCAATGATGAAATTTTCCGCCTTGATTTTGTTTGGCAAAATACACCGCCGAAAGCGGGACAATTTTTTATGGTAAAACCAAAACGGAGCGCCGTTTTTCTTGCCAGACCGATCAGTGTTGCGCATTTTGAATCCGATACCGTTAGATTTTTGATTGCCCGGCGCGGCAACGGAACGCTGGAACTTGCCACTCTGCGTACCGGCGAAGAAGCGGAGCTAATTGGACCGCTGGGAAATACCTGGGCGGATTTTTTAACCACCGTACAAAACGGAAATGATAAGCCAATCGCCCTTATCGGCGGCGGTATCGGGCTTGCCCCTTTGCAAGCCCTGTTATACGAAAAAACGGAATACCGTTTTGATTTGTACGCCGGTTTTAGAACCGGATTTAAGAATCAGGACGAAAAAGCCGCGCTGTTGGGGCCGGCTGAACATAAAGCGCGCAATGTCATTATCGCAACGGAAGACGGCGCAGAGGGCCTTAAAGGCCGCATCCCCGATTTTCTGGAAGCGGAAAAATACGCGGCGGTATGCGCCTGTGGGCCTCAGCCCATGCTTAAAGCGGTCGCGGCAAAATGCACCGCCACGGGCGCCGCCATGGGCGCCGCCGCCGGAGTTCCCTGTTTTATCAGCATGGAACGGCGCATGGCCTGCGGCACCGGGGCCTGTTTGGGCTGCACGGTAAAAACCGTCAACGGAAACCGGCGCTGTTGTACCGATGGGCCAATCTTCAAAGCGGAAGAGGTTATTTTTGATGACGAATAAAAACGCCGCGCCGCCCGATCTCTCTGTCACCATTGCCGGTCTGCGCCTGCAAAATCCGGTCATTGCCGCGTCGGGGACTTTTGGCTATGGCAGGGAGTACGCGGGCATTATTGACGTATCCCGTTTGGGCGGCATTTGTACCAAGGGGCTTACCTTAAATCCAAGGGCAGGCAATACCGGAATCCGCCTCTGGGAAACCCCGGCGGGGCTGTTGAATTCCATCGGTCTTGAAAATCCCGGCATTGCCGCTTTTATTGAAAACGAGCTGCCCCATTTGCGTACGCTGGGACCGGCGGTTATCGCAAACCTTTCCGGCTCCACAGTAGAAGAATACGCCGAAGGGGCGGCGCTGCTGAACGCCAGTTCCGTTGACATGATCGAGCTTAATATCTCCTGCCCCAACGTCAAGGCGGGCGGCATGGCGTTTGGCCTGGAGCCCGAAGCGGCGGCATCGGTGGTAACGCCGGTACGCCGCGCCTTGACCGGCAAGCCCCTCATGGTAAAACTTTCACCTAACGCACCGGACTTGGCCGCTGTCGCCCGCGCCTGCATCAAGGCGGGGGCCGACGCCCTTTCGCTGGTCAACACATTCAAGGCAATGGCAATAGACGTACAAAAACGCAAACCGGTTTTTGACAATATCAGCGCGGGACTTTCCGGCCCGGCGATTAAACCCATTGCCCTCCGCATGGTATGGGAATTGTGCGGGGAATTACAACCGAGTGTTCCCATTGTGGGATTTGGAGGCATTGCCAATACCAATGATGCGCTGGAATTCCTTATGGCCGGCGCGGCGGCAATACAGGTCGGCTCCGCCACTTTTGCCCACCCCGCAACCATGATCGAAATTATTGACGGTATTGAAGATTATATGCGCCGCTGCGGTATTGCCAAACCGGAAGATATTGTTATTCGCGGTTAATTTTCCTCTGCTTCTTTTCGTGCCAATAAAAACAACAAATCTGAAAGGCGGTTTATGTACGGCACAATCGCCGCTTTGGTTTCCGCGTCAAGGACAAGGCTGATCATCCGCCGTTCAACGCGGCGGCATACGGTACGCGCAATATGGAGTTTTGCCGAAGCGGGATTAGCCCCGGGAATGGCAAACGAGGCAAAGGCGGGCAGTTCCGATTCCAGTTTTTCAATCAAATTGACCAGATACTCCTCACCCATGCCTTCTTCGGGGACAGGCATTCCGGCAATGACGCCCATCAGCGTAAAGAGGTCTTTTTGAATTTTTTCGATAATTCCCGCGGTAGAACTGTCGCCTAACGCGGATTTTGCGTCGCCGAGAAAAGCGTCAAGCTCGTCAATGGTTCCCAGACATTCCAGTATGGGGTGATTTTTGGGGAGGCGTTCCCCCCCGATAATGTCCGTGTATCCGTCATCGCCGGTTTTGGTGGTAATACTCATATTGGCAACAAATAAGTATATCGGCTATAGTGAGTCATGCGCAACAAGCTGACCGATGAACTGGCGGTCTGCGGCCTTAAAGCGGCCCTGGCCCTGGCGGAACATCATCCTGAATCCATCAACCGCCTTTTTTTACGGCAAGACCGCTTCAGCCTGTTTACCAAAGTCTGCAAGAAACTCGCCGAGCGCAAACGCCCCTACAAAATATGCGAAGACGAAGAACTGGAGCGTTTATGCAAAAGCGTTCATCATCAGGGAGTGGTGATGATGATAGAGGAGCCGGTAATTGAGCCGCTGACCAGAGAAGACCTTGATTTGTGGTCGCAGGAAGGCAAAACGGGGCTGGTGCTTCACGAGGTGGGAAACGATCATAATCTGGGCGCCATTGCCAGAGCCGCGGCTTTTTTTGACGCTTACTTTATCGTGGTAAACGAAAATGACAGCGAGGCGCGGCTGAGTACCAGCGCTTACCGGATTGCCGAGGGCGGCATGGAGCATATCACAGTGCGAAAAATCGGCAACACCGCCGCCTTTTTGAAAGACGCTGCGAAAGAAATTCTGGTTATCGGTACGGACATCCGGGCGCGGCGGCGCATTAGCGACCTTCCCGGCATGGTAAAAGACTGGCAGGCGCGTTCCGGCGACGGGCGGCCCGGCATTGCCCTGGCGCTCGGCAACGAAGAAACCGGCCTGCCGCAAAATGTCAAAGACAACTGCACCTACCTGCTGCGCGTTCCGGGAACGGGCAATATCGAAAGCCTGAATGTATCCCAAGCCGCGGCGCTTTTTCTGCATGAGATTTATGATTTGTAAAGCGGTGACCGTACCGGACACCGCTTTTATTTATACGAAATGAAATATGGCGAAAATACTGTTTCCTTATGAGCCCCACTTCCAACTACTGCCGTCCCAGGTGTAGGTTCCCGCATAGCGCCCACTGTTGTCGTAAACTGTTTTAAAGGCATTAAATCGGGTACTTTGACTACCTGAATAAATATTACACTCTGCGCCAATGGTTATATTTGTTAAAGAATTGACATTATAAAAAGCATAACTCCTTATTTCGGTTACTCCTGTCATACTCACTGTGGTAAGGTTGGTACAACCGTAGAACATGCCATCCCAGATATATGTCACATTTGCGGGGATTATTATGCTGGTAAGGCTTGTGCAACCGGAGAACGTATAATCGCCGATATATGTTACGCTTGTGGGGATTGTTATGCCGGTAAGTCTTGTACAGTTGCTGAACGCGCTAGAATAGATACTTTTAAGTTGGCTGCCGCTTGCAAAGGTTACGCTGGTAAGATTGGTACAGCCGCTGAATGTTTGGGAGCCGATAGATGTTATATATGCGGGAATCGTTATACTGGTAAGGCTTGTGCAACCTTTAAATGCACCATCGTTGCCCTCATTTCTATTGGAGCCGATAAACATCACGTTTGAAGGGATTATTATATCGTTAAGTTTTGTACAGCCGTAGAACATCCCCACGCTGATACTTTGAAGCTGACTGCCGCTTGCAAAAGTTACCGTGGCAAGGTTGGTACAGTCCATAAATGCGTAGCTGTCGATAGACGTTACGTTTGCGGGAATCGCTATACTGGTAAGATTGGTGCAGCCGCTGAATGTTTGGTAACCGATAGATGTCACGCTTGCGGGGATTGTTATGCCAGTAAGTCTTGTACAGCCGTAGAACGCGTAACCATTGATACTTTTAAGCTGGCTGTTGTTTGCAAAAGTTACCGTGGTAAGGCTGGCGCAGTTGTAAAACGCACTACTATTGATGGTCTTTACCGTTGACGGGATGACTACGGAGGTAATTCCCGTGTTATAGAATGCGCCGTTATAGGAATAATAATAACCATCATCATCACTACTACCGATTTCCGTTACCGGCAAATACTTACTGGTAGGAGCATGAAAATATTGTGGAGGGATAATCACTTCGCCGCTGGTAACGGTGCCTTTTCTGACCCTAAATTCGGTATCGCTGTTGATAATCTGGAATTCAAGTCCGTCTGTGTAGTAGTAGGGGTTATTGTTCCATTTTGCGTACAGGGTGATATTGGCGCTGGCCGTATAGGAAGCCCCGCCGTTGTAATTGGTTCCCGTGCCGGAAGTATTGGTATTCCAACCATCAAAAGTAAAGCCTGTTCTGGAAAATCCGCTTCCGCCGGGAAGCGTTATATTTGTTCCCGATTCAGCCTCCATAGTGGCAGGCGTGGTTCCCGTTCCGCCGTTGATGTTAAAGGTTACCGTAACGGAAGCAAGGGGAGTTTTTACCGTCAGACTTGCGCTTGCCGTACCGGTATTGTAGTTGGAGTTTTCTTTTGCCCGGGCGAAAATATAGTAGGTAGTTCCCGGATTCAATGCAAAGAATGTGGCGCTGTTCTGCCAGCTTGACGACGAGGGAACAGTGTTTACGGTATTCTTGGCGTATTCAATGGCTTGTCCGGTGCCGGGCGCGGTACTTTCGTTAACGATAATACTGGTACTGGTTACCGTTAATAGTGTCGGGGCGCTGACTGTTGCGCCATTGGCTTTATAAACGGTAATGGGTACGCCGAGTACTGTCACGGCGCCATAATTGGTATCAACCGGCGTATAGGTCACACTGTATCCGTTGTTGGAAACGGTGGGGATAGTCCAGCCGTTCGTCCATGCGAAAGTGCCGCCGGCGGGGGTGCCTTCTCCGCCGCTCAAGGCGGAAGTGGACAGGGCCGCGCCGTAGGTTATGGCCGCCGCTGTCGGCAAAACGTTGACGGTAGAGGCAAGTTTGGTAATGGTTATAGTTCCGGCGGGTAATCCTTGCGCGGCAAGCCAGCCCTTGGCCTCATCCACGTTAAATGTTACCGCGTAATCTCCGGGGGTTGTCGGCGCGGTATCTGTTCCATTATATAAAATAGTTATCGCTCCGGTTGATTTACCGGTTTTTGGCGCTATAGTTACTTCCCGCGAACTGCCGTCATAGGTAAATGTTCCTATCCCTGTAATGGTAAAATCAGAGCTGACAGGGGTGGGAGTAAGCAGCAAATCATCATCAGCAAAATTGTTGGCATATACCGTAGACAGCGATGTTTTTATATGTATCGCTTCGCTTATGCCCGCATACCGTTCATCTTTACTGAGCAGAACGATCAGCAGATAGGAACCGGCTTCCAACTGCAGCGTTTGGGTTTTTCCGTCCCCGGAACTTACGTTCACCGGATTTAAGGTAATATCATCCAGATCCGGCCATTTTTGCAGGGTAATTTTCGCCGTCGCGCCCGTTGGGTAAGTTATGGTGTAACTGAAATTCCCTTGCCCCGCGGCAGCCTCGGAAAGGGGAACTCTTACCGTATCATTGCTGCCGGGACCAACGCTAAACTGCGGAGACACTCCGCTTGCCGCCAGCGTATATGGTTCCTTGGCGCCGATATAGGCTTGTACCTTGACTGTGTAATCGCCAATTTCCAGAGTAAAGAACCCGTCATTGTCGGGCTCTTTTTCCACTTCGGCTGTTTCGCCTGCTTTGGTAAAGGTATACACATATTTATCAAAAACGGCCGGGGGTAATATCGTCCGCTCCATGCGCTCCGCCGCCTCACCATCTTCCAAACTGATAGTTATTCTTCCATAACTATTTTCAGCGGGCATTAGGGTTTTTGCCGATTCAACGGCAGTATCACAAGCGGCAAACAACATCGCGCACACAAGCGCTATTCCAAACGGTATGGTATATTTCATGTTTCTCATTGCTCATTCCTCCTTAGGGTCTGGTGCTGTTGGTACTGTATACCACAGCGAAGGTTCCGGTTCCGCTGTGATACGGATATACTTTTAATTTTATGGTGTCGTTTTGGGTTGCGGTGAATGATTGTGCGTTTGTATAGGCTGAATCTACTCCGGTAAAAATTGCCGTACCATCCGGATATCGTGCGTCAACCTTTACATCCAAAGTTTTTGTTGAATTGCCTTGATAGAAATCATTCCACCAGACGCGGTAGGTAGTCCCGCTTGTTACGTTGAATGAGTACCAGACGGCGCTAGTGCCGGAAGTAATACTGCCATTCTCCCAAGTACCCGCAGTTAACAGGAACGGATTTGCTTCGGTACCGTTGGGCAAATTCCATTTGGCATATAAAGTAATGTTATCTGCCGGAGTATAGGAAGAACCCGCATCGTAATTGGTTCCAGTGCCGGAAGCATTGGTATTCCAACCGTCAAAAGTACAGCCTGTTCTGGAAAATCCGCTTCCATCGGGAAGCGTTATGCCGGAACCGGCAGAAACTATCTGTGAAACGGGAGCCGTTCCGATTCCGTTGTTGATGTCAAAGGTTACCATCGTTCCTACGGTAATGGTGATGTTGGTGTTATACAGCTTGCCGTTTTTTTCAACCAACAAGCCTACGATATGCTTTCCGGTTATGGTACTTGAGAAGTTATAGGTATTTCCGCTGAGATCGGTATTAACGCCGTCTAAATGCCACTGTTTGACATCATAACCGGCACTCTGTGCGGTAATGGTGAGTGTTGCGTCGGAAGCTATAATAGTTGCGCCTCCTGAGCTTGTCACCAGGCTGTCGTGTTCGTCTATCCAGTAATATTCAAACCTGTCTTTCGAAACGGTTTCCGGCGCGGTATTGGTAGAACCGTATACGGTAGCGGTTTTTGGCGTCCCTGAAATAACGTAACCGGACTTTGACACCGCTACCGTAACGCTGCCGCCCGCGGTAATACCGCTGACGGCAAGATCATAAATCCCGGTTCCGGTTCCGGTTAAATCACCCTTTACCGCGCCGGTAGTCCCCGCGTCCAGGACAACATCCGCCGCGCTTAAGCCGGTAATATCTTTATCAAATGTTAAGGTCAGTTTAGTGGTAGTAACCGTAGCGGAACCGTCCGCCGCCAAATCGGTAAATGCAGCGGCAATATCTGTAGACGCGGTGTTGTAGAATATGGTAACTATTTTCGACCCGCCGGTAATGTTATAACCGGACTTTGACACCGCTACCGTAACGCTGCCGCCCGCGGTAATACCACCGACGGCAAGGTTATAAATCCCGGTTCCGGTTTTGATTAAATCACCCTTTACCGCGCCGGTAGTCCCCGCGTCCAGGACAACATCCGCCGCGCTTAAGCCGGTAATATCTTTATCAAATGTTAAGATCAGTTTAGCGGTAGTAACCGCAGCGGAACCGTCCGCCGTTAAACCGGTAAAAGCGGCGGTAATAGCCGTGGATGAAACATAGTAGTATACGGTAACGGTTTTCGACCCGTCGGTAATGTTATAACCGGACTTGGCTACTGAAACCATAACGCTGCCGCCGGCAGTAATACCGCCGATGGCAAGGTCATAAACCCCTATTCCGGTTCTGGTTAAACTTCCCTTAACTGCCCTGGTAGAACCCGCGGTAAGGGTAATATCCGCCGCGCTTAAGCCGGCAATGTCTTTATCAAATGTTAAGGTCAGCCTGGTGGTCGTGTCCGTAGCTGATCCATTCGCCATTAAATTGGTAAATGTGGCGGCAATGTTCGTTGATGGTGATGAGTTATAGTACACGGTAACGGTTTTTGGATCGCCGGAAATAGCATAACCGGATTTAGACACTGATACGCTGACTTTTCCGCCCGCGGTAATGCCGTTGACGGCAAGGTCATAAACCCCGGTTCCGGTTTTGGTTAAATCACCCTTTACCGCGCCGGTAGTCCCCGCGTACAGAGTAATATCCGCCACTTTTAAGCCGGTAATGTCTTTATCAAAAATTAAGGTCAGCCTGGTGGTCGTGTCCGCGGCTGATCCATTTGCCGTCAAATAGGTAAATGTTATCAGTATATCTTCGGGTTTCGGGTCTTCCGGATTCCCACATCTGGTCAGGAACAGAACCACGATGGCCGCTATGACCGTCATTCTGTGCAAATATTTCATGCTATCCTCCAAAATTTCGCTTATGGTTTGCGTTTGCAGATTACTGAATAAAAATCATGCCTCTTTTTCATAAAACTCATTCAGTTTGGCCAAACTATCCGTAAAACAGACAGTATCGCCCCCCTGTTGATGTGCCTTGCCCCTACAAACAGGCCATAAATATTCCCAATAGGACTATTTATTAAAAAGTCTAATAGGATTTTGAAAATTCGTCAAGCAACATTAAAAATAACCTTTATCCTCTCAAAATCAGGCTGGTTTTCCGTCATAATGGAAGTAAGAACTGTTTTTGGGGCTTGATTCCCGGCAACTATGGAAGAGGAGATATTCAATGGGTAGTTTTGAGTATGACCCTATAAGGATTAGGCATGACGGGGGGCGATTTACGGCACATTTTAAGCAAAAATCTCAAATTGTTGAGAAATCAGCGATCCTTATCCCAAATGGAATTAGCCGAAAAAGCCAATATTTCGATCCCATTCCTGAGCAATATTGAACGAAGCAATAAATGGCCCTATCCCGATACACTGGTAAAAATTGCCGAGGCCCTTGACGTTGAGGTTTATGTACTCTTTCAGGAAAATTCGCCGCCAAAATCTGATCCCATACAGAATACCCTATCCCAATTCAAAAAAGACCTAACGGTTTCCTTACATAAAATGGTTTCCGCTTCCATAGACACTTCGCTGGAAACCATCAGCGCCCATTACATCGGGGAAAAACCGGAAGAACCGATAGAGTAGCAAACCTGCTGCGCGTACCGGGAACAGGCAATATCGAAAGCCTGAATGTGTCTCAAGCCGCGGCGCTTTTTCTGCATGAGATTTATGATTGGTAATCGGTGACTGACAGCGGGGTGATTTACACTTGAAGCTATATAATTGCCAAAACTGGATTAATATATTAAAATAAAAATATGGAGCTCAATATACCTTCAAAATATCGAGAAGATATTGATATTGCAACTAATTTTCTTAAAAATGAAGGTTGTCAATCTATTTATTTATTTGGTTCATTGGTCACAGGAAAAATTCATCAAAATTCTGACATTGATATAGGAATAAAAGGACTTCCGCCGGAAAAGTTTATTCGGGTATATGCAAAGTTAGATAATAATTTGTCAAACACTGTTGATTTGGTTGATTTCGATGAAAATGATAAATTTTATAATCTTTTAAATTCTCTTGGGGAGATTGTAGAAATTGGAAAATACCCTTATTCAAAAGATACAGTTTGAGATTGAACAAATAGATGAACTTATAGATGCGGCAAGTCCATTGTTTGATTTATGTAAAATTAGAGAACCTGATTTTGTTGAAAAGTGTGGAATAGCATTGATTCTTCAATCTTTTTATAATGGGGTTGAAAAAATAATGCTATTAATAATGAAAAACAAAGATATAGAATTACCTAATGGAATTAAATGGCATAAAGAATTATTTGACAATGCGTTCAAAGAAACTAAAAACAGAACACACATATTCAGAGAAGAATTATATGAGCCGTTAAATGATTATTTACAATTCAGGCATTTTGTAAGGCATGCCTATGGTTTTAAGTTAAAATGGGAAAAAATGAAAAATATATTATTCGATATGAAAACTTTATGGGAAAAGATAAAAGAAGACATAACTATATTTATTAAAAATAATTAGTGGTGTGTCCCAGGCCGCGGCGCTTTTTCTGCATGAGATTTATGATTTGTAAAAAAGTGTGGTAAACAGTATTATTGTTTACCACACCCACAAATCCCGTTATGTATTTACGTCGTTATGGAGTAACCCAGTACGCCATGCCGCCACCTTTCCATACAGCCACAAACATTCCATTGCCGTAAACTATGCCATCAATTGTTCCCGTACCGCCTGTATAGTCTACGGCTGTCCATGTTATGCCGTCACTGGAATATGCCGCTTTTCCGCCATCTCCAACCGCAACGTATTTTCCACCACCATAGGCTATATTCATGATGTCGGTATAATTTCCGAATTTCATGTCGCTTATAGCAGCCCATGTTATGCCATCACTGGAATATGCGGCTTTCCCATTTTCACCGACAGCGACAAATTTGCCATTACCATATGTTATTCCATAAATATCGGAAGTACCGAATTTCATGTCGCTTATAGCAGTCCATGTTATGCCATCACTGGAATATGCGGCTTTCCCACCTTGACCGACAGCAACGAATCGGTTTCCGCCATAAGCTACATCAAAAACATTGGAAGTACCGAATGTCATATCGCTTACGGCATACCAATCTCCCATTACAACCGAATCGGTGGCATATGCCGCTTTTCCGGAATGACCTACCGCGACAAACTTACTTCCATTTGAAGCTATACTATTTATTCGTGTTGTACCAAATGTTGTCATTGTACCTGTCATGTATGACCAAGATGTCCCGTTGTCAGTAGATGATGCCATAGTCCCTGATGTAGAGACTGCAACAAATCTATAATACCCGTAAGCTATGCCTACATGAGTGTAAGTTAAGGTGTTACTCATAGTTACCTGTGTCCACCTTGTCCCATTGGCGGAATAAGCAGCGCTTGAGGCATTACCAACTCCAACAAACCTCCCATTACCATAAGTGACAGCATTTGGGCTAAAATATCCCGAATCTATCCATGTCCATGATACACCGTTGTAATAAATATCAACCGTCTTGGGAGAATTGCTCATTGTATAACCCGATTTTGGCGTTATACTTACACTTAATGTTCCACTGCTATAAAAATCTCTGATACTTAGTGTGTAAGTATTCCCTGAGCCAATGAGTGGACCTACTCTTACATTATTGCCGGTTACACCAGACACTTTGCTCACGGTAATGTTGTTCATGTTGAGAAAAATCGCTTTATCAAAGGTAAGTGTTAACTGTGTTGTACTCTCTGTAGCAGAACCATTGGCAATTATGCTATTCAATGTAACATTAGTGTTACTGACACTGTATCCAATTGCATAAGTACCAGTAAAGTTCCAATATGGGTATATTTTTAGCTTAACAATACCGTCTCTGTCAGCAGTAAAGGATTCTGGCGAGCTTATATCTGCACTTGATCCTTCAAAGATATATGTTCCATCAGCATATGAACCTGCTAACCGTGTAGCCATCGTTTTTGTCCCATCGCCACCACTGCTTTGATTTACCCAAACATTGTAAGCGGTTCCACTTGTAACACTTAACGAATACCAGACAGTGCTGGCAGCGTCGGTAGTATTACCGTCTTCCCAAGTGCCTTCAGTCAGCGGGAACGGGTTTTCTTCACTGCCGTCACTAATGGCATAGTGATTAATTGTCACTGTCTTCGGTGATCCGCTTATGGCATAACCCGACTTCGCTACCGCCACAGTCAAGGTTCCGCCGCTGGTGAAGCCGCTGATTGGTAAAGTGTAAACCGGCCCTGATCCGCTAATAGTTCCCTTATTCACACCGGACACGCCGCTTAAAGTGATGTCATCGGCGGAAAGGCCGGTGATCGCCTGACTAAAAGTCAAAGTCAATGCCGTAGTGGTCTGCGAAGATGAACCGTTAGCGGTTACACTACTCAACGTAACGGCGGTATCGCTATAATAATAGATAGTCACCGTCTTCGGCGAACCGCTTATAGCATAACCAGACTTTGCCACCGCTACGGTCAAGGTTCCGCCGCTGGTGAAGCCGCTGATGTCAAGAGTGTATAGTGCTATATCATCTTTGGTTAGAGTTCCCTTATTCACACCGGACACGCCACTCAAGGTGATGTCACTGGCGAAAAGATCGGTAATATCTTGTCTAAAAGCCAGAGTCAACTGTGTGGTAGTCTGCGAGGGCGAACCGTCAGCAAATACACCGTCAAACATAACGGCAGTATCACCGCCGCCGCTGGCGTAGTAGTATATGAGTACCGTCTTCGGCGATCCGTTAATGGTATAGCCTGATTTCGCTATCGCCACGCTCAATGTCCCGCCGCTGGTGAATCCGCTGATTGGTAAAGTGTAGCTTGGCCCGGAACCGCTAAGGGTTCCCTTGTTCACACCGGATACACCACTCAAGGTAATGTCGCCGGCAGAAAGGCCGGTGATCGCTTGGCTAAAAGTCAGGGTCAACTGTGTGGTGGTCTGCGAAAACGAACCATCGGCTGTTACGTTGCTGAATGTAACGGCAGTATCACCGCCGCCGCTGGCGTAGCAGTATATGGGTACCGTCTTCGGCGATCCGTTTATGGTATAGCCTGATTTCGCTATCGCCACGCTCAATGTCCCGCCGTTGGTGAAACCGCTGATTGGTAAAGTGTAGGTGGGTCCGGAACCGCTCAGGCTTCCCTTGTTCACACCGGATACACCACTCAAGGTAATGTCGCCGGCAGAAAGGCCGATAATCGCCTGGTTAAAGGCCAAGGTCAACTGCGTGGTGGTCTGCGTGGATGAACCATCGGCTGTTACGTTGCTGAATGTAATGACAGTATCACCGCCACCGCTTCCATTGTTTTCAAGACTCAATGTAGTAAAAGTCAAAGTTGGCTTATTTGCTGTTCCCGTACCTGCCTGGAATACCAACCTGTTCGCCAAAGCTGTCGTGTCTGTTGCTGTTCCGGTTGCGGTAATGGTTATCGTACCACTGACTATGGTATTTGCCGCAATATTTTCTTTAACTTTTTTATAGCCGGAGAGTTCAACCCATCTATAGCCGCCATTACCTTGTGCGCCGTTATCAATAAGGACAACTTGTAAATAATCCATTGGAACATCTGATGTGAATGAGTATGTAAAGGTATATTCATCTCCTTGTGTGATTTTGTTCCCGTTGAATAACGAATCTGATTCGTATATAGCTTGCCATCCCCATTGGCCATTCGGATTAAGAGTAATACTTTCTGTTCCTCCGCCACCGCTGGTATAATAGTAGATGGGTACCGTCTTCGGCGAACCGCTTATGGTGTAACCTGATTTAACTACCGCCACACTCAAAGTCCCGCCACTGGTAAAACCGCTAATACCCAGTGTGTAGCTTGGCCCGGAGCCGCTCAGGGTTCCCTTATTCACGCCGGACACATCGCTCAAAATGATGTCATTGGCTGACAAGCCGATAATCGCCTGACTAAAAGTCAAGGTTAGCTGTGTGGTAGTTTGTGCAACAGAACCATCTGCGGTGATACTGCTGAACGTAACGGCAGTATCATTGCTGTTGTAATAATAGATAAGCGCTGTTTTAGGTGAACCAGTTATAGCGTAGCCGGTCTTTGCCACCGTCACGGTCAATGACCCGCTGACCGTGAAACCACTGATTGGTAAGGTGTAGCTTGGCCCGGAGCCACTGAGGGTTCCCTTGTTCACACCGGATACACCACTTAGAGTGATGTCTCCGGCAGTAAAACCAGTAATCGCCTGACTAAAAGTCAAGATTAGCTGTGTGGTAGTTTGTGTAGCAGAACCGTCAGCGGTTACACTGTTAAACGTAACGGCGATATCACCGCTGCCACTGGTATAATAGTAGATAGGTACCGTCTTCGGCGAACCGGTTATCGCATAGCCCGATTTTGCCACTGCCACACTCAAAGTCCCGCCGCTGGTAAAGCCGCTGATTGGTAAAGTGTAAGTTGGCCCTGAACCGCTGAGGGTTCCTTTGGTCACGCCGGATACACCACTTAAAGTAATGTCGCTGACAGAGAGGCCGGTGATCGCCTGGCTAAAAGTCAAAGTTAGCTGTGTGGTGGTCTGTGTAGATGATCCATCGGCGGTGATACTGTTGAACGTAACGGCAGTATCCCCGCCATTATTGTCTGTTGGCTGGCTGCATCCTACCCCCAAAAACCCAAATACCAGCAATATGCTGACAATTCCCGCTAAAAAACTCTTGTTTTTCATTTTTTCCTCCTGATTTGGAACAACCTCATAACACAGATTTTTGTCCCACCAACAAAATTAAAACCGGTATTTCCCCATACAGAGAAACCCGGCATTTTTAAGAAAATAAAACGAGTACGTTCTTCTGACCAAACAATTTCTTAACATATAGCTAAAAGACATAATATCGACCAAATAATTATATGTCAATTAGTCAAGTGAAAAAAAGAGCGATAACTATGTCTATTAGACTGTAGCTATGGGTTTACAGCAGATATTTATAACCAACCTTAAAAAAATCCGCAAAGAGCGGGGGCTTTCGCAAATGGCCCTTTC
>Ga0268262_10003902_pt1 | contig 15752 bp, 15 predicted proteins | sample TergutNc150P3_FD_190354 | JGI IMG/M metagenome (GOLD analysis project Ga0268262, IMG submission 190354) | Nasutitermes corniger P3 segment gut microbial community from laboratory colony in Florida, USA - Nc150 P3 (SPAdes) (version 2) | ecosystem: Host-associated > Arthropoda: Insects >... | reverse complement strand
TTTGTCTCCTGAAGGAGTTCCTATTCCAAGAGTTAAGATGTCCAAAAAAGAACGCCGAAAACTTCGGAAGGAATACAATGAAGCGCGAGGTTTAGGTGTTTCAGAACTTGCAAATAAGATTCTTGAGACTCCTGTAATTAATCCAGTCCAGAAACCTTATTCTGAACCTGAACCCGAAGCTATTGGTACGGAGACAGAAGCGGAAAAAGTATGAAAGAAATAATTCTAGTTGGGGCGGATTGGTGTGGATCATGTAAAGCCATGAAGGAATGGTTTTTTTCAGTGGAGTTGCCAGGTGTGACTTTGACTTATTTGGATGTAGAAGAGATCGCGGCCCCAATAACATCCGTACCAGTTATCGCATTTAAGGAAAACGATGAATTAATTCAAGAAATAGTGGGTGCTGTATCCAAAGCTGACTTAATAAGAAAAGCAAAGTCAATATTCGAGGAGTAGTTATGCTCAGTTCATTCAAAAACTCTTTTGATTATTCTGACTTTGAAAAGAAGGTACTGCATTATTTTACGGATTCTGCTCCGATTTACGCTGATATTGAGCTACGGTTAAATGAAATTAATGTAGCTTATAACGGAAAATTAATTCATGTTCCTGTAGACGAAAAAATTAGCGTAAAAGAAAATATAAAAAATATTATCAAATACTGTGAAGAATCCCTATATCCGAAGATGATAGAAGTGGTAGAAAAAGGACAGTATGGGGTTTTTACTACAGTTCAGATACAAGAAATGTTATTCCAAGGTTTAACTCTTGAACAAATCCATAAAAAAGAAAACAATAAAATTATAAATTACTTTTTAATAAAAAGGTTTAACACGGGAAAAAACACAATTGATTTCAGAGAAGAATCAACGGGTAATGTTTTCAGAGCATTTCTCAAACGGCCCTTGATTACATCTCGTGACTATATTTTACAACTTGCCGAAGGAGGACAGGTTGGTATGAATAAACTTTATTATTTCATTATGGATAACTCCCGAATAGAAGAACTTGAGGAGAAAGATGCCCAAGTACCAACGAATTTTAATTGATATAAGTAATCTCTACTTCAGAGCGTTTTCAACTTCTCAACATTTAATTGCTGATGTTGAGGGAAAGCGCATGGTCACTGGCGGTATTTTTACGTCAATCAAAATGATTCAAAGGATTGAACGGGATTATCTGGCTGAAGATGGCAGGATGTATTTTCTATTCGATAATGCCTCCAGCGGAGAAGAACGCCGGAAGGATATTGATCCCGATTATAAAATGAATCGAAAAAAACGAGAACCGCAATTTTATCGGGGCTTGGACTACCTACAACTCGTTTTGTTGCATTATCATACGGGCTACCGAGTTGTGAGACGGCCCTCATCCGAGGCTGACGATCTTGTTGCGCCTATATTAGCATCCTACGGAGATAAAATATATTCTATTCTGCTCATTTCAAATGATATGGATTGGTGCAGGTCGATTAACGATCATACGCATTGGATGATTCGAAGAGATAATCATGACGTTATTTATACCAAAGAAAAATATTTTGAGGAATACGGATTTTATCCGGGAATGAACGAAATTTGCCTATACAAGGCCATACGTGGGGACATAAGCGATAATATTCCCCCAGGTGTTAAGAATATACCTGAGTCTGTTGTTTTGGACATTATTCATCAGGCAAAGAGCGTTTCAACTATGTTCTTACATCTTTCGGATTTAAAAATTCCCCCGCAATGGAAAGAAGCTATAAAACAAAATAAAGGCCGAATCCAATTGAATCTTATGCTGGTCGAATATCAGCCGCTGTCGATAGACGCGTGTCGTGAATGTGCAACTATAACTGAATTTAACAAAGATATGCTTTCAATGTTTTATCGAATGCTCAATTTCAAGCCGGAAGGGATTGATGAACGTTTGCGAAAAATAGAACCTCCTGTCAAAGAAGAAGATTTTTTTAAAGATTTTGATTCGTATCCAAGAGCAGAGTAGATGAATTACTCTGTCATGCCAATGATATGTAGTGTATCGAAAGACGATGAAGAATTTATGATATCGTCCATCGGAGATAATCCTTATTTTACAAAACAGATAAATGTTTTACGAGATACGTTCCACGGAAGATTTGAAAAGCATAATGTTGAAACCTTAGACGGTAAAACGCTGAAGAATCCGTGGTTATTCGATATGCATCTAGCCCTGCCTGTCTGTAAAGCCATGAAGGAAATCGATTCGAATTTTGTTATTCCGACATGGGTTACAGAAATTGATTATTCAAGAGACAGAGACTTCAAAAAGTATAGAGCGGCCATTGACCCTAGCCTTGTTATGTCTGAATGGAAAGGCAAAACTGACTATCAGCGGCAAGGGGTACTGCGAGGGTTATCCCAAAATAGACTGGCATGGTTCTATGAAATGGGACTGGGTAAAACGTTCGTTATGCAAACTGTTATGAACCATTTGGTTAAATGGAACCGTATCGAAAAGTATGTTATTGTATCACCGCCTGAAGGCATTATCAATATGGCAATGGAATGCATAAGGTTCAGTTCTTTTGGTTTGACATGGAACGATATCTTTATTGTTGATACCGCGCATAGGAATCCTTTTGATTACCCTGAAAAGAAAGTCTTTATAATGACTTATCGAAATTTAATAATGCTTCATGACGATGCCTATAAAGCGGCCCAAAAAAAGAAAAAGTCATCAAAAATAGTCCGTAAGAATTATATTCCGTGGAACAAACTGGGGGATAAGTTATGTCTTATTTTAGATGAATCCCAGAATATAAAAAATGCTGGCGGTAAAACTTGGAAGATTGTTGACAAGTCCAGAAACTTTTTTGAATATCGCTATTTACTATCTGGAACCCCCGCCGAAAAATATTCTGCGGATTTGTGGACGCAGATGCGCTTTTTGCATGAAGATTCGGTCGCCAGGGATTACTATGATTTTCTGAGAGGAATTGCCGTCTTAGGGAATCAATATAGCCAATGGGCAGTTAATTATTATAAAGAGGATCGGGTCAAAGACTTTTTAGATAGTGTTTCTTATTTGGTAGACCGTAAAAAAGTAAAAGACAATCTTGAACTACCGCCGATTGTTTTCGAACCTATCCGTTGCCAGATGTCTCCAAAACAAGAATTGTTATACAGATCAATTGCTGACCAAGTCCTAACATCAATAAGGCAAGAAGAAAATGGCCGGGTAACTTTACATAAACTTCAGAATAAATATCCGTATTTATCCCTTGTTCTGCATGATCCTTGTGTTTTGCAGGAAGGGACTTTAATGGAGAGTCCGAATAATGCATCTATCATTCATCAGCTTAAAAATTGGAGCATTGAGGATAATGGGAAATATCCGATAGCGACATCGCTGATTGAGAAATACGCTGACGAAGGCCGTAAGATTATTTTATGGTCAGGGCATCCGAAAATAATTGATACTTTATATGAAAAGTATTCTAAATACAAGCCGTATCGGTTGCATGGGCAAACGGTGGTGAATAAAGGAGAATCCGTTGCTGAACGGAATGCGGCCATTTGTAATGGGTTTATAAATGATAAATCAAGTTATTTGTTGATTGCCAATGATGCCTGTTTATCTACGGCGGTTAATTTGGTCGAAGTTACCCGCATGATATGGTGGGATCGGTCATGGATGGCAATCAGGTATAAACAAGGCATAAAAAGAGCAAACCGTATCGGAAGCACAGAACCGTTAATTGTGAATAATCTCGTTTCCTTTAGTTCCATTGAAGAATTTCAGGATGAGGAGATTCAAAAGAGGCTTGAGTTTAATGACGATCTTTGGGAAAACGGAAAGATCGCAGAAGACGTTCTGGATAGCCGGGATGTTCTCAGCCTTTCCGATGTTAAGAGAATTCTGACAGGTACTTCGGCAAAATAACGTCATTATTTCCATCTTTAATTTCCTATTTAATCAAGGACATGAGGGGATGCCTGAATACAGGCTTCTATTTCCAAACCCCTTATGAAGAGAATTATGAAAATTAAGGTGAACGAGACGGACGGACTGGGAAATCCCAGTGTTCCCGCAGGCTACAATAAGCCTGCATTCGGTGTTGGTACAGCAACACAGGTCGGGCCTGGCCCCGATTCAAAGCTGATTGCCGATACCGCCGCAGGTACTCCCAACGGAATTGACCCTCTGAATAAAGGGTTTTCCGTAGGCGGAGCGCAAGACCCCCTGGCGGAGCTTGAGAAAGCTCAAGATAATCCTCCGGGAATGGACATTGGCGGCGGGAAACCTTCTGCGCCAATGAATGCCCCTTCCCATTCGCCTACAGCGAATATGAAGGAAGAGGAACCCGGCAAAGTAAACGAAAACGACAATCCCTTCGGCGAAGGCGAGAATCCTTTTGCGGAAGACGGCGCACAGACTTTCCCGACATTGGAGGCTCTTCCCGCCTTCGAGGATATCGGGGACGATCCTGCTCTGGCCGCTTTGCCGGTGGACGCAGACGGGGTTATTAACCCGATAGTGGTTCCCGATGACATTGTCGTGGAACCTGAGCTTGGGATAATTCCTGACGTGGCCCTGCCGCTTGAGGAACCCATTGTGGAAATTGACGAAGACGATGTGGATGTTGAAATTCCGGAAAATGTGTTTGAGAGTGACGGCATTCCCGAATCCATCCCCGTAATGGAGTCGTTCAAACTTCCCGAAAACCAGAACGTGATCATTTCCAAAGGCGATCAGATTTTCTTGCTCGGCCATGTCCGGGAGGAATTCACTCCCAAGTTTGCCGAATCGGTATTTACCCGTGCGCTTAAATCCCTCTGCGAGGGCAAGGGCGGACAGGTGGTACTGAGCGGAACCAGAAACGAAAAGGTCGCTATTGTTGGACGGTCAATGCTGGTCGAGGTTGCCAAAGACTGGCGGCTTCCCGGTACTACCACCATTTTCGAAGCGCATGACCTTCTTCAGATAGTTTCTGCCAAGCCGGTCAGAGAAGCGGAAGAACCCGATGAGGATGACCCGAAAAAAGGCGATGGCAAGAAAAAGGAAGCCGATGACAAGGCCAAGGAAGAAGCCGAAGCGGAGAAGCTCAAAAAGGAAGCCCAGATTGCCTACCGCCGGTGGAAAGAGGCCGAAAGCAAACGGGACGGGAAAAAGAGCGAGGACGATGGCAAGGATGACGGTGAAGATGACCCTGAGAAAAAGAAGGCCAAAGAAAGGGCCAAGCGGGAACAGGCGTTTCTTGATCGGCAAAAAACCGGAGGGTACATTTAGTCCTTCTATCTGATCGATACCGTATCTGAATGGGAATTAACAAGGTAGGGCCTGACGGCTCTACCTTTTTTTTATCAGAGGATTTCAATGAAAAGTTTAAGGAAGACAGAAATGAAATATCAAACTGTAGATGAAATATTGCGGGATACTCAGGGCTTGTTGATACAAAATCATGACAGCCGTAAAGATCCGGGCTGTACTGAGTTACCCGCGCCTATTTTGTTTGAATTAGCCAATCCTATGGCGAGATTTTCATGTAATGCAGATAACAAAAAGTTTGTGGCTGATTCGGTCGCTGAATCGCTTTATTTGGTTTCAGGAATGAATGGAACTGATTTCATTTACCCCTTCCGTCAAGAAAGAGGTTTAACCGAAAACGTCAAGAAGTATGAAAAAGCCCTGGGGACTGAACTTCGTTTCCAAGGGCAAAAAAGCGAAAATGTACTGGATTACCGTAAATCAAATAGCCTCCGTCAAAGAAGCATCGGCTTTACAGATCAACTGGCTCGGACTGTCGAGATATTAAAAAGTAGGAAAGATTACGGAACCGTTATTCAATTCTCGTCAATCGAGAATCCTTTAATAGTTCATTATGCATGGTTCCGAGTTAATTATGGCCGATTGGATATGTTAATATCCGCAGGGGACGTTGATGACTTTACGGAGTTATATAGTTATATTATAGCCCCATTCACGTTTTTGCAACAAATAATTTCTGAGTTGACAAATATTCCAATGGGTAGTGCCAGATTTATGATCGGGCATCTTTATTCCAGTTCCTTGACCCACCCGAAGTTTCTCAGAAGCCTTAAAATTCCCATAATCAATACGCATGATTTTCAGTATCCTGAAAGCGGCCTAACCCTTCGGGATGTCGATACCTTGATATCAATTATGGTGGAGTTTGTTGAACGCCTCGATGAGAATAGTTTAAATCGGGCGAATCCCTTTGATGGCGATGACCGGGTTCAGCTTTGGCAGGATTACGCGGAGGTCTTCAGAGCATGGAAGGCCGAGCAGTTGAATTACAAAGTTAAAATGGAACAAAACTTCTACCATCCTCAGCTTCGGTTTATTTACAGAGGGGAAACCGTATGAAAATTATTCAAATTACGGATTGTCATTTAAAAAATGAAGAACCATTCTTTAGGGCAGGTGTTGCTCTTGATAGTTTTATTATTGATCAATTATTAGCGGAAAAGGAACCCTTTGTATTTTTGGATAGCGGGGATCGTTTTCATGTAAGTAAAGAAACTGGTCGAGTTAATGCGGAAGTTATTAAATTTTTTACGAATATTGCAAGCATGATAAATTGCAGAAGCATTTACGTTATGCAAGGTAACCATGATGTTAAAGACGAAACTGGAAGTGCGCTTGATGTAATTCGTAGTCTGGATTCCAAAATACAAGTTGTTGATGAACCGTATCTTGTAGCCAGAAAGCCAGGACTCAAGCCATTTGTATTTTCGGATGCAGATATGTATTTTTATTTCCTTCCGCACATGAAACCTTTTTTAAGGCCAGGCTACTCTGGAATAAAATCTTACGGGGATGAGAATTTTCATAGAAATTATTGGAAGGCAGAAGGCGCAGATTGGGATGAGATTAAAAATAAAATAAAATTTGTATCGCTTCATGGCGGGGATGAGACTACTGGTAAATTCTTTATGAATGTAGATATATCCTTTTTGCCGGGCATTCGGTCAAACGGCCACGTTCATAAACAGGTTTCAAAAAATCATTTACCTTCCGCAATGGTTACCCGAAGAGACGAGATCGATAAAAAATGTTTTATTCGGCACATTGATACTGATAACTGGACTATAAAGGACGTTGAAATTCCGCTTTTTTTAAATTACGCCCAAATTCCGTATGGAGAGGATGTTGAAAGCTATTTTAAATCTGGCGTTCATATTTTGCCAAGAGAAAGTTTAATCGTTGATATTTACGGACATGACGATAAGGAATTAGTTATTTCCGAATATCAAGAAAAATGGAATCAAAAAGTCCGGGCTGAAGGCTGGCCCATGTTTTATATCGGGGAAGTTACCCCTGCTGAACGAAGGGGCGAGGCTGTTCCTATTGAGGAACGGGATGACTTGGATATTAGTTCTATTAATATTAAGGAACTATTTCAAGAATTTTGCGAGGAGAAAAAACTGGCCAAGGCAATTGTGGATGATTTAATGGCCAGAATAGAATAGGCATGACACGAAAAGAAGAGTATCAAAATACCAAAACAGGCGAAATTAAACAATTCGATGCGGAAGTTGACGAGACTGGACACATTCCTATGTATAGGTATGAGGATGGTAACGAGTGGAAAGCCGTGCCGAAGTTGAATTTGACCGTAGTTAATAGCGGCGAGTTTTTTGCGAGCGCACATGAGACTCGTGTACGATTTTCAAAACCACCCTTAGATGGGAGTGATATGCCTTATGGAATTACTTAGTCTAAAAAAAAGAAGAGGTGGGCATAATTACAAATGCCTTATAGGTAAAAAATATGATAGATTAACTGTTATCAATGAAATTAGGGACATCTCTGGAAAAATAAAACGAGTATGTAAATGCGATTGTGGAAAAATTATTGAAATTGATGGAAATTATCTCACAACTGGGCATACCCGAAGTTGTGGCTGTATTCTACACGATGTTATGGTCAAAATAAATACTACACACGGCCTAACTAAAGTAAATCCTCGTTTGTATAGAATTTGGACTGGAATGATTACCAGATGTAGAAATGATCCTTTTTACAGTAAATTTGACATCGATTCTACTTGGGAAAAAGATTATGAATGTTTTTATAACTGGGCAATGAGCAATGGTTATAAAAATAATTTATCTTTAGACCGTATAGATAATTCAAAAGGGTATAACCCAGAAAATTGTAGATGGGCTACTCGGTTAGAACAAAACAGAAATAAAACTAATAACAGAAAACTCACTTTTAATGGAAAAACTTTATTAATGTCCGAATGGTGCAGTGTTATCGGTATTAAACCTTCTACATTGAGTCTGCGATTATCAAGAGGAATGCCAATTGAAAGAGCATTAACACAGCCAATTAAAAAAATTACATTATGGGAGAATAATAAATGAAAGAGGCCAATAATGCTAATTTATTCGCTGACCCTTCTGAGTTAGAGACAAAGCCAAATTTAACGGCGGTAATGCCGACATCTGTTCCTGCCGGAAAAGATAACACAGTTGCGGAACCTACTGTTGAAGTCCGATTTTGTACAAGCGGACGGTTAAGCGCGTCGCCTATTTTGCATTTCCGTGATTATTCCATGCTGGCCAGTCAGGAGTTGGCAGAGTTGCCTGCGGCAAAAGACCACCTGCCAGTCATTATCCGAATACTGAATTCAATGGTCGTTGAGGATTTTGATTGCGGTCTTTTGCACATGGAGGAAGCCAAAGAAGTCCTTCTCAACGTTTACGGAAAATGGTGGGGAAATAAACTGACAGGGTTCCGGTATTTATTGAATCCTGATCTTGAGGAGAAAGATAAACTTTTGGCAAAGGAAAATATATCGGAAGCTGATATTCCATTATCTGCTTTGGTTATTGCTCCGCTTGATCCAGAAGTTAAGGAACCGATTAACATAAAGGCGCATGGGATTACTGTTAAATTTATATTCCCCCGAATTCGCAATTCAGGAATTGTAGACGATCTTCTTAAGGTAAAATTTGCGGTTCAGGAACAGCAATTTCACAGGTTAAAGCAACTTCTTGAATATAATTCCAAACAGACCGATCCTGAAGCCAAGAAAGAAATCAATCTTCAAGAGGCTGAAGATTATGATTTGTATTTGGCGGAGCGGGCAAAATGGCGGCTTATCTACATGAGGGCGCAGGAGATTTGCGGAATTGATGATGTTGTTTTGGAAACGATGGATGATAGAATTAAGGCATTAACTGAAGATACCAAAATCAGTGTGCGGCATTGGCAATTGTACACTGAGTTTCTCGAAGGCAAAGGCAAGTTTGGTTTGAGTAACGAGGCTGAATTTTACTCGGATATCTTAAACCAAAAGGTAAAGCGTCCCTTTCTTTTTTACACCTGGAACCTTATCCCGTCAGGTACTATGGAGCGTCCAGGGGATGTCGATGCTTCGATATCTTATGGTTGAGCGGGGCGTATATTGGGATCAATTCAAGTATTCTTCTGCCCACTATATAAAACAATACGTCAATGACATTGAACGAGCTAAAAAGAACTTTAAAGGTCTCAGTAAAGGAGATGCAAAAAAGTTCTCTCTTGCCTCAAGAGCGGCGGGAATAGTCACCAGTTAAGCATTTGTCCTATTTGAATTAGGTAATCTTCGAATGGCAGAAAATACTATACCTGAAGGTCTTCATTTTTTATCTCTTGATAATGAAGCAAATACGTTCAAAAACTCGGCTAGAGGTTTGTCTGAAGCGGCAGATAAAATAAAAAAGATATTCGAACAGGGCGATTTCCAAAGAAGGGCAAACGATAGATTTAATGCGGATTTAAATAAAACTCTCAGGGAGATGGCCGCAGATCATGATGCGAGACTGAAAGAATTTTCAAAAGATGACAGTGTTTCGGAAGACCAAATAGCCCGATTCAAAAAAGAACTTGAGAAAGAACTAAAAGACTATGAACAAAGAACCCGTAAAGATTTCGCAGAGCAGTCGGCATCTACCCTGAATAATATTACAAAACTAACTGAAAGTACAAATGCCAGTTTAAAGGCTCACAAAGAATTTCAAGCCAAAATTGCTCAGGATGTTCTTGACTTAAAAAGAAGCGGCGCAAGTAGCGAAGATATTGTCGCATTCATAAAGCAAAATGAAGAGTATTTCAAAACAAATACTAGATCAATGACAGAAGCCTTGGACAAAGCCGTTAATGAATTATCGGACATAGTTAAAAGTGATGATATTGATGAAGCAAATAAATATATTCTCAATAAGCAACTAAAAATTCTTGAAAAAAGCTATGATCTTGAAAGTACCCATTTTGAAAAGCAGAAAAAGATATTCGAAGATATGAACGAGGATTTAGCTCGTCTTCGGGAGTCTGACGAGGAGACCCGCAAGAAGGAGCGGAGGCAAACACGGGGTAAATTTAAAGATACATTACTGACAACACTGTTGGGGCCGTTCCGTTTGATTGCCGATCCTATGCTCAAAGCATTTAATAATAATCGGGATACTTTTGAGACTCTTAATAATCGTACTGAAAGGGCTGAGGCTCGGTATGAAGTATACGAGAAGTCAAGAGTCGAGATGAATAAATTAAATGACGAGAAACGGGAAGAAGATCGTCTTGCGGCTCTTATGGCCGGAGCGGATACATCTGCATACGAAAAACCAACGATAACGGATGCAGGCATAAAAGCCTTAAAAGAATCATTTACTCCGAAAGCTCTTTTATCTGGATTAAAAGAATCGCTAGGGTTCGGGGAAATGTCATTTGAGGAACATAATGAAATGGCAAATCGGCAAGATGCGAAGGATGCTCTTTTTAAGAACATGAAGGGGCTTCCGAAAGCGATGCTGAAGAGTCTTTTTACTCGTAATAAGCAAGGGCATCAAGCGTTACCCATAACAACAGAGCAGGAGACGATGGCCCTGCCTTCTCCCGTTGCATCTGCGCCATTGGCTTTACCATCTCCCGTTTCTGAAGAAGCGGCTCTTGAGCAAGGGCATCAAGCGTTACCCATAACAACAGAGCAGGAGGAAGATGAGATCGATCCAATGTTGGCTAAGATATCACCGGATCCTGCTACTCTTCTTGCCAAGGGCGGAGTTGTCGGGGCCGGTGTTGTCTTCCTTGCTAAAAAACTTGGACTCATTACTGATGTTTTTGATGAGGCAAAAAAGAAAGATAAAGATGGTGAAGGTCTCGGAAAGACTGTTTTTGACTTTGTAAAGAAAAATGGTCTCGGTCTGTTGAAAGTTGCGGCTCCTTTGGCGGTTACTGCCCTTGGCGGGGTTATGATTGCCAAGGGACTTCAAATGCAAAAGCGGGATACTGATGATGCTCAAAAGTATTTTGAAGGCGGCGATACCGCACGAGGCGTTGAGACATTCCTTCTTGGCGACAGGGCAAGGCTGACCGAAGAGAACGCCAATCGGGAACTTGGCAGGACTGCGGGAAAAACAGGATTAATAGCTGGCGGGGCCGGCCTTGTGGCCGCTGGCGGGGCCGGTACTGCGGCCATGATTGGGACTGTAGCCTCAGCAGGGGGCCTTGCCGCCGCAGGGGGGCTGGGAGCGGTAGGAACGGCCGGTCTGGCCGCTATGGGGGCTGTGTTGCCTCCTGCGTTGATCGCCGCCGCAGTAGTTACCGCAGGGATGGTTATTGCAAAAGGAACTCAAGAAGCATTTGAACTGGGATGGGATAAAAATCAGGCCGTTATACAAAAAGAATTAACTGAAACTATGCTTTCCGAAGATTCAACATTACTGGAAAAAATTAAGGCTGGCGCGGAAAGCACATGGAAAGGGTTCACAGGGAGCTTGGCTGGCGGGATACGGGAAGCCGGACGGGTTCTTGATGCCGAAACAATGATTCAGAACGAAAAACAAATAAATTTTATTAAGGAGCAGGCTGAAGCAGGAAGCGAGAGTCATAAGCGTCTTTATGAAATGATGCAATCAGAGCAATTTAAAGCCATGAGCAAAGCAGAACAGAAAGCCGCAATGCAAGCAGAGGGATTGTATGATGAATTTAAGGAAGCCCAAGAAGCCACTAAAAAAACACTCGGAGAGCATCTTCTTACAGCGGGTAAAACCGTTGGGGGTTTCTTTAGCGGATTAGTTGATACCACGATGGAAGGAATGCGCGGACGGGAAACCGCAGTATGGGAAAAAGCCGCTTTGAAGGGCATGGAAAACATGACCGGGGAGGATGTTGATAGATTAAAACAATCTAGTGCCTATCGGGAATCAATAGAAAATGGCGGCGATCATAAAAAAGCTATGCAGGCGGCATATCTTGCTGAGGAACGTGAGAAGGCAATTGCCCGTGGGGATTTGCGGGAGGACGGCATGGTCGTCCAACAAGGTAATTGGCTCGCTGGCATGGCCGCCGGTGCCGCCACAGGCGGCGTTCCTGGGGCATTAGCAGGGGCTTTGGGGGGAGCGGCGTTTGGGAAATATATGGGGTTCGGTGATACGGGAATGGCTTACAAAAGTAAACAATCCGATGAAGAATACCGGCAAACATTCGAATATTCAAAAAAGAAAGCGGAGCTTATGGGCCAAGGCATGACAGCGGAGGAAGCTGACCTTGCGGCAATTGAAGAACAGAATGCTCTGTATGATCAGGCAATGAAGCTAAGGTTAAAACAATCCAAAGAATATAAACAAACTTTTGATGAGCAAATTGCGCTTGGTATGTCACTTGAAGAAGCAGAAGAAATAGCTCTTAAGGCGGCTAAAACTAATAAGAAAAATACGATGACAACTATGGAATTAATATCAGACCCCTTTAAGGCAGTTGGTACAAATTTCAAGAATTGGGTAAGTAAAACAAAGAGTTCAGTAAAACAAAAAATAACCGATATTGGCGAAACTTTTACAGGCTTTGCACAGTCAATTGGCGATTTTGCTAAAGGTATTTGGGATGCTGTATCTGAATGGTTTAGTGGTATTTTCAACAAATTGGGGGATGCTGTCAAGGGGGCTTTGGGAAAAGTAGGCGAAGGGTGGGACTGGCTTAAAGGCAAAGCTGGTGACGCTTGGGATTTTGCATCAGGACTCTTTTCGGGCAATAGTTCATCAACAAACGACCGGATCAATGACGGGATTGTTACGAAAGATGGAAAAGTTATCGAATTATCCCCCGATGATAATGTTTATGCTACGAAAAATGAACCGAAGGTCGTCAGAGATCAAGAAGCGCAAAGGGCAATGCCTGATGTGCCTATAACTCCTGCTGAATTTACGGATACGGGAATTATAAAGGCAATTGAAGTCTTGACTGAAGTGTTACGTCATAAAGAAATGGCTCCAGCGGTTGTTACTCAAGGCGAAAGCGTTAATTTCGATCAATTCCGAATGGCGGATGCTTTAATATAAGTTCTATTTGATGTGAGAGGACGGATAAATGTTAATAGCAAAAGGATCGATAGTTGATATTGACGGAATTCAGGGGGCTCTTTCCGAAGATATAACTATAAATCTCAAATCAAATTACCGGCTGTTGGCATCAGATTTTCAAAATGAAATTACTCAAATGATAGATATTGCAGGGGCCGCTACCCGATCTTTATCAGGCGGTCGATTTGGTTTCAGTAGTCAATTCAAACAAATGACAACTCAAATCTGGGATAAAACCGATCCTGCCCGGTTTAATATAAATGTAGAATTTCATAGAGTTCCCTTAAGTAAAAATTCAGGGCCGCAGGATGTATCTGGCAAGAATGTATTAAGTGTTGTTAAACAGTTTTGTGCGATTCCCCTGCCAGCGGAAACAGTAGCCGGTATGCTTGTCCCCCCTGGGCCTTCTCCAATTGAGGGAATTGGGCTTGATGCTATTTTGGGAGGGTCACAAGGGGCCAATGTTCGGGGATATGTCAATCTAACTTTGGGGTCTTTAAGATTCAGGCGAATTCTTATGGATAGCGCGGAACCTACGTTTAGCAAATTCGTTGATGACAGCGGGTATTCTATTAGTTGCCGAGTGGCATTTTCCTTTATAAGCGTCTGGGCGGCAACAAAGTCAATGGTTCAGGAATGGTGATAATATGCTGTCTATAATTAAACAATGTCGTTATGATTTAATGGAAGGTCAACAAATTGACGGCGATTTTACAATCTGGCCGGATTGTTTATCAATTGATTTAGATAACTTTCCAGATTCCAAACCCAGTGTTAATGTATTTGTTTATCAAGAGAACGTTCTCCGTCCTGATATGTTTTTTTATAAAAGGATGGGAACGAACAATCTTGAAGATATTGTTTTATGGTTAAATGGGGTATCCTCCCGCCGAGATTTACTGGCAGGAATGTCTATGCAACTTCCCGCAGTTTCAGATATCAATTCTTATTTCATTAGAAACCGTAAATTGAACTGAGAGGTAGCAATTGGAAGAGTTTCACGGTTTTAATGTTGGGTTATTCATAAATAAATCGTCTCGCACACCTGCTCCTAATTTATTTTCATTCGTTATTTCTGATAATCTATATTCGCCATTTCCGGTACTCAATTTACATTTTCCTGATAACTCTGGATTATTTCTTGAGTTAGGTAACTTTACGCAGGGAGTCCCGTTAAATATAAAATTTGGCGTTGATACTTTATCAAAAATGCTGGATGTTGAATTCAAATCATCATGTCGTGATACAAGCGAACCTACAGCGGGTACTCCAGGACTCAATGGTAATTTACAAATTAAAGGATTACATGAATCCTATTTTACGAATCGGGAATCTCCTCATACTGCTCTTAAAGAAATAACTGTATCGGATGCTATTAAAAAATTATTCCCTTCGGAGTCAAAATTGAAGGTTGAGGCTACCAAAGGAAAAATTGAATCCTACGCATTTGATGATCCGTATCAGTTCACAAGGGATGTGCTTTTGCCACAGGCTACTAATGGGAAAATACGTCCGTATGTATTCTTCAGAAATTTGTTAGATGAGTTGCATTTTGAAAGTATAAGTCTTCTTGAGGATAGTTCTCCGTCTGAAAAATTACTGTTTGGCGATATTGATAATGATGATGCATATAATACGTTAAATTCATTTTTACCCTATAATGAAAGTCTTGATAAAGCGTTAATAAATTTTAACGCCACAAGTAAAATATTCAAGAATGATTTGACATTTGAAGTTGAAAATAAAAGCGTGGCCACGGATGCCAAGAATAAAATTCCTGTTGTTGTAGATACCCGAATTCATAATGATCGGTATTTTCACAGACAATTTAATCCTAAAGTTGAGTATGACCAGTTAAATAACGCCTTTTATGCGGATACGATGCGAGCAGGCTTTTTTGTAGATAAAGTTCTTTGTACCCTTCCGCTCCATCCAAATCTAGTGGCCGGGAAAACAGTAGAAGTGGCTGTTTCTGTATTGGACTCCGAGGGCAAATCAGAGTTATCTGAAACTTTTAGTGATAAATGGCTCATTGAACAGAGTTATCATTCTTGGGATGGGATAATAAAGCAAGGGCAAACTCAGCTTATTCTTTGCCGAAGCTCAATGAAACCAAGAAGAGACTCCATATTAATGGATAAAGCCTTCAGTGATTAAAAATACCCCGCCTATTTAAATTACAATACTATTCTGGAGGAATTTGAATGAGTTACATTTACAAGAATGAAACAGGCCGTCCGGTAAATTTTGCCGGTTACCAGTTTGACGTAGGCCAAGAGCTTAAAAGTGACATCAAAATTTCGAGATTTGACGAGGCGGTAAGCAACAAATTTTTGAGCTTACGGAAAAGCGATAAACCTGCTTCTGCGGCCCCTGCCAATACGGATGAGGAAGCCAAGAAAGCCGCAGAAGCCA